>Ga0075363_100000258_pt1 | contig 15174 bp, 15 predicted proteins | sample EndMetdeltDD1763_FD_71470 | JGI IMG/M metagenome (GOLD analysis project Ga0075363, IMG submission 71470) | Populus endosphere microbial communities from Tennessee, USA - Endosphere MetaG P. deltoides DD176-3 | ecosystem: Host-associated > Plants > Roots > Endosphere | place: USA: Tennessee...
GACTTTCACGCCGAGCGACTGGCGAACCTCGTCACCGCATCGCATCGTTGACCCGGAAGGACAACCGTGACCATCTCGTTCTCCCTCGAACTGCCCACACAGCGAGTTGACGCGATACCGGAGTTCGTCACCGCCGAGGCGATCTCGGAGATAGCCCGTGTCGCCGAGGCGAGTGGCTTTCGTGCGGTACACGTCACCGATCATCCCGCTCCGGACGCCAAATGGCTGGACCACGGCGGGCATCACGCTCTCGACCCGTTCGTCGCACTGTCGTTCGCAGCCGCGGCCACCACCGACATAATGCTGCTGACCAACGTCTACATCGCCGCGTATCGCAACCCCTTTCTCGGCGCCAAGTCGATCCAGAGCCTTGCCGTGCTCTCGGGCGGCCGACTGATCCTCGGGACGGCGGCGGGCTACCTCAAACCCGAATTCAAGTCGTTGGGAATCGATTTCGACAACCGCGGAGCTCTGCTCGACGAAGCCTTGGATGTACTCGACAAGGTCCTCACCGGCGATGATGTGGCCTACGAGGGCACGTCGTTCTCGGCACGAGGGGTGCGGCTCAACCCCGTGCCTGCGACTCCCCCACCCATCTGGGTCGGCGGCAACAGCAAGCCCGCCGTCCGCCGCGCGATCACGCGGGCACAAGGGTGGGCGCCGTTCAACACCTTCGGTTATGCGGCGGCGTCACGGACAGCCGAGATCTCGACGCTCGACGAATTGGAGTCGGCGATCGCGTGGGCGACAAAGTACGCCGCCGAGGTCGGCCGGACGGAGCCGCTGGACATCTGTTTCTCAGCGGGCAATCTGCTCGACGAAAGCAAGTCCACCGATGAGCGACACGCCACAATCGCCAAGCTGGAAGGCATGGGCGTGACCTGGTTGACCATCGCGCCGCAGGGAGTCACCCGCGCTGACGTCCTCGACCACGCCCACGCCTTCGCCGAGGAATTCATCGCATGAGGCTGGTGTCGGCGAACGCGTCGACTTTGATTCGGCGATGGGCGAATACCCATCGTCCGTCCACCTCGACGAGAACGTCCCGATAACGACCCCAGTGGTCGAGCCCGACATCGGTGTGGACGGCGAAATAGCTGCTGACCTCCACCCGCGCGCGGGCCACCGATTCGAACCGGATGCTCGAAACGTGATGGCGCACATGCGTCGGCGTTTGTCTGCGCGGATCCGGTCCCGTCGCCAACGCTGAGCCGAGCCCCGCTTCGATCGCCGCGGGACCCTTCAGCGGCTCAGCGCCGCCGGTGAATTCGAGGACACCATCAGGCGCAAAACAGCTTGCCAACGCATTCAGGTCGAAGCGGTCGGTCGCAGCGGTGTAGTCCGACAACGTCTGCCGCACCTCTTCGCGGACGACGCTTTCCCAACTCTCCATCTGCCCCTCCTCTGGAAAACGTGCTGCGACACACGATAACGTCTGTTCTCATGCCGCCACCCATGCTGCTCGACCTGATAGCGCCGGAGACGACCGCCCTCGTCACTCAGGAGTGCCAGGGCGGTGTGATCGGCCCGCAGGCCGGCCTTCCCATGCTGGCCGAGGAGGCACAGCGCGAGGCAATCCCAAATATCGCCAAGCTGCTGAAAGCAGCCCGTGCCGCAAATGTCACCGTCATACATTGCCTGATCCACCGACGCCCCGACGGCCGTGGTTCCAACACCAATGCCCGGCTGTTCATGGCGGGTAAGTCCTTCGCCGCCGATTTGACAGCCGGCAGTCCCGGAGGGTCCGTATTACCGGAACTCGATCAGCAGCCGACCGATATCGAGCTCGCGCGCTACCACGGCGTCGGGCCGATGACAGGAACCGACCTCGACTCTGTGCTGCGCAACCTCAACATAAGAACCATTGTGGGCGTTGGTGTTTCGGTCAACATAGCAATCCAGAACTTTGTCATGGACGCCGTCAATCGCAGCTATCAGTTCGTCCTGCCGCGCGACGCGGTGGCCGGGTTCCCGCGGGAGTACGCCGAGTCGATCATCGACAACACCCTGGCCCTTCTCACCACCGTGACCACCACGGACGCGGTCGTTGCGGCATGGAATGAGCTTGCTGGACCTTGACCCGATCTGGATGTTGCCAATGGTTGGTGATAACGTCTGTTCTCATCAGGCGTAAACGCTGATATTCGCTGCTCTGAGGAGGGTTCCCTCATGTCTCCCCGGTCCCTGCCGTATCCGATCTTCGACATCGACAACCACATGTACGAGACCAAGGACGCGTTGCTGAAGTATCTGCCGAAGGAGCACAGAGGCAAGGTCGGCTACGTCGAGGTGAACGGACGGCCGAAGCTCGTCGTCAAGGATCACATCAGCCATATGATCCCCAACCCGACCTTTGAGCGGGTCGCACGCCCCGGCAGCGCCGAGGACTACTTCCTCGGCAACAATCCCGAGGGTCTGAATTTCCGCGAGTTCATCGGTGAGGCAATGGACGTCATCCCCGCCTACCAGGAACCCGCGCCGCGACTGGAATTGATGGACGAGCTCGGCATCGACCAGTGCGTCATGTACCCCACCCTCGCGAGCCTCATCGAGGAGCGCACCACCGATGACGTCGTCCTGACGCACGCCATCATCCACGCGCTCAACGAGTGGATGCACGAACACTGGACGTTCAATTACAAAGACCGCATCTTCGCCACGCCGGTCATCTGCCTGCCGTTGGTCGACGAGGCCATCAAGGAGTTCCGCTGGGGGCTGGAACGCGGCATGAAGACCTTCCTGGTACGCCCGGCACCCGTGCCCAGCCGGTTCGGCGGATCGCGATCCATGGGCCTACCCGAGTTCGATCCCTTCTGGCAGGAGGTCGTCGACGCAAACATCCCGGTGACTTTCCACGCCTCGGACAGCGGCTACCAGAAGCACCTCATGGAATGGGAGGGCGGCGGCGAGTACCTCTCCTTCAAGACGAGCACTCTGCGCGAGGTCGTCATGGGATTCCGTGCCATCGAGGACACCCTGGCTGCCCTGATCTGCCACGGTGCGCTGTCCCGTTTCCCAGACCTCAAGATCCTCGTCGTCGAGAACGGAAGCGGCTGGGTGCCGAACCTCCTTCGGCTCCTGGAGAAGGCCTACAAGACGATGCCCAAGGAGTTCCCCGAGCATCCGATCGAGGTGTTCAAGCGCAACATCTACATCCACCCGTTCCTCGAGGACGACGTCAAGAGCATCGTCGACATCATGGGCGAGGACCACGTGATGTTCGGTTCCGACTTCCCTCACCCAGAGGGCATCGGCGACCCGCTCAGCTTCGTCGACCGACTCGAGGGTCTGTCTGACACGGCCAAGGCGAAGATCATGGGCGGCAACGCGATCAAGCAGTTGGGACTCAAGGTTTCGGTATGACGCAGGCGCCGCCCTCCCCGAGAATCTACGAGGGCATCGACGGGTTCGAAGCACATGTCGGCGAGCATCTCGGCTACAGCGGGTGGCGCGAGGTCACCCAAACCGAGATCGACTTGTTCGCCGACGCAACAGGCGACCACCAGTGGATCCATGTCGATCCCGAAAAGGCGGCAGCAGGGCCGTACGGCAAGACCATCGCCCACGGCTATCTGACGCTGTCGCTCGTTCCCGTTCTGGTGCAACAGATCTACAAGGTGACCGGATTGTCGATGCAAGTGAACTACGGCGTGGACAAGCTTCGCTTTCCCGCGCCGGTTCCCGTCGAGTCGCGGATCCGTGCCGGCGCTGAACTGATCAAGATCGAACGGAACGACAAGGGTGCTCGCGCCACGGTTCGGGTCACCGTCGAGGTGGAAGGGTCAGGCCGTCCGGCGTGCGTGGTTGACACGATCGCCGCAATGGTCGATGCCTGAGCCCGTCACGAGTTGAGGAGCCGGTCGCCGATGACCTGATCCTGGCGCAGCTTCGCGATCTCGTCTTCGGACAATCCCAGCGCACCCAGCACCTCATCGTTGTGCTGTCCTAGCGTGGGCGACGGCGAGACGTGATGTCGCAGCGGCCCAGGCGTGATCCGAAAAGGCCAGCCCGGGTACCTTTGCCGTCCTGAGAGTGGATGCTCGAGCTCCTCATAGAAGCCGCGCGCATCGAGCTGGTCGACGTCGTACATGCGGTCGCCGGTCAGCAATCGCTCGGCAGGTACACCGCGAAGACGCAGCGCTTCAGCGGCCTCATCCGGACTCTGCGCCGCTGTCCACTGCCGCAACAGCTCGTCGAACGCATCGTGGTTGGCTAGGCGCGCCGCTGCGGTGCCGAACCGTGGATCGTCGGCGAGCTCGGGTCTGCCGATCACGTCGACCGTCGCGACCCAATCGGCATCGCTTCGCACCGAGATCGCCACCCACTCGTCATCCCCGGCGGCCGGGTAGACGCCCTGCGCGAAGGTGCGGTGACGGTTGCCCTCTCGCTCGGGCACTCGACCGGTCAGTGAGTACTCGATGACCGGTTCCGCGGTGACGACAGCGCCAACCTCGATCTGCGCGACCTCGATGAGTTGACCCGCGCCCGTTCTGCGTTTGTGCTCGAGCGCGGCGAGCAATGCCGCAGTGGCATGGGTGCCGACTACTGGATCGGCAGGCCCCTGCAGGTTGCACGGCGGACCGTCTGGATAACCGGTAGCCGCCGACATTCCCGACAGCTGTTCAAAGTTCAGTGCCCATCCGACATAGTCGCGCCAGGGTCCCTCGAGTCCGAGACCCGGCATGCGCACCATGATCACCTCTGGATTGACCTTCACCAGCGAGTCGTAGTCCAGGCCGAATTGCTCGACCACCCGGGGCGAGAAGTTCTCCACCACCACGTCGGCCTCAGCGGCGAGCCGGAGTGCCAACTCACGGCCGGAATCTGAAGTGAGGTCGAGGGTGATATCGCGCTTGTTGAGGTTGGTGGCCTGCCACATCGGGCCGATCTCGTACCAGTCGTCGCTGTTGCGCAGCAGTGATCCTGAATACCGATGTCCGTCAGGCCGTTGGATCGACTCGACCTTGACGACGTCCGCACCGAACGCCGCCAGGTACATCGTGAGATACGCACCGGACCAGAAGGTACTCAGGTCAAAGACTTTCAGGCCTGCAAACGGTGCTTCCGCATGCTTTCCGACGGACGTCGAAGGCGCGCCGTTGCGCACGTCCCAGTCCGCGGCCTCGTCGCCGAGCCGCGGCGCGGGCCTTGGGGCGGCCACCGGCGTCTTGGAGAACCGGAATGGTGCACCCGGCCGCGAAAAGTGTTCGCCCGCAACGCTACTCTGGACGAAGAAACCACGGTCGCGGTATTGCGGTGAGTCCAGGATCGAGGCACCGTCGTTTATCGGCGCGGCGGGTATCCGCATTGCCTGGCTCAGCTCCACCAGGTCTGCCACCGTCATCGAGTCGAGGAACGGCTGAGCCTTGGCGAAGAAGTCGTCGCGTTCGGGTCCGCCCAGCATGATGGCAATCTGCTTCTCACCGAACTCGGGAAGCCCGACCATCGCGCACACGTCCAGCCAATGTTGACCGGTCAGACAGTTGATCCCTATCCACCCATCGGCGGCGCGCACGATGCCCAGCATCGGTCCAGCCTTCGAATTCGGCGGCAGACCCATGCTTTTCAGTCGCGCCGCCATCAGCATCGGATAGGGCAGCGTCGACAGGAGAGCCTCGAATGTCGATACGTCGACCTCGACAACCCGGTCGGTGCCGCCCGCTGCGATCCGCAAGGCCGTCAGGGCGCCGAGCGCGGCATAACCGCCGGCGATGTACTCAGGTATACGCGCGCCGGCCTGCACGGGCGGCCGGTCGGGCTCACGAGTACTCACCCATCCGGATGCGGCCTGCACCGTCAGCGACGTCGACTGGCGGTCATACCGCGGTCCGTCCTGCCCGTAGTCGGAGATCCGAACCACGACAAGGTTCGGATTGAGCTCGCGCAGACTGTCATTGTCGATTCCCCAGTCCCAGCGTGACGACGAGCCGGGTGCGAGGTTCTCGACCAGCATGTCGGCCCGTGCGATGAGATTTCGGAGTACATCGTCTGCGGAGTCGAGATCGACTGTCACTCCCCGCTTTCCGGCATTCAGGTATTCGAACAGGCCGCCGGATGCACCCCAGTTCCGTAGCGGATCACCGGACGGCGCCTCGACCTTGACGACGTCGGCACCGAGGTCGACGAGTAGCTTCGTGCAATACGGTGCGGTGATATCGGTTCCGAGTTCGACGACTCGCAGCCCTGCCAGCGCTCCGGTCACGCAGGCACCCCGATCGCCTTCGGTTCCATGTATGCCCGAAGCCCCATCACGCCGCCTTCACGCCCGATCCCGCTCTGCTTGAACCCGCCGAACGGGGCATCGCCCGGAATCGTTCCGTTGATCGAGACCTGCCCGGTCCTGATCCGTCGTGCGACACCGAGCGCACGCTCGACGTCGGTGCCCCACACCGCACCGCCGAGCCCGTAGGGTGAATTATTGGCGATGGCAACAGCCTCGCTGTCATCGCGATAGCGCATCACGGTCAGCACCGGGCCGAAAACTTCCTCCTGCGCGATGTAGGACTCTGCGCTGGCGTCCGTCAGCACCGTGGGTTCGAAGTAGAAGCCACGGTCGACGCCCTTCGGCCGACGGCCACCGGCAACGATCTTCGCGCCGTCGCTTTCGGCCCTCCTGACGAAACCCTCGACCCTCTCGAGGTGTTCGCGACTGATGAGCGGTCCCATGCCGACCGCCTCATCGCTCGGGTCGCCCACCGTGACATTGCGGGCCAGCGCAGCCAGCCGGTCGACGACGTCGTCGTGCAGGGTGTCAGGAACCAGCAGACGGCTGTTGAGGATGCATGCCTGTCCGGCGTGCAGCGTGCAGCCCTCGAAAAGCTGCCGTTCCAGTAGATCGTCGGTCAGCTCGACATCGTCGAGCAGAATACTTGCCGACTTACCGCCGCACTCGAGAAGAATCCGCTTCATCGTCGTCGCCGCGCCGGCCATCACGTCCCGGCCGACTGCCGAACTACCCGTAAAGCTCACCATGTCGACGCGCGGATCAAGACTCAGGATCCTGCTGGCCTCAACGCTGCTGGGAGTAACGACGTTGACGACGCCGGGCGGGATGTCGGTCTCATCGTCGATGAGTCGCGCAAGGGCCAGACCCGCCAACGGGGTGAGCGGCGAGGGTTTGAGTACCAACGTGTTGCCGGCGGCGAGCGCAGCGCCCAGCTTCATCACGTTGAGCGTGTGCGGGAAGTTCCATGGTGTCATCGCCGCGACCACGCCCAACGGCTCATACCGCAAGAGGGTGGTGCCCGCTGCGCCCCACGCATCCATCGGTGCTTCAGCCGGCTCCATGGCGAGTTCCGCGGCGTGACCGACCATGAATGCCGGTCCGTCCACGTGGATCAACCGCTCGTTTGCTGTACAGCCCCACTCGGCCTGCGCGAGAGCAAAGAACTCGTCTCCGCGCGACAACAGTGCGTCGCTGAGCTGCTGCAGGCAACGCGACCGCTCCGCCGGCTCGGCCGCAGCCCACGACTCGAAGGCGTTCCGCGCTGCGCCGATTGCCTGCTGGACCTGTTTGACGCCGGCATCCGGCGCTGAAGAGATCACCTGCTCGGTCGCCGGGTTGACAACGTCGTAGCGCCCGCTGTCCGCCTCGACCCAACTTCCGTCGATATAGAGGTCGTAGCTGTCGACGAGGCTCGATTCGGCCATCAGTTCACGAAACCTTCCTTGGTGTCCGCCCAAGTGCATGGTCGCCTGTCGGGTGCGCCAAAGCTGTCCGACATATCGATCCTCTGTGTACACCCAGGGCGATGATGACGTCAATGTTATCCGTGCATAAGCTGGCCGGATGTCGATTGACAGGGTCGACACGGGTGCGGTAGACAGTTGGCTACCGGACATTTCTATACGATCTGTCTGATCGGCCCATGTGTTGAGGAAGGCCCGCAGTGCCCACTGACTCCACCTCCAGACCGACGTCCACGCTCCCTCTGCACTCGCCGGACTTCTACGCGGGTGACCCGTATCCGGCGTACCGCGAACTGCGCACCAGCACGCCCATCGTGTGGAACGACGCCACGAACTTCTGGGCACTGACCAAGTACGAGGACATCCGCTACGTATCCGGTCATCCGCTCACGTTCACGTCGACGAAGGGCATCACCATTCCGGACCCGAGCCAGCCGGAGCCGGTCCAGGAAGGCAATCTCATATTCACGGACCCACCCCGGCACCGGCAGCTGCGGAAGCTCATCAATTCGGGGTTCACCCGGCGCCAGGTGACGTTGCTGGAACCGAAGGTGCGTGAGATCGTCAAGGGCATCCTCGATGAGGTCGATCCGTCCCGGGAATACGAGTTCGCCGAAGAGATCGCCGCGCCCCTGCCTACCCGACTGATAGCCGAGATGCTGGGAGCGCCGCCCGAGGACTGGGAACAGTTCCGCACCTGGTCCGATGCCGCGGTCGGCACCGCCGATCCCGACATCGAGCTCGACAACGTAGTCGCCCTCGGTCAGCTGTACGAGTACTTCACCAAGCTGATCGATGCACGGCGTTCCGGTGAGGTCGTCGGTGACGATCTCCTGAGCATTCTGGCTGCCGCGGAGGTCGACGGTGAGCGACTCACCGATGCGGACCTGTTGAACTTCTCCTTCTTACTTCTGGTGGCAGGCAACGAGACCACGCGCAATCTCATCGCGCTGGGAACGCAGGCGCTGCTAGCTCATCCAGACCAGTTCGCACTCTTGCGTGCCAAACCGGAGTTGCTGCCGCTGGCCGTCGAGGAGATGTTGCGGTTCACCAGCCCCGTGACGCACATGGCTCGCGAGGCCACCGAGGACGTGGAGATCCGCGGTCAGCGGATCAGAGCCGGCGAGAAGATCGTGATGCTGTACGGTGCGGCCAATCGCGACACCGACATCTTCGGACCTACCAGCGAAGAGTTCGACATCACTCGAAATCCGAACCCACATATCGCTTTCGGCGCAGGCGAGCATGCCTGCCTAGGTGCACAGCTGGCACGCCTCGAGGCTCGGATCATGTTCGAGGTACTGCTGGGCACCTACCCCACGATCGAACTCACCGGCGACGTGACCCGACTGCGGGCCACGATGGTGCCGGGCGTGAAGAAGATGCCGGTACGTCTGAAAGCGAGTGTCTGATGGACTTCGACTACACGCCGGAGCAAGAACAGCTCCGCAAGGATTACCGCGAACGCCTCGAGGCCGTCATGACACCCGAGCGACGCAAATCCGTCGCCAAGCTCGCCGAAGGTGGCGACGCGATGAGTGAGTGCAGGCGTGCGCTCGGTGCGGCCGGATTGCTGGGGGTGGCCTGGCCGGTCGAATACGGCGGCAGCGGGCTGACCGCACTCGAGCAGTACATCTTCGGCGAGGAAGCCCGGCGGGTGAACGCACCGCTGCCGATGATCACGCTGAATACCGTCGGTCCCACCCTGATTCAGTACGGTACCGAGGAGCAGAAGCAGAAGTTCCTGCCCGCGATCCTCAGGGGCGAGGTCGACTTCGCAATCGGCTACTCCGAGCCCGGTGCCGGTAGCGACCTGGCATCGCTGCGGACGACGGCCGTGCGCGACGGCGATCACTTCGTGATCAACGGATCGAAGATGTTCACCAGTGGCGCCGAATTCGCCGACTACATCTGGCTGGCAGCCCGCACCGACCCGGAAGCCAAGAAGCACAAGGGCATAACGGTGTTCATGGTGCCCACCGACTCCCCCGGCTACTCCTGGAAGCCGCTGAACACCATGCCTGGCGTGCAGACCTACTACACCTTTTACGACGATGTGCGGGTGCACGAGAGCGCGATCGTGCTCGGTGAGAACGAAGGCTGGAAGCTGATCACCAATCAGCTCAACCTGGAACGCGCCGCGCTCGGCAACCTCGGCGCACTCGAGCCGCTGTTCAACAAGACCCTGGAATGGGCGAAGACCACCGAGCTCGATGAAGGCCGCGTGATCGACCAGCCGTGGGTGCAACAGGCCCTGGCCCGCGTGGAGGCACAAGTCGCCGCATATCGGCTGCTGAACCTGCGCGTGAACTCCAATATGAGCTCCGGAGCCCTCGGCATGGGCGAAGCCTCAGCCGCGAAGGTTTTCGGGACCGAGCTCACCCAGCAGGTGGCCCGAGAGCTTCTCGATGTCGTCGGTCAGGCGGGCCTGCGTAAGCATGAAACAGCCCCGCTGAAGGGTGAGTTGGAAAGCGCATATCGACTCGCCGTCATCAATACCTTCGGTGGCGGCGCCAACGAACTGCAACGCGACATCATCGCCATGGCTGGACTGTTGATGCCGCGCGCTCCCCGTGACATGCGAGCCTCCTGAAAGGACGAGTGACAGTGACCGAAGTTGCCAAAGAGGATCTGCGCCAACGGCTGGACGCGCTGATCGGGACGCCCACCGACGGGGTCGGCAAGCCGTCACACGCCCCCGATCCGGTGAATGCCGCGATGATCCGGCACTGGGCCTACGCGCTCGGCGACATGAACCCGGCTTATCTGGACAAGGAGTTCGCCGACAATTCCCGCTACGGCGGACTGGTGTCGCCTCCGGTGATGCTGCAGAGCTGGACGATGCCTCCACCCAAACTCGAGGGCATCCACGAGCGCGGCGGTGTGCCGATCGAGATCAAAACCAATCCGCTGCAGTTTCTTTCGGATGCGGGCTACACGGGCATCATCGCGACCAACTCCGAGTTCGAGATCGAACGCTATCCGCGAGTGGGAGACCAGATCACTGCCGAGACGGTCTTCGATTCGATCTCGGATGAGAAGAAGACCGCGATGGGTAACGGTTTCTTCGTCACGTGGGTCACTACGTATCGCGATCAAGACGGCGAAGTCATCGGGCGCCAATGGTTCCGCACACTGCGGTTCAAGACGGGCGGGGCCTCCGCAGGAACGGCCGCGGACTGATGGCGAACAGACTCGCTCCCTCGATCAGTCCTGACACCGAATTCTTCTGGTCGGGCTTGAAAGATCAGGAGCTTCGAATCCAGCGCTGCACGGATTGCAATACCTTGCGCGTGCCACCGCGCCCGATGTGCGGGAAATGCCAGTCTTTGAACTGGGATTATGTCGTGTCCACGGGCCGGGGCACGGTGTACAGCTTCGTGATGCCCCAGTACCCACCGCTTCCCTTTCTGCAGTACCCCTACGTCGTTGCGCTCATCGAGCTCGACGAGGGTGTGCGCATCGTGTCGAACCTGTGTGGGATCGACCCCGCCGACATCGAGGTGGGAATGACCGTCGAGGTGTTCTACGAGACATTCGAGGCGCTACCCAGTGGTGACGAGTTGACGCTGCACCAATTCCGGCCCGTCGACTGACCGAAGGCGATATCACAATGGATTTCACATTCTCCGAAGAACAAGAGACGGTCGGGAAGGTCGCCCGCCAGCTGTTCGAGGCTCGCGCGACGCCGGAGCATCTGACCGAGCTCGAGTCCACCGAGGTCCGTCACGACGCCGCGTTGTGGAGCGAACTGGCAGCCTCGGATCTCCTCGGCATCGCGTTGCCCGAGTCCGTGGGCGGTACCGGTGCCGGGTTCCTCGAACTGGCCGTTCTCTTGAGCGAGGTCGGGTTCAGCGTCGCGCCGGTGCCGGTGTACGCGACGCTCGTGCTGGGTGCGGACACGATTGCGCGGCACGGAGACTCCGAGTTGCAGCGACGGTATCTGACCGGCGTCGTGGACGGCAGCACGATCCTCACCGCGGCGCTTGCGGAGCCGGGAAACTCTGACCCCGCCACGCCGCGCACCACGGCTCGTCTCGACGGAGACTCGTGGCGGCTCCACGGGAACAAGGACCTGGTGCCTGCAGCACAGCTGGCCACGGCCATGGTGGTGTCGGCGCAAGCCGACGACGGTCCCGGGCTCTTCGTCGTCGACGCGGCCTCGGACGGTGTCATCATCACACCCGTCGTCACCACCAACGGTGAACCCCATGCCGACGTCGAACTGTCCGGCGCAGTCGGTCACCGGCTCTCGGAGAACGCCGGCGCCGACATCGTAGGCTCGTTGTACTCCCGTGCGCTGGTGGGCCTCTGTGCGATCCAAATCGGTGTCGTGGAAAGAGCTTTGAAACTCGCCGCGTCATACACCACAGAACGTGAGCAGTTCGGCAGACCCATCGGATCCTTCCAGGCCGTGCAGCAGCGGCTCGCCGACGCCTTCATCGATGTCGAGGCCATCCGCTGGACGACTTGGTACGCGGCGTGGTTGATAGCCGAAGGCAAGCCCGTCGAGCGCGACGCCGAAATCGCCAAGTTCTGGGCAGCAGAGGCTGGTGCCCGCGTTGCCGCGTCGGCCCAACAGGTGCACGGCGGTATGGGTATCGACGTGACCTACCCGCTGTCGCGGTACTTCCTGTGGGCCAAACAGATCGAGCTTGCCCTCGGGTCGGCGTCACAACAGTTGGCCCGCCTCGGCAAAACGTATTCGGAAGGAACGAAATGACTGCCACCATCGGACGCACGACCACCCTCGCGTTCAACGCGATCAACATCGGTGACGAAGTGACGCCGATGGATGTTCCGGTCACGACGACACTGATCGTCGCCGGAGCCATTGCCTCTCGTGATTACATGCCGGTGCACCACGACCGCGATTTCGCCAATTCGCAGGGCTCCAAGGACATCTTCCTCAACATCCTGACCACGAATGGATTGTGCGTGAAGTTCCTGCACGACTGGGCGGGACCCGAAGCGATGGTGAAGAAACTGTCAATCCGGCTCGGCGTGCCCGCCTATCCGAACGATCCGATGCGTTTCGAGGGCAGTGTCACCGACAAGTCGTCGTCGGACGGCGAGGGCCTCGTCGAGGTGACCTTCAAGGGCACCAACAGCCTCGGAGATCACGTGAAAGGTACGGCGGTGCTCAGCCTGCTCGACGGGGTCGAACCGTGAGCAACGACGGTATCGGCGGCAAGGCAGCGCTTGCCGGCATCGGCCAGACCGAATTCTCGAAGGAGTCGGGTCGAACCGAGATGCAGTTGGCCTGCGAGGCGGTCAAGGCGGCGATCGACGACGCTGGCCTACGCCCCAGCGACATCGACGGCATGGTCACTTTCACCGTCGACGAGAACGAGGAGATCGAGGTCGCCCGAAACGTCGGCATCGAGAACCTGACGTTTTTCACGAGAGTGCCGCACGGTGGCGGAGCCGCCGCAGGCACCGTGATGCAGGCTGCTATGGCGGTCGCAACCGGCGCGGCCGAAGCGGTGGTGTGCTACCGAGCATTTAACGAGCGCTCCGGATTTCGATTCGGCGGCGCGGGCCGCCAACCCGGCGTCACCCCGCTGTGGATGGCACCCTACGCACCGTTCGGTTTCATGACACCGGCTGCATGGGTCGCATTGCACGCTCAGCGCTACATGTCCACGTACGGAGTCACGAACGCCGATTTCGGCAAGATCTCGGTCATCGACCGCAAACACGCTGCGACCAACCCGGACGCCTGGTTCTACGGCAAGCCGATCACCATTGAGCAGCACCAGGAGTCGCGGTGGATCATCGACCCCGTGCTGCGTCTGCTCGACTGCTGTCAGGAGAGCGACGGCGGTGTGGCGATGGTCGTGACGAGTCTCGAGCGCGCTCGTGATCTTCCCAAGCCGCCCGCGGTGATCACCGCCGCCGCGCAGGGAGCCGCGTTCGACGGCGAGGTCATGACCAGTTACTACCGTGACGACATCACAGGCCTGCCCGAGATGGGCGTGGTCGGGACCAAACTCTGGGCGAATTCCGGGCTCAAACCCGGTGACATTTCTACGGCGTTTCTCTATGACCACTTCACGCCGTTCGTCTTCACCCAACTCGAAGAGCTCGGGTTCTGTGGGCGCGGGGAGGCCAAGGACTTCGTGTCTGTCGAGGAGTTGTCAGTCGGCGGACGGTTGCCGATCAACACGAACGGGGGGTTGCTGGGCGAGGCCTATATCCACGGGATGAACGGCATCACCGAGGGCGTGCGTCAGGTTCGGGGGACGTCGCACAATCAGGTCGACGATGTCGAGCACGTCCTTGTCACCTCGGGGACCGGCGTCCCCACCAGCGGACTGATCCTGGCTCCGGACCGCTGAGCAGCTAATGTTTCAGCGGTGAGCTCTGAGATGACGCAGGCGCAGGTGGCGCAGGCGACCGACACCCGGGATGCCATCATCTCGGCTGCGTTCTTGTGCTTCCGCACTCAGGGTCTCCGCAAGACCACGATCGTCGACATCGCCAAGGCAGCCGAGGTCTCCCGCAGCACCTTTTACGAGTACTTCCGGGACAAGGAGACGATCGTAGAGGCGTGCGCGGAGGCCGCGTCACAGCGCTTCTACCGCAACATGGCCACCGCCATCGACCGGCACGGCGGGAGCACCCTGGAGGGGCGGCTGGTGCGCGCGGCCGTATTCGTTGCCCAGGCACGCAGAGTCGTCGAACCCGAGGCGTATTTCGACGAAGAGGAAGTCAACCTGATGATGACGAAGAATGCGGCCACCCTCCTCCAGGAGTGCTCCGAGTTCCTCGTCCCCTATGTTTCTGCGGCTCGGCTGACCGGTGAGGTGCGCAGCGACCTCGATGTGGCGTCAGCGACCGAATGGTTTGCGCGAATGTTGTTTTCACTGTTCACCACTCCATCACCAACCATTGATATGCGCGACGATGAGGCCGTGGCCGCCTTCGTGCGCCCCTATGTCGTCGGTGGATTTGTCGAAGACCGGTCCAAGAGGCGCTGACAACCGGCCGTAGTAGTCCGCCAACCCTTGCGCACCGTGCGAGAATGCATATTTTCACAAACGAAAGTGATGATATCCAGTGAGACCTACTGCAGCATCTGCCAAAGAAACTCACCAGCGAGGCCGACTCAATGCTCAGTCGTCCACCCGCGGGCGCTCAGCTCCGTGCAGATTGGTTGTGGTAGCGGTCGACACCGCCGACGCCGTCTCAGCTGCGGGGGGCCTCATTTTCGACTCAGTCCGTGCCGGTTGGATCGTCGAGATCTATCTCGAAGCACCGGGTGATGAGCGGGCTTTGAATATTCTCGGCGCGAACGGAGTTGGTCTTCCCGAACTGTTCGAATACGAGCCTGCGTGGCCGGAGGCGGTGTTTCTCTCAGCGGTGATGCACGAGCGCCATCGCGGTGTTCAGCGCCTCGTGGCGACATCCATTCGGCGGCATGTCACCGAGATCGGCGTCTGGGGAGGCACCGTAACGGGCCTAGGCGCGGAAGTCGGAAGG
>Ga0075363_100000260_pt1 | contig 15154 bp, 13 predicted proteins | sample EndMetdeltDD1763_FD_71470 | JGI IMG/M metagenome (GOLD analysis project Ga0075363, IMG submission 71470) | Populus endosphere microbial communities from Tennessee, USA - Endosphere MetaG P. deltoides DD176-3 | ecosystem: Host-associated > Plants > Roots > Endosphere | place: USA: Tennessee...
CACTACCTCCTCGACCAGGGCGTGAAGAAGGACGACAAGGTCGGCCTGTACTGCCGCAACCGCATCGAGATCGTGATCGCGATGCTTGGCATCGTCAAGGCGGGCGCCATCCTGGTCAACGTCAACTTCCGCTACGTCGAGGGCGAGCTGAAGTACCTGTTCGACAACTCGGACATGGTCGCACTGGTGCACGAGCGCCGGTACGCCGACCGCGTGGCCAACGTCCTGCCCGAGACGCCGAACGTCAAGACCATCCTGTCGGTCGAGGACGGCAGCGACGACGATTACCAGCGCTACGGCGGCGTCGAGTTCTACTCGGCACTGGAGCACTGCTCACCCGAGCGTGACTTCGGCGAGCGCAGCCCCGACGACATCTACCTGCTCTACACCGGCGGCACCACCGGCTTCCCCAAGGGCGTGATGTGGCGCCACGAGGACGTCTACCGAGTGTTGTTCGGCGGCACAGACTTTGCGACGGGTGAGTTCGTCAAGGACGAGTACGACCTGGCCAAAGCCGCCGCGGAAAACCCGCCGATGATCCGCTACCCGATCCCGCCGATGATCCACGGTGCCACGCAGTCGGCCACCTGGATGTCGATCTTCTCGGGTCAAACCACCGTGCTGACACCGGAATTCGACGCCGACGAGGTGTGGGAGATCATCGAGAAGAACAAGGTCAACCTGTTGTTCTTCACCGGTGACGCGATGGCGCGTCCGCTGCTGGACGCGCTGACCAAGCTGCACGACAGCGGTCGCGAGCCGGACCTGTCGTCGCTGTTCCTGCTTGCCAGCACCGCGGCGCTGTTCTCGACGAGCATCAAGGAGAAGTTCCTCGAGCTGCTGCCCAACCGGGTGATCACCGACTCGATCGGCTCCTCGGAAACGGGCTTCGGCGGCACCAGCATCGTCGCAAAGGGCCAGTCGCACACCGGCGGTCCGCGCGTGACGATCGACCATCGCACCGTCGTCCTCGACGAGGACGGCAACGAGGTCAAGCCGGGCTCCGGCGTGCGCGGAATGATCGCCAAGAAGGGCAACATCCCCGTCGGCTACTACAAGGACGAAAAGAAGACCGCCGAGACGTTCAAGACCTTCAACGGTGTGCGCTATGCGATTCCCGGCGACTACGCCGAGGTCGACGCGGACGGTTCCGTGACGATGCTCGGTCGCGGTTCGCAGTCGATCAACAGCGGTGGCGAGAAGATCTACCCCGAAGAGGTCGAGGCCGCGCTCAAGGGCCATCCGGACGTCTTCGACGCGCTGGTGGTCGGTGTGCCCGACGAGCGCTACGGCAACTGTGTGGCCGCCGTCATCCACCGCCGTGCGGGCACCAACCCGACGCTGGCCGAACTCGACGCCTTCGTGCGCAACGAAATCGCGGGTTACAAAGTGCCGCGCAAGGTTTGGTGGGTCGACGAGATCCACCGCACCCCGGCCGGTAAGCCCGACTACCGGTGGGCCAAGGACACCACCGAGGAGCGGCCCGCCGACGACGCGCACGCCAAACATGTGGGGTCGACAAGTTGATCCGGACCGAACTGTGTGACCGCTTCGGCATCGAATATCCGATATTCGTCTTCACGCCATCGGAGAAGGTCGCCGCCGCGGTCAGCAAGGCCGGCGGCCTCGGTGTGCTCGGCTGCGTGCGGTTCAACGACGCCGACGATCTCGAGAACGTGCTGTGCTGGATGGACGAGAACACCGACGGCAAGCCCTATGGCGTTGATGTCGTGATGCCGGCCAAGGTGCCACAGGAGGGCACCGCCGCCGACATCAACAAGCTCATCCCGCAGAGCCATCGCGATTTCATCGACAAAACCCTTGCCGATCTTGGTGTTCCGCCGTTGCCCGAGGACGAGGAGCGTAGCGCAGGCGTGCTCGGGTGGCTGCATTCGGTGGCCCGCTCGCACGTCGAGGTGGCGCTCAAGCATCCGATCAAGTTGATCGCCAACGCCCTCGGTTCACCGCCGAAGGACGTGATCGATCAGGTGCACGCGGCCGGAGTTCCGGTGGCGGCGCTGGCCGGCAGCGCCAAGCACGCGCAGCGCCACGTCGAGAACGGTGTGGACATCGTCGTGGCCCAGGGCCACGAGGCGGGCGGACACACCGGCGAGATCGGCTCGATGGTGCTGTGGCCGGAAATCGTTGATGCGCTTGACGGTAAGGCGCCCGTGCTCGCGGCAGGCGGCATCGGCGCCGGGCGGCAGGTCGCCGCGGCGCTGGCGCTCGGCGCACAAGGGGTCTGGATGGGCTCGGCGTTCCTGACCTCGGCCGAGTACGACCTCGGCCACCGCAGGCCAGGCGGTACGTCGACGATCCAAGAAGCGTTGCTTCGCGCGGGCACCGGGGACACCGTGCGCCGCCGCATCTACACCGGCAAGCCGGCGCGGCTGTTGAAGTCGAAGTGGACCGATGCCTGGGATGCGCCCGATGCGCCTGAGCCGCTGCCGATGCCGCTGCAGAACATCCTCGTCAGCGAGGCCCACCAGCGGATGAACGAGTCGGACAATCCCGACACCGTCGCGATGCCGGTCGGCCAGATCGTCGGCCGGATGAACGAAATCCGGCCCGTCGCAGACATCATCGCCGAATTGGTGTCCGGTTTCGAAGAGGCCTCCAAACGTCTCGACGGTATCCGCGAGGGCTGAGCGCGCACGCAAAACGCCGCCAAAGCGTTTGGCACACTTTGGCGGCGTTGCGTTGTGACTACGGTGTGATCGTCGTCTGTTCGTCGATGACATTCGTTGCCGCACCGACGATGTCGCCCTGGTTCTCCAGGCCGTCGGCGTTGAGTTGCAGCACGTAGAGACCGTCGGCTCCGGGGATGACGACGGTCTTCTGGGCGACGATCTTCGTCTGCCCCTCCGACTCCCACGTGCCACCGAGCTGGTAGGCCGGATAGTCGCCCAGCGTGCTGTTCTCACCCTCGTTCGACGCGACCCAGCCGGGCATGTTCTGCAGTTCGCCGGGCGCCAGGTCGATGATCTTCTGCGGGTCGACGTTGCCGGTCAGCTTCGAAACCAGCGCGACGATGCTCGGGGTGTACTCGGCGGCTTCGGGGCCGGTGTAGATGATGGCGCCATACGCCCAGTCCGGGGTGTTCTCGCCGGCCGGTTCCCAGCCCTCGGGGATCGGCAGGTCGATGGTGGGTGAGCCCGGGTCGCCACGCTTGACCGGCGTCTCCTGGATGTTGTTCTCCTTGATGTAGCTGGCGATCGTCGGGTTCGGGCCCGCGGCATCCTCATCGCGCGGAGCGACCTTTTCCGTCGTCGTCGGCTCGGCCTTGGCCGTTGTCGTGGTGGTCGTGGTCTTCGACTCGCTGGTGCTCGGTTCGGTCTTGGTGTCCGAGCCACAGCCCGACAACACCAGGGCCAGAGCGGCGGCCAACGCGGCCGCTCCGGTGATCGCCGTGCGCCTCATCAGTCACTCCTGTCGTAGTGCAACGCGTGTCGCCGTTCTCGGCAAACATGGCCGGTTGCTTTGGTCGTGACGAAGCGTAATCCACGACGACGGTTATCACGGGAGAGTAGATCTACTCGATTTGAATTCGGCAAACCTCTCGATAGTGCGGTGTCCGATTTGTTCACGACATTCGGGCGCGGCTCGACTTAGCGTCAGTCCCATGGACATTCGTGTGACGTCAACCGTCTTTCAGGTATTCGCCAGCAACCTCACAGCATCGCTGAACTTCTACCGGTTGCTCGGCCTCGCGGTGCCGGAATCCGACGCACCGCATGTCGTGGTCGAACTGCCCGGCGGCAATACCCTGTCGTTCGACAACGAGGAGACCATCGCCGCGATGCATCCCGGCTGGGCGGCACCGTCGCCGTCGCACAGCAGGGTCGCGCTTGCCGTCGGTGTCGGTACGCCCGCCGAGGTCGATGCGCTGTTCGAAAAGGTAACGGCAGCAGGATATTCCAGTGTTCTGGCGCCCTATGATGCCCCGTGGCAGCAGCGCTATGCGACCGTCGCCGACCCTGATGGCAACTGGGTGGATCTGTTCGCCGCACTGGAGTCCTGACCGAACCATCCGAGCTGGACGCCTGCCAGCGCGCGAACCTCGCGGTGCAGGTGCGGTTGGTCGGCGTAGCCGGCGATGGCCGCGACGTCGGAGAAGGCCAGCCCCTCGTCCAGCAGATGCCGGGCACGACGGAACCGCAGGATGCGCCGCAGTGTCGCGGCGCCGTAGCCATAGACCGCAGTGCAGTGACGCTGCAGGGTGCGCGGCGAGAGGCCCAGCGTCTGCGCGACGTCGGCGACGCCCGATCCGGTGGCGAGGCTGCTTGTGACCTGTCTCAACTGCGGCAACGTCCACGGCGCGGTTTCCGCGCGCGGTACGTCGGCCGCCAGTAGTGTCGTCAGCTCGGTGAGCGATCCGGGCCGGGGGAGTCGGCGCAGATCCGAAAGCGGGACCCTGCTGTCGCGCAGTTCGCGCGCCGGAATGCCGAGCAGCCTTGGCAGGACGCCCGGCCGAAACCGTAAGCCGACGTAGGGGTCTTCCTCGCGCGTCGTCTCCAATGCCGCGGTGTCGGGGCCCGCGACGACGATGCCGTCGCCCATCGCGATGAGATCCATGCACCCGTCGGGCAACACGCGCACGGGCGTCGGCGGTCCGTCCATCGCCCATGCGACCTCGATCAGCTCGGTCAGCGCGGCGGGCGGTGCGATTTCGCGGTATCCCACGTAGCCGACGCTACCGCCACGCGCAGCCCCAATAGACTCGCAGTGAAAAGGAGAAGCGCGTGGTCACATTGGACCGCCTGGTGAATGTGCTGGGAAACTACGGCGTCCGTCTACGCTTCTGTCCGATACCCCGCTCAACGGAACTCGGCAGCGTCGTCATGCCCGAGGTCGCGGACGGCACCGCGGTCACCGGCGATGTTCTGCTGGCGGTCGGGTCGACGTCGGTCGATGAGGCCCTGCGCTGGGCGGTGGCAGCGCGCGCCGCCGTGGTACTACTGCGTGACGCTGATGGCGACGACACGGTGTTCATGGGGATGGTCGAGGGTGTCGCGGTGATGGTCGTCGACCCGTCGGTGTCGTGGAGCGAGTTGTCGGCCGTTGTCTACGGGTTGGTTCTCGAGGGTCGTGAAACCGAATCCGGCCGTGGCCCAACTGATTTGTTTGCACTGGCGGACAGCTTGGCCCAGGCGACGGGCGGCGCGGTGACCATCGAAGACCCGTTGTCCCGGGTGCTCGCGTATTCCACGATGCAACTGAACGCTGACCCCGCGCGCGTCGCGACCGTCATGAACAGGCAGGCGCCCGAGCACCTGCGTGAACATTTCGAAGCGCGCGGCGTATTCGCCCATCTCGCGGAATCCGACGAGCCGCTGTTCGTCAGCCCGGACGACGACAACGGCGTTTCGGGACGCATGGTTGTGGCGGTGCGCTCCGGGCGAGAACTCATGGGATCGCTCTGGATCGCCTGCTCGAAGCCGCTTGTCGAACCCGAACGCACCGCGTTGGCTGACGGCGCCCGCACCGTCGCATTGCATTTGTTGCGCTCACGCGCCAGTGCCGACCTGGAACGACAGGTCGAATCAGAACTGGTGCTTCGACTGTTGAACGGCAGCGCCGATGCGGCCGCGTCGGCCACGCGACTCGGCTTGCCGCAAGGGCCTACGCGTGTGATCGCTCTGCAGGCCTTCACCGGATCCGACCGAGACGCCGGCCTGCTGCTCGCCTTCGAACGGGCGACAACGGGTTTCGGATGGTCGCGTCCTGGGCGAAGTGCGTTGGCGGGCAACACGGTCTACACACTGCTGCCCGGCGAGGATGCGATGGCCGCCCGACAATGGGTCGCGGGCGTGCGGGCGGCTCTGCCCGATCGGTTCACGGTGTTCGCCGGAATCAGCAAGACGGCGGAGGTGACAGATCTGCCGGCGGCGCGTCACGAAGCCGATGAATGTCTGGCACTGCATGAAATCAAGCCGCCGACTTCCGAACCGCCGGCCTACGACGAATCGTGGGACGAGATCCTGCTGCAGCGTCTGCGCACAGCTGCACGCTCGGGTCGCACGCCGGACCGCGGACCGGTCGCTGAACTCCGACGCCACGATGCCGTTCACTCCACCGACTATGTCTGCACGTTGCAGGCGTGGCTGGAGGCGCTGGGCGACCCAGCCGAAGCCGGCAACCGGCTGGGTATCCACGAAAACACCGTGCGGTACCGATTGCGCAAAATGGGCGAGATCACCGACCTCCAACTGAGAGATGCCGGTAAGCGGCTCGCGATGATGATCGAACTCGCCGCGACCGATACCGACTGATCAGGCCGTTTGTCGGGTCGCGACAACGCCACCTCCGTCGGTTGTCCTATTGAGGCAACCCTCGCCGAACCCGTCCGGGCGACCATGGACTTGTCCGGATTCGGCGAAGTGATGGAGGTACAAGCAATGGTCGGCGGCGAGCGGTTCGATGGCGGCCCGCGGTCTGCGGTCGTGGTCGGCGCGGGCATCGTCGGTTTGTCGACGGCGTGGTTCCTACAGGAGAGAGGAGTCGACGTCACCGTGGTGGACCGCACCGGTGTGGCCGCCGGCGCCTCCTGGGGCAACGCCGGCTGGATCGCACCGGCCTTGACGATGCCGCTGAACTCGCCGCACGTCCTCCGCTACGCGCTGCGTTCGCTGCGCGACCGGAGTGCTCCGCTGCACATCCCGCTGACCGCGGATAGTGCGCTGTGGCAGTTCCTGATCAAATTCGCCGCCAATTGCCGCCCGTCGACGTGGAACCGGGCGGTGCGCGCCAACGTCCCACTCAACGAGGAATGCATCGAGGCCTACGACGTCCTTCTCGCGAACGGAGTCGACGCGCCGGTGACCGACGCGCCTATCACAGCGCTCTTCCGTACCACCCGCGACGCGGAGAACATGATGCGGGAGCTTCGCGCACTACAGAGCGCCGGACAGTCGCTGTTCGTGACCGGGCTTTCAGGTGAGGCGTTGCGGGAGCAGGTTCCGCTGGCGTCGCGGGCGATCACCGCCGCGATCAGCATCAACGGGCAGCGGTACGTCGATCCCGGGCGCTTCGTGACGCGGCTTGGGGAAGCGGTTGCGCAGCGCGGGGCAACCATGCTCACGCACGATGTGCGCGGGGTCTTCAGTTCCGGGACCTCCGCGACTGTGCTGGTGGACCATGGCGAGTCGCTGACCGCTGATGCCGCCGTGATCGCTACCGGTGCCTGGCTGTCACAACTGACGGACCGTCGTCTGCGGGTGCCGGTGGGGTCAGGCCGCGGCTACTCGTTCACCGTGCCGGTGGACCGGCCCATTCCCGGGCCCATCTACCTGCCTGACGTTCGCGTGGCGTGCACTCCGTTGCACGGTGAACTGAGGGTGGCGGGCACCATGGAGTTCCGTGACCCGTATGAGCCGGTGATGGCTGACCGAGTCGGGGCGATCGTCGCCTCCGCCGGCCCCCTGCTCGACGGTGTTCGGTGGGCCGAGCGGCGTGACATCTGGGTCGGTCCGCGCCCGATCACACCCGACGGGTTGCCGTTGATCGGCGAGATGTCGCGCAACGTTTACGTCGCGGGCGGGCACGGAATGTGGGGTCTGGCGCACGGACCCGTCACGGGCCGACTCCTCACCGAACAGATCACCACCGGCAAGCAACCCGAAGCTCTGCGGCCTTTCGAGCCGCTGCGGCGGGCTGTGGCTTAGAAAGGACCAACCATGACCACCGGACGAGTCTGGATCTCTCCGCAGGCCCATCAACGGCTGCACCAGGAATTGGCCACACTTCGTGAATTGTGTTCGACGGCAGCCGAAGACGGGGAAACGGGCGAAAACGCCACCGCCATCCAGCGGGCCCGTCAGAAGCGCATTCAACAAATCCACGATCTGCTCATCAACGCGGTGGTGGGCGAGGATCCGCCGGATGACGGAATCGCCGAGCCGGGCATGGTCGTCACCGTTCGCTACGACGATTCGGGCGAGGTCGAATCCTTCCTCCTCGGCCTGCGCGGGGTGGAGCACGGCGACACCGAGGTGTACTCCGTCGAGTCGCCACTCGGCGCCGCCATTCTCGGCGCACGGCCCGGTGAGCGTCGCGCATACCGACTACCGAGTGGCGCTGAACTTTCCGTCACTATGTTGACGGCGGTCCCCTATGGACTGCACAACGCTGAGGCGAGTTAGATGGACGCCCGAACACCAGGTGACCACGACGGCGTGCGGCCCTCGATCGCGCTTGCGCGTTGGGAGTCTGAAGGCGGTGCGCTTACCCGGCGCAACTACAGGCCGCCGAGCGCTGCACCGCCCGTACGTACGGTTGAATTGCGAACGTGGAGGACGCCAAGGCTGCCGGACGTCCGCGCGACGCGTCGATAGACGCGCGGGTTTTCGCCGTGACTCGCGCGCTGCTGGTCGAGATCGGATGGGACGCGCTGAGCATGCGCCTGATTGCGACGCGGTCAGGTGTCAGCCGATCGAGCCTGAGCCGTCGCTGGTCGTCGAAAGCGGAGCTGGTGCTCCACGCAATTCTCGGCGAGACACCTGATCTCACCCCGTTCGCGAATACCGACCGCCTAGGTTGGGTCGACTGGGTGGCACGCGGCAGTCGTGAACTGTACGCACGCCCAGAAGTCAGGGCTGCGATACCGGGACTGCTGCTGGCGTTAGGGGAGAACGAGCAGTTGCGAAGCCGGTTGTGGCAGAGCTTCAGTGGCCCTGCGGTGGATTTGTTCACTGCGGACGCGTCGAACCTCGAGGAAGCCGAGCGCGACGCCCGCGCCTTCATGGCGATGGCCGTCGGGGCGGCATTGTTCCTGACGACGGTTGCCGTCGAAGACGACAACGACGCGCTACATGCCCGTATCCGCGCCATCCTCTTGGAGGCCGTAGCGCAGGAACGACGCGACGATGGCGTCGGTGGGTGACCGCCACGTGATGCCGAAGTCCGCCAGCGTGTCCGAGTCGTCCGTCGGTGTCGCCGCTGTCAGGAGTAGAGCCGCCTCATAGCTGAGTCCGTCACCCAGCGGCACGATGCCCGACAATGCGTCGCCGATGCGGCCCAGACTGCGGAACATCGTTCGACTCAAAGGAATCCGTGTGAAGTGCCGGCCGGATCCGCGCTCGAGCGCGTCGATCATGTCGTCGAACGCGACAAGTGTGCCTCCGCATACGTAGCGCCGCGACCCCCGGCCGGGAGCCAGGATGGCCGCGTGGACGTCGGCGACATCGCGCACGTCGATCATCTGCATCGCACCGCGCAACCGGGGTGCGACGCCCCATCGCACGAGCGGAGCCCATCCTCGTTCAGTGACACCCGGTTCGGTGTGGAAGGCCGGACCGACCACGCTGGAGGGGTATGTGACGACGACCGGAGCGCCCTGGCTTTGAAGGCGGCGGGCGACGCGGTCGGCGTAACCCTTGGTCTGCGCGTAGGTGCTTCGCCCCTCGACGGTGGGCGAATCCGGTCCGATGACGCCGTTCGGCGGCGGGAACAACGCGCTGTAGCTGCTGACGGATACCACCGGATCAAGGCCCTGCTCTGCCGCGCGGGTCAACACGGCCTCCGCGGCTAGTGCGTTGATCTGCCACATCAACGCGTTGCGACGGTTGTCAGTCCCCACCACCCCGGCGGCATGAAGCAGCGCATCGCAACCACCGAGCAGTTCGTCGATGGTCCCGTTGTCACGGACATCGCCGACCAACACCTCGACATCACCGATTTCATTGAACCGCTCCAACACAGGCACGTCCTGCGCATCGGGAGCCACCAGCAGGCGCACCTCATCGCCGCGAGCAAGGAGGGCACGCACGCAGTGCGCGCCGAGATAGCCGGTGCCGCCAGTGACTCCGATCAGCATTGCGCTCCTTGTTCGTGATCGCCCGCCGGTGGTACATTTCGATGCCAATGGCACCGAAATTAGACAATAGCGGGTTCACGCCGATGAGGCTGGGTCCTCTGACGCTGAAGAACCGCTTCATCAAGGCAGCCACCTTCGAAGGCAGGATGCCTCACGGTGAGGTGACCGACGACCTCATCGACTTCCACACCGAGGTCGCAGACGGCGGCGCGGCGATGACGACCGTCGCCTACTGCGCCATATCACCCGGCGGTCGGGTGCACCGCGACACCATGGTGCTGGACCGGCGACGGGCCATCGCGCTACGGCGGCTCACCGACGCGGTGCATGCGCGGGACGCATTGGTGTGCGCCCAGATCGGCCACGCGGGCTACGTCGCGAACACGCGATCCAATCGGACGCCGACTCTGGGGCCTTCGACCCGATTCAGCCCTCCTGCAATGGGATTGGTTCGGGGTGCCTCGACCGCGCAGCTCGATGAGGTGATCAACGAATTCGGCGTTGCGGCCCGTAACGCCGTCGAGGCGGGCTTCGATGCCATCGAATTGCACCTTGGCCACGGATACCTGCTGAGCTCCTTCTTCAGCCCGAATCTCAACAAGCGCAAGGATCGCTTCGGAGGTGACACGGTGCGCCGCGCTGAACTCGCGCGTCGAGTCATCGAGCGGGTTCGCGCGGAGACCGGGGACACCGTTGCCGTCACCGCGAAATTCAACATGGATGACGGCGTCCGGGGCGGATTCTGGTTGACCGACAGCCTCCCCACGGCGCGCCTGCTCGAATCCGATGGATATCTCGACGCACTCGAACTGACCGGCGGCAGTTCGTTGCTCAATCCGATGTACTACTTCCGCGGCGAGGTGCCGATGGCGGAGTTCATCGCCTCCCAACCCGCGGCTGTGGGCCTCGGATTGCGGGTAATCGGACGAAAGATGTTTCGCGAGTACCCGTTCGAAGAGGCGTACTTCCTGCCGCTTGCGCGGCAGTTCCGCGAGACGCTGTCGATGCCGCTGATCCTGCTGGGTGGCGTCAACACGATGGCGACCGTTTCGGCAGCACTGGCCGAGGGGTTCGAGTTCGTCGCGATGGCCCGGGCGTTGTTACGTGATCCCGGACTGGTCAACAAGTTTCGGTCGGGTTCGGCCCAAGCGGGACTTTGCGTGCACTGCACGAAGTGCATGGCAACCATCTTCGACGGCACGCGGTGCGTCGTGAGGCACCCTCAGCCGATCAGCGTCTGATCGGATACACCCGATCGTCGCAGTCAATGCCCTCGGCTTGCAGCCGGCGTTTGATGATCTTGAACGTCTCGGTGCGCGGCAGATCCGTGCCGACGCGCACGAACGACGGCCACTGCTTGGGCCCGAGGTCGGACTGTTCGGCGAGGAATTCGCGGAACTGCTCCGGGTCGAACGACGCGCCGTCCATCAAGACAACGGCGGCCATCACCTGATCGCCCACATCGGGCGCGGGTATCCCGTACACCGCGACCTCCACGATGTCGGGGTGACGTAGCACCACCCGCTCGATCGGCGCCGAGCCGAGGTTCTCACCGTCGACGCGCATCCAGTCGCCGAGCCGGCCCGCGAAGTACGCGAAGCCGTTCTCGTCGCGGTACGCCAGATCGCCGCTGTGGTACGCCCCGCCGCGCATGCGCTCGGCATCGGCGCCCGGATCGTTGTAGTAACCCTCGAAACGTCCTGCATCAGAGGTGTTCACCAACTCGCCGGTGACGCCGGGCGGGCACGGCTCCCCGGTCTCGACGTCGAGAATCACGGTGCCCTCGGGTAGCGGACCGAGCGCCCCCGGCGGGGTGTCCGGCGTGCGACCGATTGCGATACCGCCCTCGGTCGAACCGAACCCGTCCATCACCAAGGTGTTGAACCGGGTGGCGAACCTCTCGACGTCGGCCGGTGCACCCTCGTTGCCGTAGACGGCGCGCAACGGATTATCGGCATCGTCGGGCTGTTCGGGAGTAGCGAGCACGTAGGACAGCGGCTTGCCCACGTAGTTGGCATACGTGGCGCCGAACCGGCGCACGTCCGGCAGGAACTGCGACGCGGAGAACTTGCGGCGCAACGCAAGTGAGCTCTGTGATGCCAGCGCGACGGACCAACCGACGAGCACCGCGTTGGAGTGGAACAGAGGCATCGACACGTAGCAGATGTCACTGGAGCCGAGCTCGAACCGCCCAGTCATCATCGTGCCCGCGATCGCGACCTTGCCCTGGCTGCATTTGACGGCCTTCGGGTCGCCGCTCGTGCCCGACGTATAGATCAACATGAACAGATCAGCTGGATCGGCGTCGTATGCGACGACGGGTTCCTCGGCGTAGCGCGCCACCTCGGCGGCCCACTCCGGTGAGTCGACATCGATGTGCTCGATATCGCCGACAACAGCCGCCGATGCCGAATCCGCAAGCACCACCTGACAATCCGCATGGTCGACGTCGCGCTGCAGCGCCGCGCCGCGGCGCACCGGATTCAGACCCACCGGCACGATGCCCGTCAACCCGGCCGCAATGAGCACGGACGAGAAGAACGGAGTGTTCTGCAACAGCACACCGACGTGCGGCGGCTTGTCGGGATCCATGCGCGCGCGCAGCGCCGCCGCCACCGCGGCACCGCTGGCGATGTGCTCACGCCAGGACGTGAACGTGTCCTCGAAGTACACCCCGCGGTCGTCGACGTCGACCAGCGGCGGGATCAGCGAGGTTACGGTGGGAAGCTCACTTCCCGTCGCCGGGTTCAATGGCTCCCTCCGCTCGCGGTGTTCAAGCGGGGGTGTCGGCCAGCTCGCGACCGATGCGCAGCAGCTGCCCGGTGGCTCCGCCGACCGCGAACTCGGTCTGCTTGGCCGCCAGGAAGTATCGGTGCACCGGGTGATCGGTGTCGATCCCGACGCCGCCGTGTACGTGAACCGTGGTGTGCGCGACCCTATGGCCGGCCTCGGCCGCCCAGAACGCCGCGGTGTTGACCTCGACGTCGGCGGGCAGATCCTCGGACAACCGCCACGCCGCCTGCGTCACGGTCAGGCGCAGCGCCTTGACGTCGATGTAGCCGTCGGCCAGCCGCGAGGACACCGCCTGGAAGCTGCCGATCGGCCGCTCGAACTGCTCGCGCTCGCGGGCGTATTCGGACGTGAGCTCCAGCGCCCGCTCCACCACGCCGAGCTGAAAAGCGCTACGGCCCAGGGTGCCCTGCGTTGTCAGCCACCCCACGACCTCGGCGTCACCCAGGACTCGGTCGGCGCCCAGCTCGACACCCTGCAGTTCGAGATGGCCGACGCTGCCGTGGCCGGTGGTGCTCAGCGATTCGACCGTCACACCGGAATCGGACACGGCGACGACGAAGACCTTTGTTCCCGAATCGGTTTCGGCGGGGACGAGAAACGCATCGGCGACCGGGGCGTAGGCGACCTGGGTGCGGCTGCCGGTCAACCGGAAGCCGTCACCGTTCGCACTCGCCTGCACCGGACCCTCGCCCATCTCACCGTCGAGCGCGACGGTCAGAACCTTCTGGCCGTTGACGGCGGGCACCGCCCACTCCTGCTGCAGCGTTTCGGACCCGAACTTCGCCAGTGCGCCCGCGGCGATCACCGCGGATTCGAGGTACGGGACCGCCGCTAACTGCCTGCCGAGTGCGACGAGCACCGCGACCTGCTCCAACACGCCGAACCCGCCGCCGCCCAGGGATTCCGGGGCGGCCGTGGACAGGATGTCGGCTTCGATCAGCTTGTTCCACAGCGTCTTGTCGAAGCGCTCGTCGAGTCCGTCGAGTTCGCGCTGACGTTCCGGGGTGCTCACCGATTCGGCGATGGTGCGCGCCAGTCCGCCGAGATCCTCGGATGCCTCAGTCGTCTTGAAATCCATTGTCTTCAGTCCTTATCGGTTGACCCTGGGCAGGCCGAGCGCGACCATGCCGATGATGTCGCGCTGGATCTCGTTCGTGCCGCCACCGAAGGTGAGGATCAGGCACGAGCGGTGCATGCGTTCGATCCGGCCGCGCAGCAGCGCGCCAGGAGTATTAGTGCGCAGGGTGGCGGCCGTGCCGAGCACCTCCATCAGCAACCGGTACGCCTCGGTGGCCAGTTCGGTGCCGTAGACCTTCGCGGCCGACGCATCGGCGGGGGAGGGCGCGGCATCCGTGGAGGATGCGAGCTCCCAGTTGATGAGCTTGAGCACCTCGGCCTTGGCGTGCACCCGAGCCAGGTTCAGCTGCACCCATTCGGAGTCGATCACGCGCCTGCCGTGGGCGTCCTTGGTGTTCTGCGCCCATTCGCGGACACCGTCCAGCGCCGAGAAGATCGGCTGCGCGGACACCAGTGCGACGCGCTCGTGGTTGAGCTGGTTGGTGACCAGCTTCCAGCCCGCGTTCTCCTCGCCGACGAGCGCGGTCGTTGGCACCCGCACGTCCTGGTAGTAGGTGGCGCTGGTGTCGACGCCGGCCATGGTGTGCACCGGAGTCCACGAGAAACCCTCGGACGTCGTCGGCACGATGAGCATCGAGATGCCGCGGTGCTTCTTGGCCTCGGGGTTGGTGCGGACCGCGAGCCAGACGTAGTCGGCGTAGGCGATCAGGCTGGTCCACATCTTCTGACCGTTGATGACGTAGTCGTCGCCGTCCCGCACGGCGGTGGTCCGCAGCGCGGCGAGGTCGGTGCCCGCGCCCGGCTCCGAGTAGCCGATCGCGAAATGCAGTTCACCTGCGGCGATCTTGGGCAGGAAGAACTTCTTCTGCTCGTCGGTACCGTAGTGCATGATCGTCGGCGCGACGCTGTTGATCGTCAGGAACGGCACCGGGACGTTCGCGATGGAGGCCTCGTCGTTGAAGATCAGCCCGTCCATCGGCGGGCGTTCCTGGCCGCCGTACTCCTTGGGCCACGACAGTGTCAGCCAGCCGTCCTTGCCCATTTGGGCGACGGTGTCGCGGTAGACGTTGCCCCGCCCCATCTCTCCGTCACTGGAGGCCAGCGCCTCGGCGCGCTCAGGGGTCATCAGCTTGGTGAAGTACGCACGCAGCTCGCGACGCAACTCCTCCTGCTCTGGGGTGTAGCCGATCCGCATCGCCTTGTCCTAACTTCTGTAGTGGCACCCATACGTGCACCCAGGCTCGAACCGAAGTCCAGCCCGACTTCACTCCCGGTTGTAACACGTTCTAGTCTTGGGGTCCAGGCCGGTGCCACACTGGCTGCGCAGTGCAGCCCCGAGCGCAAGGAGAGCGTCATGCGAGTGGAAGTGGACCGTGACCGTTGCGAAGGCAACGCCGTATGCGTGGGAATCGCCCCCGACCTGTTCGATCTCGACGACGAGGATTACGCCGTCATCAAGGCTGATCCGGT
>Ga0075363_100000261_pt1 | contig 15135 bp, 9 predicted proteins | sample EndMetdeltDD1763_FD_71470 | JGI IMG/M metagenome (GOLD analysis project Ga0075363, IMG submission 71470) | Populus endosphere microbial communities from Tennessee, USA - Endosphere MetaG P. deltoides DD176-3 | ecosystem: Host-associated > Plants > Roots > Endosphere | place: USA: Tennessee...
TTCCCGAGGAGATCAACGCGTTCCGAAAAGCATTCGACGACCTCTTGGAAAAGGCCGGTGTCGAGCAACTCGTCGTCCTCATCGACGACCTCGATCGCTGCCTCCCGGACACCGCGATCGAGACTTTGGAAGCGGTCCGTCTCTTCGTCTTCACATCACGGACGGCGTTCGTCGTCGCTGCCGACGAGGCGATGATCGAATATGCCGTGCGCAAGCATTTCCCTGATCTGCCGGATACGACCGGCCCGCAGACCTACGCCCGCAACTATCTTGAAAAGCTGATCCAGGTTCCGTTCCGCATTCCGGCTCTCGGCGACACCGAGACCCGCATCTACGTGACCTTGCTGCTCGTCGGTGCTGAACTCGGCGATAACGATCCCGCATTCAACACCCTGATCGGCGTCGCGCGCGAGCGCCTGAAACGCCCATGGACCTCGGGCGCGCTCGACTCGGCTTCGGTGAGGGCCGCGCTTGGCGCCAAAGCATCCCGTGCGAACAACGCCCTTGCACTCAGCGACCAGATCGGCCCAATCCTAGCCAGCGGCACCAAAGGTAACCCGCGTCAGATCAAACGCTTCCTGAACACCCTCGTCCTGCGCAAACGGACGGCGGAAGCGCGCGGCTTCGGTGATGATGTGAAGCTGCCCGTTCTGGCGAAGCTCATGCTCGCTGAACGCTTCATCCCCCGCCTCTTCGACCAGATCGCCGCCGCCGCGGCTGCGGCAGCCGACGGAAAATGCCCCGACCTGGCGGCCCTGGAGGCTACCGCCACCGTCAAGGAAGACGACAAGCCGAAAGCCAAGCTTGCCAAACCCGCCGCAAAGGACGTCGATGCCGCGAAAGCTGCCCCCAAGCTTGAAGCCGTGAAGCCGTCCGAGAGCGCGATGCTCGGAGAGTGGCTCTCGTCCCCGGCAATCAAGGCCTGGGCAACGGTCCCCACAATGATCGGGGACGAGGATCTGCGCCCCTATCTGTTCGTGGCGAAGGACCGGAAGGACTATTTCGGCGCCGCGTCTGTGCTCGGGCATCTGGCGGCGGTCGTCGAGCAGCTCTTCGGCGGCAAATTCGCCGTCCAGGGCCTTGAAGCCGATCTCAGGCGCCTCGCTCCGCCGGAGGCCGCACAGGTGTTCGAAGCCGTGCGCGGTCGCATCGTCGGCGCTGACGCATTTGAGACCGAGCCACCGGGCGCAGCCGGGCTAGCGGTGCTCATCAAAGCGCATCCAACGCTTCAGGGTGAGCTCGTCGAATTCCTGGACGCGCTGCCCCGGGACAGGCTAGGCCCCTGGGTTTGCGGCGGCTGGGAAGGCGTCCTTAAGGACGGCGACGCCGTCCAGCGATTTGATCGCTTGCTCCAGACCTGGGGCAAGGAGGGCGGAGCCATGCTCAAAGCTGCCGCCAACGGCGTCCTGCGTACCCGCCAGGGAGGACGCTGATGGGTACTTCCAGTGCGTTCGGCGGCCAGGGCGGCGGCACCCCGCTCGTTCCGAGCTGGCTCGGCGACGTTGGCGCGCCGCCGGCCGCGCCCGATGTTGCGCCGCCCGATCCCGGTCTGGCGCCAGACGGCGCGCCCGCCGATGGCAACCCGCCAGCCGCGCCAGCGGTGCCGCCGGTCAGGCCTCCCGTCCCGCCAATCGCCGACCCGACGCGCTTCTCGGCAGCACGCAATAATTTCTCGCGGTTCGCAGGCTCCGGAGGTGATGACCGCCGCAGTCTCGGCCGCGCCGTGTCGCACTATGTGAATTCATCTTCTGGAGGCGCCCGGACGGCTGCGGCCAGGATGGGATCGGCGCGGGGCGCAGGAAGCCGCCTCCTCGGATTCCTGTCCGACGCCGTGGCGCGGGGCGCCACGGAGGCGTTGCGTTCGCTCAATCTCGACGGCTTGGCTGGCCGCCCCATCGAGGAGATCTTTCTCGGCCTGGCCGACTACGTCTGCCCTGACGGAGGCTCGATCGACGAAGGCATCGCGCGCGAAGCTTTCATCGAGACGATCGCCGACCTCGCCGGCGCGGGCATCGCGGATCTGGACGGCCTCACCGCCGAGCAGATGCAGACCGTCTTCGAACTTTACGCGACGAACGCCATCGAAGCCCGACTGTGCAACGACATCGGCGCGCGAACGGTGACCCTGCCCAGCGACAGCCGCGAAGCCGCGCGCGTCCAGGCCCAGCTCAACGACTTCATCAGGCGGGGTGTCGCCGACGCCCTCACAACCGCCAGAGCGGCTGCCGCGGCGCTGACTCCAGATCGCGTTCTCGCCTTCGTCGGACGCATCTATGAGCAGGCTTTCGGTATCCTGCAGATCATGGGCGATGCGGCGGCGGAGGGAGCATGAGACGACATCTTATCACGGGCCGCTACGGGCCTGGCGACCGCAGTCGAATGCCGCTCGGTGACGGCGAGGAGGAAACCCGCCTCGATCTAGTGGTCGGAGAGCGCACCCTGGGGCACGGCATTGGACGTGCGCTTGCCGATCTGTCGCGCCTCGGCGTCTACCCCTCGGAGGTCGGCGTCGATCTCCTCGTTCTGGCGGCGCATGTTCACGCAGCGGACACCCGCGTTTCACGCGACAGTGAATCGCAAGACGGCTGGACCCGCGAGTTGCGGCTCATCGTCCCGGTGGCCGAGCCCGATCGTTGGCAGGCGGCCGCGCCGATCTTTGTGCGACTTCTGAATTTCCTGACGGGTGATCGCTGGTCGTTGGGTTTCCGGGCACGGCCTGGACGCTTCGCGAGTGTTGCGGCGACACCCCCCGCCCGGCTCATTGGCGCCCCATTCGATGACCTCGCTCTCTTCTCGGGCGGTCTCGACAGCCTGATTGGCGCTATCGACGCTCTTGAGGCTGGACGCACGCCCCTCCTCATCAGCCATGCGGGCGAAGGCGCCACCAGCGAGGCACAGACCACGATCTTTGATACCTTGAAAGCGCATTACCACGGCAGGGCCTTCGATCGGCTCCGTATGTGGATGGCCTTTCCCGACGGCTTCGTCCGAGCGTCGGCCGGCGAGAACACTACCCGGGGAAGGTCTTTCCTCTTCTTCGCTCTTGGGGTCTTCGCGGGCACCGGGCTTGATGGGGCGTTCACCCTGAAGGTGCCGGAAAATGGGCTGATCGCCGTCAACGTGCCTCTCGATCCGTTGCGGCTGGGCGCGTTGAGCACCCGCACCACGCATCCTTTCTACATTGCGCGTTGGAACGACGCGTTGACAGCGCTCGGCATCCTTGGCCGGATCGACAATCCCTATTGGGACCGGACGAAGGGGGAGATGGCCGAGGACTGCGCCAATCCCGCGCTTCTCCGGAAACTCACGCCGTCATCTCTTTCCTGCGCCTCGCCGACGAAGGGCAGATGGCAGGGTCACGGTACACAACACTGCGGCTACTGCCTGCCTTGCCTGATCCGTCGCGCCGCGCTCCTGAAGGGGATGCACCCGGACACGGACACTACGGTCTACACCGTGCCCGATCTCACCGCGCACGCGCTCGACACCCGCCAATCGGAAGGTGTGCAGGTTCGCTCATTTCAGCTCGCCATTGAACGTCTCCGCGCACGGCCTGCGCTCGCTCCAATCCTGATCCATAAGCCCGGACCGCTCTTCGATGAGTCTCCACAGCGCCAGACCGCGCTCGCGGAGGTTTACCGTCGGGGGCTTGAGGAAGTGGGGGCGCTTTTGACTGGCGTCAGGACGCGGCCCGGATGAGTGAGGCATCATCGATCGCCGGCGTGGACTTCCACTGCCACCTCGATCTGTATCCCGATCACCAGGCCGCCATCGCAAGAGCGGAAGCCGCACGGATATACACGCTGACGGTGACGACGACGCCGAAAGCCTGGCCGCGCAACCATGAGCTGACACGGCATACCCGTTACGTCCGCGCAGCCTTGGGGCTGCATCCCCAGCTCGTCGCTGAACGCTCGAGCGAATTACCTTTATGGGAGCGCCACCTGCCGGAAACCCGCTATGTTGGCGAGGTCGGGCTCGACGCTGGTCCTCGTTTCTACAAGTCGTTAGACCTTCAAAAGCAAGTATTTCAGCGCATCCTCGAGCGATGTGCAGACTCCGGCGGCAAAATCCTGACTGTCCATAGCGTGCGGAGCGCTCCGGCAGTTTTGGACATGATCGAGGCGTATCTTCCGTCCGAGCGCGGGAAGATCGTCCTTCATTGGTTCACGGGCAACAAGAGCGACGCTCGCAGGGCCGCAGATCTAGGATGCTATTTCTCCGTCAACGCCGAAATGACGCGATCCGATCGAGGCCTCAAACTCATCGGCACGTTGCCGCGGGAGCGCATTTTGACTGAAACCGATGGCCCTTTCACGCAAATCGCTAGCCGACCTGCGGAGCCTTGCGACGCCACCACCGCGGCCGCCGCTATCGGACAGTCACTTGGGCTATCCCCAGAGGCAATGCGTAAGTTGATCTTGTCGAATCTTAGAACGTTGCTTACCTGACAAACTGGTGCGCCGCTCGGTACTATCCAGATTGTGTTCGGTTCATGAGATGCCGGCCTACTTCGGGCCCACGACATCCGCATGATCGTCCTGACCTAGAAGGGATCGGCAGATCCTTTCGTCTCAGCCGATTCCCCGTGAGGCACCACTCATCAAGCCGCCGCCCGACCAACAACATCCATTAGCTTCTCGTAGCTGGTGACCACGTCATACTTGACCCGATCCTCGGACACGCGCCGCCCGATCTCGTCGAAGAATTTCCGAGCACAAGCGATCTTCGTTTTCTCGATCTCCCGGAGCTTCATCGAGGACATGGTGCCCTTGGTCTCGGCGACAAAGTAGATGTGCTTTACGCTTCCCTCCTTGAAGGAAATCGCCCAATCGGGATTGTAGTCGCCAACGGGTGTCGGGATCAGGAAGCCGCGCGGCAGCTTGGCGTAGACCACCACCTCGCTGGCGGTATCGAGCCCGTCGACGAACTTGCGCTCGATGTCGGAGTCGGTCACCACATAATCGTAGACGTGCCGCTTGAGCTTGGCCGAAGCCTTGGAAAAGTCCTGGCCGGTCTGGTTCGCCGTGAAGATGTCAACGTCGTAATGCTCGGCGAGCCCATCATAGGCCAGCCGCTCGATCACCATCGTGGCCTTCTGCTCGGCGATGATCCGCGACGCCTCGGCGATGAAGTGCTCCGGGTTCTCCTTGAACTGCCCGAACACGCTGCCCTGGATGCCAGTCAGGATCTCGGCTGCAGTCTTGCGTGTGAGTTCCGTATTTTCGGCGATCTTCCCGAGGAGGTCGTACTTCACACGCGAATGGACCGATCCGCCGCGCTCGGTGGAGGACCCTGTCAGGGCAAAACCATCACCTGCCTTGAGCTGCTCGTCAGTCAGCCCATCGCCCTGAATACCTGCCTGAACGGTATACTGTAGCGGCGTCACGCGAAGCTGGCTATCGAGGGCGCTTACGCATTTGCGGACCAATTCCTCGGAGTCGAACTCGACGCGATAGACAGCTTTCTGGTTAATGCGCCGCCAGAGCTCCTGGAATTCCTTCTTCTCGAAATTCTCGTTCAGTGGATTGGTCTTCGGCTTGCGGCCATCCTCGACCTTGGGCAGTTGCGCGTCGCTGAAGACGCTGTCGATGATCTGGAAGATCTGATCGGCGTGCGCCTTCAGCTCATCCGGCAGAGCCGTCAAGGTTCCCGCTTCCTTCGCCTGATGGTAGGCCTCGGTGATCTGGTCGGCGTCATCGGAATAGTCGTTCTTCAGGAGATAGCGGTAGATCTGCTTCGCCATGGCCGGCGTGATCTCGACCGGGCCGGCATCCGTCGTGATGGTTTTGCCCGCGAAGTATGCTTCCGTCGCCTTGCGCGGACGCGACGTCAGCGTGTCGGCGATCTCCTTCTGGAGACCGGCCACGAAGTTCTTGTAGCTCTCGCTGGCGACGACGGTGAGGACGTTTATGTCATGGACGACTGCGGGATTATCCATCCGGTCGCCGTGTTGGTCCACAGACAGGCGTAGTCCGCGGCCTACTTCCTGGCGCCGCGAAACGGTGTTGTCGCTGTGCTTGAGCATACACATGACGAAGACGTTGGGATTGTCCCACCCTTCGCGTAGCGCGGAATGCGAGAAGATGAACCGCGTCGGCTCCGCGAAGGACAGCAGCCGTTCCTTATCCTTCAGGATCAGGTCGTAGGCGTCAACGTCGTCTGAATCGACCGACCGGGCGCCTACGGCGGGGTCCTTCAGCCGGTTCGTCTTCTTATCGATCGAGAAATAACCGTTGTGCGTCTTGGCCGCATCGATGCTCGCCAAGTGCTTCCGGTAGGCGTCATTATCGATCGCAAGCTCTGCCAGATACTCCGCCTTGAGAAGTTCATACTCCTCCTCGAATACGCGGGCATACTCGCCCTTCTCATCAGGTTGGGCGTAGTCGCGGTAGTTCACTACCTCGTCGATGAAGAACAGCGACAAGACCTTGATGCCTTGAGCGAAGAGCTGCTTCTCCTTGTCGAGATGCGCCTTGATCGTCTCGCGGATCTGGATGCGGCGGATGTCGCGCTCGGATACGTCACCAGTTGCCTCTCCGGCTTGGAGCACCAGGCCGTTGGTGAACTCGACCGTGTCGTTGCGGGCGTCGATCTGGGAGATCGTGAATCCATCCCGATATTGATCCAACTCGCCGGACTCGGCGAACAGGTCGTCACGAAACTCCAGCCGCTTGAGCTGGCGCTTGATCTCACCGCTCGCGAGTTTCACCTCGATCTCGAGCCGCGCCACCGGCGCCTTCTTCGAGATTTCGATGCCCTCGAGGTAGAGATAGGCGTTCGTGCCGGCGAGCCCGCGCGTCTGGATGCCCCGCACCGCGATCTTTTTCACAAGCTTCTGGTTGTAAGCGTCGAGTGCATCGAGCCGGTGAACACGGTTATGTTGCGTCTTGTGGGTCGCCGAGTAGCGCAGGATCATGAGCGGCTTGAACTTGGGCAGCGCCTCCATCGTGGCCGCGCCTTCCATCTTCTGAGGCTCATCGAGGATCAGGATCGGCCGATTGCTGGCGATCACGTCGATGGGCTTGCGCGACTGGAAGTCGTCCAGCTCCTCATAGATGCGACGGTTGTCGGCGCCGCGCGCCGCGAACGCCTGGATGTTGATGATCATCACATTGATGCCAGCGTCCGACGAGAAGCTTTCGAGCTCGTGCAGCCGCTTGGAGTTGTAGATGAAAAAGCGCGCCTTCTTGCCGTAGCTCTCAGTAAAATGGTCGGCGGTGATCTGCAGCGATTTATGGACGCCTTCCCGGATGGCGATCGACGGCACCATGATGATGAACTTCGACCAGCCGTAGCGCTTGTTCATCTCGAAGATCGTCTTGATATAGCAATAGGTCTTGCCGGTCCCCGTCTCCATTTCGATATCGAGGTTGATCCTGCACCCGGCGCTGGCGACCAGCTTGTCCGAGATTGGCAGGTTCTGACGGCGCTGGACGTCCTTGATATTGGCTAGCACCTGAGGCTCGGCCAGCACTAGATCGGCGTTCTTGAACCCTTCCTCGAAGGCGCTCGTCTGCGTCTTTCGACCCGGGTCGATCCGATAGGTGATGCTGTTCGACATCGGCTGCCCGGCGAAGCAGTCCATGACTGCATTCACTGCCTCAGTCTGATAGGGTTGCACCTTGAATTTCAGCTTCATGGCAGCCCCCTCAAATCGACTTGACGTCAGTGCTAGGCGAGACCTGGCGGAAGACCTGCTCGACGTTGATCTTCACTGCGTCGGACACGAAGCCATTGTCGCGGAACACGACGCGCAGCGGCTCACGGCCAGCAAGCTCCTTCACCAGCTCCTCTGTCACGCCGGTCTCGAAGCAGGCAACCAATGCGTTTCCATCTACGAAGAACACGGCCTTGCCCTGCACCACTTCGCGTTGGATTGGCAGTGTCAGGTCCACGCCCCAGTCGACGAGTACCTGAAACAGCAGGTCCTCGGGGCTACGCTCCGGCTTGATGTTATCGACAGCGGTCAGCAGGTCTTTCTGATCGAGCTGGTCAGGGCGGTAGTAGACGTCCTGCATATTGGACGTGTCGACCTTCAACACGCGGAAGCCAACGTCGCGGCTCCAGTCAGGGTGCGCCTTGCCAGCGAGTATCTTGGTCCCTGCTCGCCGAATGCGCTCTTTCGATATTTCCGAAATGTAGGGCCTCAACCCAGCCTTTCTACAGAAACCGTAAATCTCCTTCGCATCTTTCCCTTCTTGGCCAATTTCCTCGGGATACTGAATGCTGATGAAGCGTCGATTTCCACCCTCTCGGCGAGCCAATTCCAATACAGCTTGCGCAAGTGTGGACGATCCCGCGAACAGGTCGACGCTGATGTCATTCGGCCCGGTCGCAAATGAGAGAAGGCGTTCGATTAAGAGGACTGGCTTCGGATTTGAAAATACTTTTTTTGCCTCGGGAAACAGAGCCTTGAGGTCATACGGACCTGTCCGTCCATCCAGATCAAAGACGCTTGAGAGCTTATCCTCGAATTCCTGAGCATAGACCTTCAACTCGATGATTTTGCTCTCGTCATCACCAAACAGAATGCGCCCTTCATCCAAAAGCCGCTTCATCGTCTCTTTAGGGAATCTGTAGCCCATCAATGGCTCTTTGCAGGGCTTCTTTGTTTCAGGATGCAAGACGTCGTAGCGGTAACCCTCTTTCCCAGGGTTATGGACGCTTTGGCTTCCTGTGTATACGCCCCCTTCATCGATGTATTTATATCTATCAAGAGGACCAAGCTGCGACTTATTCTCCCTAAACCAGACGGAATAAGCATGCTGCAGCTCTTCGGGCGTCTTGTGTTGAGCAATCAATTCCGCCCCTATACGCTCAAGAACGTCTTTGATGTCTGAAACCGTGCTTTTCCACACTCCTTCTAAGGCAATCTTGTCTCGAGCGAATACATGAATGCTCTCATGCTCTATCGCAACATTTGTTGGATTGTTGTCGGTCGCATTCTTCCATATCAGAGTGCCAATGAAATTATTCTCGCCAAACACCTCGTTGCAGACATGAAGCACGTTCGCCGTCTCAGCATCATCGATAGAGATCATTATGACGCCATTGGGAGCCAGCAAATTCTTCGCAACACGGAAGCGCTGGTAAATCATGCTCAGCCATTCTGAGTGAAAGCGGCCGTTCGACTCCGTGTTTGCAAGCAGCCGATTTTCCGAATCGTCTATCTGATTTGACTGCTCCAAATACTCATAGGTGTTCCCGACAAAGTCGTCGCGATACACCAAATTATTTCCCTTTTTCCTGTTGTAAGGTGGATCGACGTAAATGAGCTTCACCTGACCCAAATAAATCTCTTGAAGGAGCTTCAAAGCCTCAAGGTTGTCACCTTCTATGAAGAGGTTCCGAGTTTCCTCGAAGGCGACGCTCTCTTCGACGGCAGGGCGAAGGGTTTTGGCAATGGGCGCATTCGAAGCCAGAAGCGCGGCCCTCTTTCCTGGCCATTCCAGCCGATACCGCTCTTGCGGCCCATCAACGATGTGATCACTCAGCTCTTGACGCAACTGATCGAAGTCCACCGCAAGACGCAGCTGTCCCGTCGCCTCGTCGCGCGCCTCGGTCACGCAGCCGGGAAACATATCGCAGATCTTCGCGATGTTCTCCTGGCTCAGGTCAGGGCTATGCATCTTCAGTTTGTCCATCGTCTTTTCCTTAGTCATTCGATGCGGCACTCATGGGCTCTCCTCCGGAGAGGCGCTCCAGTTCCTGCCGTGCAGCGCGCAGTTCGGCGTTGATCGCCACCCGCTTGTTAAACTGTTTCTCGCGGGCAAGGCGGGCCTTGATCCGGTCCACCTCCCGCGTCTTGGCCCGGATCGCCTCCATCCGCGCCACGCGCGTCTGGATGTCCTCGGCGGTGTACTCCGCTTTGGCAGCGGCCCTTGGCATCAACGCCGTAAGGAGGGCGTCGTAGAGACCGCCAAGATTGAGGGTCACCGGCAACGGCTTGCGCAGCGCATCGTCAGGCGCCCAATCGGTCGCGAAATATGCGCTGACAACCCGCTTGGTGGCGTCGGCGTCGCTCGGCCGCTTGAAGGCGGCGACGGCCTTCCGCTTTCCCGACCAGCTGAGCTCGAAAATCAGCGGGAACGGAATGGCGCGGTCGATCGCGCGCAGCACCTCTTCGTCGAGCTTGCCGTTGCGCAGGCTGATGCCGAACACCTGGATCTCACTGACGGCCTTTGTCGCTGCAAGGTTCATCGTTTCCGGCGCGAGCTTGTATTTCCAGACGATCTGATCGACCTGGGTCACGAACAGGTCCCTTAGCGCCGTGCCGACGCCTGCATGCTCATAGATCCGGTTTTTCGGAACAACGCGACCGAAGGCGGCGGCTTTGGGATAGTCGAAGAAGGCTGCCGTCATGCCGCCGCCCCTTCGATCACAAGGAAGGCGATCAGTTCGAAATCGTCGAGGCCGGCGATGGTATGAACCAGCGCCGTGGTCCGCCCGCCGCTGAACAGACTGTCGATGTCCCGTTCTTCCTTCACCTCGATCATTGAGCGGATTGCGGCGCTCAGAAGCGCGGAGCATTGCTCCATCTTGCGACCGTCCTGCGTCCGCTCATTGAAAAGCTGGCAGACCGCCTGGATCGGCTCCGGCCGGCCCTTGCAGCTTGTGCGGATCAGATCGAGCAAGCGCTTCACCTCGGTATGGTCGATGATGACGTCACCGTCGTGACCGACATAGACGAGGTAATAGGGGTGCAACCGATTCTGCTGGTTGATGTTCACGCTGTCGTGGAGGTTCTTCAGCGCGAAGATCACGCCGGGCATCAGTCCGAGCGCCGGATGCGCCGGCACCACCGCATGCATGCCGTTGGGCAGATGCTCAAGGTCGCCGTGCTCCTTGATATGGTTCAAGAGATCCATGCGGAAATCGTTGAGGCCGAGGTCCGTGATTGAGATCCCGGTCCGCACGTCCTCCAGCTCGATCACCTCTTCCTGGAGCCGCTTGAGCTGCTCCTTGCGGTAAGCGATGTCGCTGCTCTTGGCGGTCAGCACATTGTCATCGCCGGTCGCCGTAACGTCGGCAATCATCATGCGGTTTTCTACACGCTCCTTGAGGTTGATGTACTCGTCGAGCGAGATTTCCGGCCAGTAATTGACGAGCTGGATTTGTGCATTGGGTGACCCGATTCGGTCGATGCGCCCGAACCGCTGGATGATCCGCACAGGGTTCCAGTGGATGTCGTAGTTGATCAGATAGTCGCAATCCTGAAGGTTCTGGCCCTCGGAGATGCAGTCCGTCCCGATGAGAATATCGATCTCGCCTGTCTCGTGCGGCAGGACCAGATGCTTCTCCTTCGCGCGCGGCGAGAACAGCGTGAGCAGGGACTGGAAGTCATAGCTCTTCTTCAGCGTGCTCTTCGGCGCATCGGAACCGGTGACCATGCCGCAGTGCAAGCCGTCCGACTCGAGAAATGCAGATGCCAGATTCGCATAAAGGTATTTCGCCGTGTCCGCGAAGGCGGTGAAGATGAGAACCTTGCGGTTACCCGGATTGAGCGGGTCGGCAACCTTGCGGGTGACGACATCCTTCAGATGCTGCAGTTTGGCATCATCCTCCGGTCCCACCTTGTCCATCGAAGCGATCAAATCACCAATGAGCGTGAGATCCGCGGCGAGGTCGTGCTTCCACGACGGAATGTCCATATCCGACAGGCTGATCTGAATTTTCTTGCCGACCGTGAACTCATCGAGTCCGGTCAAGTCGTCATCGTCCGGGTCGAAACCGGGATCGTCGAGATGGTCGCTCACGCTCTGGGCGGCGCCCGTGCGTTCATAGGTGTCGATCGCCCGGAGCGTTTGCGCGATGTTGCCGTGCAGCGCCCGCAGGGTGAGGCGGAATGCTTCGACAGAGCTCTCCAACCGCTTGAGCAAATTGGTGGTCATCAGAGCCTGAAGGCTCCGCTCGCGGTCGGCTTGGCGCAGCTTGCCGCGACCGCCTTCCACCTGGGTGTCGTAGATTGCTTCGTACTTACGAAGCCGGCTAGGCAGGATGTAGCTGATCGGGGCGTAGACCGCGAGCTTGAGCACCGACAGGCTGCTGAAGATGTCGTTGAGGCCTAGAACGTCCGTTCGATAGGTGATCGGGCACTGATACGACAGCGGCTTTCGGCGCTGGGGAAATTTGCCGATATCCTTGGTGTCGTAGAAGGTCTCGATATGCTTGCGGGAGCGCGCAATCGTCACGGCATCGAGCATCTCGAAAAAATCGAAGTCGAGGGCCTTCAGGATCGCGGCTGCGGTTCGCTCCTCTGGAGGCAGATCGGACCAAGCGTTGAATGCCTTCTGCGCGCGCCGGAAAATCTCCTCGATTCCAGTGTTGGTTTTCAGCTTGCGACTGAGGTTTTCAGAGTCACCCTCGTAAGCCAGCGCGAGCTGATTGCGCAGATCGTTGAACCGGTTGTTCACTGGCGTCGCCGATAGCATCAGAACTTTAGTCTTCACACCAGCACGGATGACCTTGTTCATCAGCTTCTGGTAGCGAGTCTCTCGATCCTTGAAGACATCGTTGTTCCGGAAATTGTGCGACTCATCGATGACGACGAGATCGTAATTGCCCCAATTCACCCGGTTCAGCGGAATGCCGAACGCCTCTCCTGACGTGCGGGAGAGATCGGTATGGCTCAGGACATCGTAGTTGAAGCGGTCCTTGGCGAAAATGTTCGTTGTCAGATTGGTATTGTAATTGCGCCAATTGTCCGCAAGCTTCTTCGGGCAAAGTACGAGAACTGACCGGTTGCGCAATTCATAATATTTAACGACTGCCAGGGCGGTGAAGGTTTTACCAAGGCCGACGCTATCCGCCAGAATGCATCCATTGTGCATTTCAAGCTTATTGATAATCCCGGTCGCGGCGTCCCTCTGGTAATTGAAGAGCTTGTTCCAGACGAGGCTGTCTTTGTAACCGGTCAAATCGTTCGGCAGCGCGTCCTGATCAACTTCTTCGAGGAAGTCCTGAAAGAGATTATAGAGAATATGAAAATAGATCCGCTCCGGGGAGTTCTCCTGGTAAACGGACTCGATGTGATCGCAAATGGCGGCCGTGACGTCGCTGAGCTTTTCCTCATCGTTCCAGATCTGGTTGAACAACTGCAGGTAGACCTGCGTATGCGCGCCATCGTCGATACGCGTGACGAGGTTCGACACCGCGTCGCCCTTCTGATAGCCGAGATCGACAGCTGTGAAGCCGCTGATCGGCATGTAGGCGACGTCACTCGTTTCCGCGGCCGCATGGATGAATTGCTGCATCGGCGCCTTGGTCGTGTTCGACCGAAAGCGAGCTTTCTTGCGTATCCAATCAGCGCATTCGCGCGCGACTGCACGCTGGGTCAGCTTATTGCGAAGCTGTATCTCGAACTCGGTTCCATACAGGCCTCGCTCGCGTGTCGCTTTGGGAATGAAGAACTCTCGCCGTTCCTTGCGGAGGCGATCCGTCACTTCCATCGGGACAAAGGTGGGCGCCGTAAAAATGAACTGAAGGCTTTCGACCTTTGACAATTCGCTCTTGAGCGCCTCGAAAGCATAGATCGAGAAGCATGATGCCGCGATCTTGAGCCGGGCACCACGTCCCAGCGTGGCCTTAAGGTCATCTCCGAGAAGGAGTGAGGTGTTATCGATGATCTTCATCGGTTCTCCCTCACACCGATTTCCGCATTGCATACCGCAATGGAGATAATGCCGACGTATCGCTAATCTTGATTTCCTTAGCCATTGGCGGTCAGCGCCTCGAGATAAGGTCGAATGACCGTCGCGATTGCTCCTCGCTCCGCTTGCCTGACCATTTCACTGGGAGTTGTCTTGCGTTGACGCAGCGCCTCCTGGAGGCCCTCAATCGCGACCGAAAGACCGATCTTGTTGCGATACCGAAAGCAGTCGGCGACCGTCTTGGCGACCCCGAAAACCTTTACGGGCACCCCCTCGATGGTATGGAATTCGACGGCTTCCGTAAGGAGGCGGTCCGTGAATCGTACGAGCCGAACGGGCACGCCATGCCCCTTCGGAGCCCAATCCTTCTGGCCGATGGCCATCCACACCTGCCTTGGGAGTTGATCGGTAAGCTGATGGAACGCGAGGGCCGAGACGAGGCAGGCCACACCCTTGGGCACCCGCTTCGCTGCCTCGGCGAGACTGTGATGAGCGTCGAGCGGCGCATCAGGAAGTTGGTAAAGCCCCCGCGCAAGTCGGAGCACCTCGCCATCCCTCTCCATGCGGCTCATGGTTGCCGCCGTTACGCCCGCAGCACGCAGTTCGGTGAGACGCGCGATACCGCGCGCTTTCAGCACGGACTGAGCAATATGGCGTTGGGACGCGGCTTCGTGCACGATACGTATGCTCGGATTCTGGGTTCTATTATCCGAGGATTTGTATCATCTCGCTTGCGCCGGGGGAAGAGGAAACCGTGAGGCGCCGCTAAAATGGTCATGGCACCCAGCCTCAAGAGGTAGATCGGGCTGTATGGCGAGGGGCGCGCGGGTTTTCGATCAACCCGGCACCATAGCGAAGGTGGAGAATTGCTGCGGTACGCATGGGTGAAGCGCAACTGCCCCCCAATATTCGGCTGTCGCCAAGCGCGACATGGGCAATGAAATCGGCCATCAGAAGGAAGCCCCGTCAGGGTCCACAACGTCCTGCCCATCCTGTTTTTCCTCCGTCCAGGACTTCTGCTTTTTCAGCCTTGCCGCGAAGGAGCGTCCCCTGCGCGGTCCGTGCTCCGCTGCCAGCGCCAGCCCAAGATCGTCCTTGCGGATATCGATCAGGTCGGCGAGCCGCTCCAGAAGGCCCAGCACAACGAGAACGTCGGCAAGTGTTCCGATGGCAACGCCCGGATCGCCGCGTTCAAGGCGGGCAATGGAGCTCGGCGAGGTCCCCGCACGAACGGCGAAATCCGCTACCGTGATGCGACGGCGCAGACGCGCGTTGCGGATATCCTGGCCCAGCCGCTCCAGTGCTGGTTTCGTCTTGGGCGAACCCATATCAATCATCCATATCTGATGCAAAAAGACTTACATATGTTCATATCTGACTAATTGCCACCGGATGCAAGAGTTCCAGCCTGGCCCGCGGGGCAGCGTGAGCGTCTCGTTTCGATATCTGCAGGCTGAATACGGGGAAAGCCTTCCCCTGCGTC
>Ga0075363_100000262_pt1 | contig 15133 bp, 15 predicted proteins | sample EndMetdeltDD1763_FD_71470 | JGI IMG/M metagenome (GOLD analysis project Ga0075363, IMG submission 71470) | Populus endosphere microbial communities from Tennessee, USA - Endosphere MetaG P. deltoides DD176-3 | ecosystem: Host-associated > Plants > Roots > Endosphere | place: USA: Tennessee...
GCTTTATCAAATCAAATGATACTTATTTGAACATGCTAAAGCGGATCACAAAATTCCGGATAATTTTATATAATTCCAAATACTTTTAGTAGAATGATTACAACAATCGGAACTCCTAATATCCAAAGTAAAAAAGCTTTTCCCATTTTAACCTCCCACTGGTTTAACCTGGAAATGCTTATTTTATCCATTTTTTACAACAAAATTCGACGTTTCGGAGTTTGAAACTCGAACCCATCTACACAAATCAGTAAGTTTCATTTTGATTTAGAAACGCAGGATCTAATTCAAAACTGGTTCCATAGTACTCTGCCATAAATTGGGGAGATAAATAAATGTTGGAGAAATAAAGTTTTCTCTTTGGATTTTGATATTTAGATCCGTGCCAAGAGTAGGGGGTCTGCATGAAAGAACAAAAAGTATTGGGTTTATAGGGAACCGTTTTAACCAAGGTGACGTCATCATCAAAAAGGAAATCGATCGAAGTAAGATTTTGATTATGCCGGTAAAATTGGGTGCCCAATTCCCTATCTGGATTTTCTTCTAACTTGGGAAAATAGAGGATGATCGGCGCAAAAACATAAGCTTGGTCGATATGAGCTGAGATGCGATGGTTTTGAGCCAACCGGTGTTCGCCTAAATGAACTCCATTGCATAGAGATAGGTCATTTACTTGCTGTCCAAAGCGGCAAAATGCGTGCGTGCGCATAAGTTCACCCACTCTTTTTTTAATCATCGGATCGAAAATAAGCAGGGAAAATTCAGTCCATATTTGATTTGCTTGGGCTGTTTTTTCCGTTTGACCTTCAAATTCTCCTATATGGAGGACAAAATTCTCTTGAACAACTCCCTTAAAGCTTGTATCGGGCCATTGATCGCATAGTTCGATGTACAGGTCTTCAGGAAGGATATTTTCAACAACAAGGTGGGGAAAAGGATCGAGTTCGACTTTAGCAGAAAGAAAACGCTCATTAATGTGATTTTGGATTGACGGGAGATCCCATGGGAATGCCAGAGCATGCGTTCCAGTCAGAAAAAGAAAAGAGAGAAAGGCGCTGAAAAATCTCATGGTCATTATCTCATTTTAGAGTTACCTATTTGAATAAAAAATCCCTCTTCGGCTTTAGGAGAAATGGCTGCTGTCTCCAGCTGTCACTTCGTACGCAGCTCCGGAGACCATTCGAGCTGCATCGGATGCTAGAAATGCCACAACAGAAGCAACGTCTTCAGGCTCAATCCAAGGAACCCCAAGCGGAGTTTTCGCAACTAAAAGTTGTTTGGCTGTTTCTTCATCTTCAGGCATTCCCTTAGGATTTTTTCCCGCATCTTCGAGGATTTGAGCATAGCGCTCTTCGTGACGAGTCAGAGGAGTATTAATCAATCCAGGGATCACTGCATTCACTGTGATTCCATAAACCCCCAGTTCGGCCGCGGCGGATTTTACAAGCCCGATAAGCCCCCACTTGGAAGCAGAATAAGCAGCCCCATACTTGGTCCCGTGCTTCCCTTGCGTCGAGGAAGTTACGATTATACGTCCTCCCTTTCGTTTGACTAAAAAAGGAGCAAAGGCCCGGAGGACATTGGCGGTGCCCGTTAAATTGATATCGATGTGCGTCTGCCAATCTATATCTTCCATCTCAAGCAGGGATTTAAACTCCTGAACCCCCGCATTGGCAAAAACAATATCAATCCCCCCAAATTCTTTTTCCACTCTTAAAGCGGCGGTTCGCAGATCGAGCAGGTTTCTTTGATCTAATTGAATTTCAAGCCAGCGAGTCCCTTCTCCTACAACTTTTTTCCCTGTTTCTTTCAAATCGTGAAGAGTTGATGCTTTTACTCCAGATCGGGGAAAAATAGGCGCGCAGACATCGATTCCCACGATATTTGCCCCGGCTCTTGCCAGCGCGACTGCAGCGGCTCGGCCAATTCCTCGGGCAGCTCCCGTCACTACAGCAATTTTTCCTTTTAAATTTCTTTCTGAAGGAGTCATCCCTTTACCTGTTTTAAAAGCCCTTTTTCAGTTTTATAACAAGTAAGGGAAAAACCCTAGGCTTTTGAAAATTTCCCTAAACTTACGGGTATTTTCTTAAAATCTCTGTAAGCTTCCTTTGAATGCTCGCGAATTGATAATTATCAATATGAGAGCCTCCCTCATCACTCAAATCACCCCGTAAAATCCCCCTTTCATCTGCATAGTCATCGTAAACATCGAGAAATTCAAAGCCAAATAAAGGACAGAGAGTCTTGAGAAGTGAATTGATCTTTTTTGCAGAGAGGATGTGCTCTTCCACGGACCCCCATTTCGCTGCATTTTCAAGATCGGCAGGTGGAATCACATTGTAAACAATCTTAATTACATCTGGATATTTTAAAAAACAGAAATAAAGTGCATAAATATAATTAATAACAAGCGTTCTAATTATCTCATCTAAATCACGACCATACAAGATTTTTTGTCTGTAAATGTGGTTGTAATTATCGATCACCCCTGTTGCAAAAACGATCGCATCGCCTGGTTTTAAAGAAGGAGGATTTGGGTGCGTGGGAAATGTAGGGAGAGTTTCGAGCTGGATTTTATCCCTTCCAATTCGATGCATGGTGATGCCTCCCAGATGGCAGACGGAGCAACCAGGAATGTTTTGAAAAGCAAATGTATGACTATCTCCAAATACGTAAATCGTTTGGGAGGTTTTTCCGTCAATATTTGAGCAAAAAAAAGTGACTATCGCAAACAAAAAGAATCGCATACAACATCTTAAAGAAATCAAAAAACACTAATTTTTATTCAATTTTTTGACAAGACCATAGGCGAAAATGAGATCCAACTTGCGAAATAGGTTTATTAGGATCGGTTCAGAGACTCACTCAATTTGAGGAATTTTCTCTAGAATGAAATCTGTCCGTTCTTGAGGAGATAGGCCGCCTGGGACCAGAATGAAATTTTTATGCCTGCAATAAAGTGCGTAAGCGGCCACTTCAAGCCGCGCGGCCTCTTGGGCATTTTCGCGGCGAATCTCCGTTTGAAGGGGAGAAAAATCTTCCTTATAGGGCAAGACAAAGAGTATACCGCTGATTCAGGTCTATGGGATTCAGAATTTTATTGATCTCTGCCAACGTCTGAGTCCCAGCCAGTTTTCGCTCCATAGCAAAAGCATAGACATCCACTATACCCCTATCTAAAAAGACCCTTCCTTCAGAATCAAGCCAAGGTCCTTCTCTTTCAACCTGTAAATTGAGAATATCCAAGCAAAAGTCTTTTTCTTTCCAAGGCTCAGGAATACCTGCTCCTTGTCGCCCCACAATCCAATCAGCCGCTGCTTCGTGGACAACCGATTCTCCTCGTTTTTCCAGCTCTTCAATAATTGTAGTTTTACCGGAAGAAGGTCCTCCAATAAGCGCGTACATAAATGCTGCTAAATAGGCTGGTAAACAAATCATGTCCAGCAGTTTAGCAAAAAATATTCAATTTATCAATAAAAGAGAAAGGCGTTATATACAAAGAGAAAAATCTATGCATATTTTATCTCGACCCAAGTTCTTTCTAGATCGTTTGCATCTTTAGGAGAAAAAACTTCATTCATTTGAATCAAACCAATTGTGAGGCAAAATTGGATCGCTTTCCAGACATGGGGGAAATGATAATCGTCCATCCATAAAAGAGTTTCAGGATGGGCCAACTCTTTTGCATGATGTATGTCCCCTACTACCGTTTCAAATGCATGACTGCCATCAATGTAGATTAAATCAAACTTTTGTTTGGGAAAACTCCTGGCAAATTCGGGAACTGTAATCAGAGAATGTCCTTCAATGAAAAGAAATCGATTGGGAAAAAGTTTCTCAAAATATTCTGCAGCTATTTTAGTGTAAGGAAAAACATTGATATCGAAAGAGAGAAATCCCTCCAAGTTTTTGCAATGGGTAAAGAAGCATTCAGCGCTATGCCCCGCATTGAATCCAATTTCAGCAATCGTCCGAATGTTAGGAAGCATAGAGAGACGCTCAGAAAATTGCTTTTCCTGACTCTCACCAATATATCCGGTTAGAGGAGAAAAACCCTTTGATTTCAGAAACTCTTCCACAATCATGAAACCCTCGCAACATCTCTTAATTGCAAGGTAGGAAATCACTTATTTCCTGCCAATCAAAATGATAGGGAGGTTCTTTTGCAGCGTGAGTGATTTATAAACTTGTAAGGGCGGTTTTTATCCTCTCCACAGCTTCAAGCAATTGGGTTTTCGATTTGGCGCAGGAAATGCGAAAACTGCAATGGTCGGTCCCAAAACCGGATCCAGGCACAACAGCCACCCCGGCGGCGTGCAGAAAATAAGCGGCGACATCGAGATCGCTTTTGATTTCTTCGCCGATCTTATCCCGAAGGCTGTGAACTGGACCCGCTCTTTCAGGAATTTTTTTTCCGAGAAGTGGAGCTGCATCAATCATAATGTAAAACGCCCCTTTCGGCACCACCAGAGGATTCAATCCCGCCTCTTTTAGGGCATTCTCTACAATTAGAACATTCTCGCTGTATTCTTGCCTCATGCCGCTTTCCCATTCTTGGCTCTCGCCCGAGAGTTTTTGCTGCAGGGCGATCACGAGCATTTTTTGAACCAACACGCTGACGCTTGCAATATCTTTGAGTTGTTCATTGCTCATCAATTCAATCAAATTCACTCTGGACCCATCGGGCGTGAGCAGCTGAGTGGGAGCCGCAATCATTCCCGCGCGGAGTCCAGGAGCGCCCAAAATATCTTTGGCTAATGAGCGGATGACTAAGGAGCGGGTTTTCAAATCGGGCGCAATATTTAAAAGAGAACGGGAATCGGGTTCAGGCACAATATCCTTGTAGACTTCGTCGTGGGCAATCACGAGATTGGGATATTCCCTAAGCGCCGCGGCCAGTTCAAAAAGTTCGGCCGCATCGGCTTTCGCTCCTGAGGGATTGCTTGGGTCGCACCAGATGAAGACTTTAATGCGGGGATGCGTCTTCAACGTCTCCTTCAGAAGACTGGGGCGAGGCTGTCCTAAAACCAAAGGGATCGCAACGAGACGGCCGCCGCAACTTTTGACTTGATTTTCATAGCCTGCGAAATAGGGGGCGAAAACGGCAACTTCATCTCCTTCTTGAACAAGAACCTTCAAAGCATTCATCAAAGCGCCGGTCGCTCCGCTGGTCACCATGACTTCTTCCGGAACAAAGCCTCCCTCAACTTCTGGATAACTCACACTTAAAAAACGGCTGATCCATTCTCTGGTTTCTCGAACGCCTGCGGAATGGCTATAACCCATTTCAAGAGACAACTGTTCGGGGGCCATCTCTTTTAATCCCTCTAAATAGCCAATAAAAGAATCAAGGGTCTTTTTTTGGAAACCGATGTGGGGTTGTCCGATGGAGAGATTGATGATGGGATTGAGTCCGAGAGAGGATCTTTCCGCATCGACGAGAGGGATTTGATAAAAAATCTTCCGAATTTGATTGATCGGTTGTTGCGCTCGAGATGCCGGTTTTACAATCGGTTCGGAAATATCCGGTAAAGTGCTTTCTCCCTTCAGGGCCCAAAGCGAGAAGGTTGAAAAAGCAAAAACAGCAAGCAAGTGATTCATAAAAATCCTTTTTTAAGATGGGCCGGAGAAAGTAAAGAAACTAAGGAAATTTTTCTATAAAAAAATGATTTCAAACCTACCGGAGGAGAGGAAATCTCTGATTGAATTTATTGGAATTCTTGTCTTATTTAAGAGAAAAGGAGATCCATTTTGAGCCAGAAAATCGTTTTCGCTATCGATCAAAATTTGGGACTTGCAATCGAGGATCCTCCGTGGCGCCGATGGTTACAGAAGTACTCGATTGTCCCCTCTCTTTACACAGATATGAAGCAGTTGACGGAAGATATGGAAAAGAACAAAATTCTCCTTTCTTACCTTCCCACCGCAAATTTTTTCTATTTCCGGAACGACAGTTTCTATACACCAATAGCAAATGCTCTATTCAGCGCAACAAATACCACCAAAATCAATGCTTTAGTGATTGTCTCAAAAAAAAGTTCCATCGATACTCTGGACCAGTTAGAAGGCAAAACTTACGGCTACATACATCCTTACTGCACTTCGAGCTATTTTTCGATTGCTCTTCATTTATGGAGAAACCATTTTTCCTTCCCTCATTTTTTTTCCTCAATCAAAGAAGTAGGGCCTTGGCAAGCGCAAATTGAGGCGGTCATTTCGGGAGAAGTAGACGCTACGACGGTTCCAGAGGATGTCTGGCATAAAATCCCAAGAAATGGAGAAAAAACCAAAGTTATTGCAATTGTGCCCAATCTGCCCTCCCCTCTCATTATCGTTGGGCAAGGAATAGATAAAACTCTTCTGAGTGAACTAAAAGAGCTCTTGTTTTCTTATAAGCCTTCCGGTGGAATGTTCAATGGATTCGTCCCCTTCCAAAAAGAACAAACTGAAAAGTTCTTTGCAGAAGCGTCGCAAGCCTTGCGTATTATTTAGAATAATCTGGTTTGTATGCGTGCTGTTGGATCCACTTCTGGATATTCGCTGGCCGAGGAACGCGGGCTAAACCTTGATCGAAAATACTTTTTGCAATTCGTGCTGCTGCCCTTAGCTCAACAGCTAACATATCTGTTTGCAAAGGATAAAGACATCCCTCCGAAAGAAGCTGAGGAGAAACTTCATCGGCAATCGCATGGGCCGCCTCAATAAAGAGAGCGTCATTCGCCCTTTTGGCTTGGGTGGCGAACATAGCCATCCCGATCGCTGGGAAAATATAAAAATTATTCGCTTGTCCGGGACAATACGTTTTGCCTTGGTAGGTTACCGGATCGAATTGAACTCCTGCCGCATAAAGAGCTTTCCCTTTCGACCCCTGGTAAGCTTCCAGCGGAGTGCATTCTGCATGTTCGGTGGGATTGGAAAGTGCAAAAATAATCGGTCTTTCATTCAGGTGGGACATGGCCTCAATCACTTCTTTGGTAAAAGTCCCGCCTACTGTACTCACTCCTATGATGGCCGTGGGTTTGAAGGCGTTGATCGCCTGCACAAAATCTTTTGTGGGAGGCATAGCATGGGCATAAGGCTTTTGAAAATCAAACAGGTCGCTCCGTTTAGCCTCAATCAAACCATGCACATCAAAAAGGGCAACCCGAGACTGGGCTTCTTTTAAAGAAAGGCCTTCCTGCACCATCACTGAAACGATCAAGTTGGCGATTCCAATTCCAGCCGAACCGGCCCCTAAAAATAGAATTTTCTGATCGGCAAATTTCTCTTTTTTGATTTTCATCGCATTGATGAATCCAGTAATCGCAATAGCGGAGGTCCCTTGGATATCATCATTAAAACAACAAACTTTCTCCCGGTACCTTTTTAGTAGATTGACCGCGTCCGCTCCTGTCCAATCTTCAAAATGGATGCAACAAAGAGGAAAAACCTCCTGCACCGCTTCGACGAATTCATCCACAAATGAATAGAGATCTTTTTGAGCAGGTCTTCGCTCTTTAAGCCCCAAATAGAGAGGATCGTTCAAAAGAGATTCGTTGTTAGTCCCAGCATCGAGATAAAGGGGCAGCAAATATTGGGGAGGCACGGCTGCAATAGCTGTGTAAAGCTGCAATTTCCCAATGGGAATTCCCATTCCGTTGGCGCCCAAATCCCCCAATCCCAAAATCCTTCCCCCATCAGTCACGCAAATGAAACGAATATCTTTTTGAGGCCAATTCTGGAGAATCTGTTTCACATGGCCTCGGTGTTTGATCGATAGGTACATGCCTCTCGTCTGGCGAAATCCGAGATCGAATTTTAAACAAGCTTCTCCAATAGTAGGATCGTAAACAATCGGCAAAAAATAAGCCGGATTGGACATAAGTGTTTTGTAGAAGAGAGTTTCGTTGTAGTCCAATAAATTCATCAGAAAAATATAACGTTCGTAGTCAGTAGTTTTATAACCCAGCTGCCTTAAAACCCGTTTAAGCTGAATATCGATGTTTTCTACCTTGTCAGGAATTAAACCCTCTAAGCCGAACTGTTTCCTTTCTTCGGGTGAAAAAGCGGTGGATTTATTCAAAGTCGAAGATTGGAGAAGATCGATTCCCAAAGGATGTTTCATTTATTTCCCTCTTGTTTTGCTGGATGGCACATTTTAAAAGGATTCACAACTCGATCGAATTGCTGCGAAGTGACATAGCCCAATTTCAATGCAGCCTCTTTTAAAAGAAGATCATTGTCTAAAGCATAATGGGCAATTTCAGAAGCTTTATCATACCCAATCACGGGACTTAACGCAGTCACGAGCATCAGCGAATTATCCACATCTTTCTTAATTCGTTTTAAATTCGGCTTCATCCCTTGGACGAGGAAGCGATCAAAATTTTCACAAGAGCCTGTTAAAATGTTAAGCGAATGTAGGATGTTATAAATAATCAAGGGCTTGTAGACATTCATCTCTAAGTACCCTCCTGCATTTCCTAAGGTGACCGCCAGATCGTTGGCTATCACTTGGACCGCCACCATCGCGAGGGCCTCGCACTGAGTTGGATTGACTTTCCCGGGCATGATCGACGAGCCAGGCTCGTTAGATGGAATGAGCAGTTCATGAAATCCTGCGCGCGGGCCGCAAGAAAGGAGCCGAATATCATTGGCAATTTTATACAAAGAAGCCGCCAAACTTTTTAGCGATCCGCTGAACTGGACGAGCGCGTGATGCTCTCCTTGCACAGCAAACTTGTTTTTTGCGGTCTTAAAGGGAAGCTGGGTCAAGCGGGCAATTTCCGCGGCAGCTTCCTTGCCAAAACCCTCGATTGTATTAATTCCGGTTCCCACAGCAGTTCCACCGAGGGCCAATTCATAAACTCCTTGAAGGGAGTTTTCCAGGTGTTGGAGATGATCGTCCAAGGTCGCTGCATATCCGGAAAATTCCTGGCCTAAAGTAATCGGAGTTGCGTCTTGCAGGTGCGTGCGTCCCAACTTCACAATCCTTTTCCACTGCTTCGCTTTTCGATCTATCGACTGCTGCAATGTCCTCAGAATAGGGAGGAGCTTTTGCTTCGCCGCAATACCCACTGCAATATTCATAGCCGAAGGAAAAGAATCATTCGAAGACTGGGACATATTCACGTCGTCGTTCGGATGCACGGGACTCTTGCTCCCCAATGGCTTTTTGGAAAGTTGAGAACATCGGTTTGCAATCACTTCATTCACATTCATGTTGAATTGAGTTCCGCTTCCTGTCATCCACACATGCAAAGGAAATTGAGAATGGTGCTGTCCTGCTAGGATCTCATCGCAGACTTTAGCGATTAAATGGACTTTATTTTGGGGGAGCCGTTTTTGAAGATGATTTACCGCCGCCGCGGCTTTCTTGAGAATGGCATAGGCTCCAATCAGCTCTCTAGGCATTAGATCTTTGCCAATGGAGAAATGTTCTAAAGACCTCTGGGTCTGAGCGCCCCACAAGCAATCAGAAGGGACTTGGACTTTGCCTAAGCTATCCGATTCGAATCGTTTTTTTTTCCTAGCGTTCATTGGGGCCAAGAAGGACCTCTCCTATTTAGAACTAGAAATAACATCAAATCATTCTTTTCGTCCACGAGACGATACATAAACATTTATTTAATTCATTTTTACTTATTGTTTAAACGACACTAATGTTAGGATAACACCGAAAAAATCAACAAAAGGACCACTTATTATGAATAAAATTGGTTTTAATCCCTTTAGCAAGAATCTAGTTCTAGGATTTTCAAAGACTTGGAAAGAAGCGGTCACACACTGGGCTAAAACTGTATCTATCATCGCCGCCGTCGCCGCATGTAGCATCCAGCCCCTAATGGCTACTCATCCCCAAAGCCTAACGGAAAAAAAAATTGTGAGAGCGGCCTTCGATTTGGGATCGGGCGATTTTAAACTCTGCGTTGTAGATGCTTCGCAGGGTAATCTAAAAATTTTGCTACAGAAGGTCATCGCGGTCAATCTGGGAACTGATTGCAATGTAAACAAAGGAACATTGAGCGAAACCATTCAGGCAAAAGCTCTGGAAGCCTTAAAAGAACTTCAGGCTGAGGCTAAAAGAGAAGGAGCCACGAATTTTTGTGGTGTCGCCACTGCCGTATTCCGAAATGCCACCAATGGACAAGATCTATTAAAACGACTTCAAGAGACAAGCCAAATCCCTCTTCGAATTATTACGCAGGAAGAAGAAGGGAAATTGGGTTTTTTAACAGGGACCGCTATTTTTCCTCAAATTCCTCAGGAAGAGCTGCTCTTATTAGATATAGGTAGTTCAAGCATTCAAATCACAGCGAACAATGAAACCTACGGAGCCGATATAGGAACTAGCAGAATCCCCCAAATATTTGCGGAAAAGATCCGCCACCAAACCTATTCTCCGGGTATGCTATTCGATTCGATTACGGATGAGGAAATTCTCAAATTATCCGAATTAATTATCAATCAAATCCCTGAGTCTAATTGGCAAATCCAACGAATTCTTTCAGGTAAAGCTCATCTTACTTTTGCTGATTACCCAAGCTTCCTAGATACGCTTGAGCAAGCAACTTTAAAAAAAGACACTCTGCCTATTGAAGATTTGCTTCAAGGAATTCAGCGTCTAAAAGATCCTTCTTTTCCATTAAAAAATGTATCCGAAGAGCGAAGGCAATTTAGGGCGTTCAGCTTTACCTTGATTTACTCCTTAATGAAAAAGTTCGGTCATGAAAAAATCCATCTGGCTATCAACGAAACAGGGAATGCTTCCGGAGTGGCTTTTAATGAAGAGTTTTGGCGCTAAAAACAACACCTTCTTCGGACGGGGTCAAGTATTGACCTAAATAGACAATCTTACTAATGTCGCTTCCTATGGAAGCACATACATTAGAGCACCTCGTCCAACGCCTTGCTGACGCTCCAATCCAAACCGATCCCTATCACTATTTCTGCGCTGAGGAAATTTTCCCGGATGAGTTCTACCAGGAATTGATCGACCACATTCCCGACACTTCCCTTTTCTCTCAAGTCGACGGTTATCCCCAAAGATTCTGTTTGAATTTAGAAAAAGAAAATCTAGAACAGCTCCCCTTTCCCCTTTTTTTATTTTGGCACAAATTCGCAACAAATATCGGCAGTGCAAAATTTGCTAAGGCCCTTTTAAAAAAGTTTCATTTCCAATTAAATGAGCGTTTTGGAGAAGCCTTAGATAAGATCAAAATAGGAGCCGACCTGCAGCTCGTCCGCGATCAATCGGGTTATGCGATAGGACCTCACACGGACCACCCTTGTAAAATCCTCACTCTTTTATTTTATCTCCCTACTTCCCGCGATCAAAAACATCTGGGCACTTCCATTTATGTCCCGAAAGACCGCTCTGTGAAATACAGCGGCCATGAACACCATTCATTTGATGACTTTATTAAATTGTCTACCGCCCCTTTCGTCCCTAACTCCGTTTTTGGGTTTGTCAGGTCAGACTGTTCCTTTCATGGAGTGGAACCGATTCACACTCCAGAAAAAGAACGAGTTACGTTTTGCTATACAATTTGGGAGCAAAAATAGAACCTACAGCCTCCATTGAATTGAAAACTTCCCACATTTCCGTTTCGGTTCCCAACCCGATGACAGCTTGGAGAGTCGATACTTTTTGGGAGAAAGAGCCTGATACCCTTCGCTGGATCGATACTTTTAAACCCGATGATCTCTTCGTCGATATCGGAGCCAATATAGGCCTCTATTCTCTCTATGCAGCTATTTCACGCGGCGTGGAGGTTATCGCGTTTGAACCGGAAAGTTTGAATTACGCCCTTTTAAATAAAAATATCTTCCTCAATCGCATAGACAAGAAAATCAAAGCTTATCCCATTGCGCTCAGCAATGAAATCTCCTTCGATGCAATTCACCTGAGCCAATTTATAGAAGGCGGTTCCTGTCATAATTTCAAAGAAAAGCTCGATTTCAAACACGAAATTCTCTCTCCAGAATTCAGCCAAGGATGTTTTTCCCTCACTCTAGACTACTTGATCGAACAAAAATGGATTCCCGTTCCCCAACATATTAAAATCGATGTGGATGGGATTGAACATAAAATTTTAGAGGGTGCTAAACATACCTTAAAAAATCCAGATGTCCGATCCCTCTTGGTGGAATTGAATACGAATCTTTCGTCTCATCGAGAAATGATCGAATGGATGAAAGAAAACAATTTTGTCTACTCAGTAGCCCGAGCGGATCAAGAACAAGGTCTTTTTGAAGGAATCCTCAACCACATTTTTTTTAGAGAACCGAAATCAGAATGGGAACGCCATTTTTCGTTTGCTTCAGTATCTTAAATCAAATGGATGACGGGGCTGGGTTGCAAGTTGAAGTTCCATTTTGGGAAGATTTCTTTGATTGGGCCAATCATGTATTCGGCCAAAATAATTCTAGATTGGACTAGTTCAGGAGGATCGAGAGTCAAATGGCAAAGGGGCTCTTTTTCTTTTTTTGAATCAGAAATAATGCCGTGGTCGATATAGAAAAAATCCACCAGTTCATTGGGATCTTTCAATAATTGAAAACTTCGGGTTAAAAGGTTCCAATCGGCTTCTGAATGGAGGTGAAGATGTTCTTTTCTCATCTGATAATAGAAAAGCGCTTCGATTAACCGGTAGAAGGAAGGGAATGTCCTCCCCTGGCTGGCAATATGATGATAAGACTCGATGAGACACCATTTCAGCTTCTTCAAATTTTGGAGGAACTCCGGATGTGCGCAGGAAGAATCGAATAAACGGAGCATGCAAATGCACATCCGGTCCCAAGCAAGATAAAGGATTAAATCGTGCATCGTATCGGCTGTGTTTTTCTGCAAAGCCCTCTCTTGTTCCGCTAATGCGGGGGATAAGATTTCTTTCAACTGCTCAAAGGAGGGCTTCCTCTTTTGCTCTTCAATTTTTTGTAAAAGAAAAGCAGGGTCGATCTCCTGCAGCGCTTTCACCTGTCTGAGCATTTCTGTAAAAAGACTGTCGTAAATATAAAAAAGATCTTCCGGGTTTTTCACCTCGCAAAGAGCTGAAATGGAAGCTAGGAATAGGGGATGGGTCTTATCGAAAGCAATGAACTGGGGCCTCACTTCCAGAAATTCGAGTAAGGAGGGCCAATTGAAATTCAAATAATGATCCGGTTTCCCTAACGGCCCGCTCAAAATTTTTTCAGCGTCCTCGGAAAAGAGTCTCACAATTTGATTATCAATACTTATTTTCATTTCGGCTCGCAAAACTCAGGGGAGTAATTCCGCAGCGAAATCTTTGGCCAGTTTTCCATCGATTCCACTGTTGATTTTCATGGCTGCCTTCATAACCAGTCCCAAATCTTTTTTTGTTTTAGCTCCTGATTCGGCAATCGCTTGCACAACAATTTTTTTAGTTTCTTCGGCAGAAGGTGTTTTGGGGAGAAATTCTTGAATGATCGTCAGTTCGATTTTCAATGGATCGGCAATATCAGATCGATTAGCGCTTTGGGCTTGGTCCAACGCTTCTTGCAGATTGCCATAATAGGTTTTAAACAATTTTATGACTTCTCCATCGGGGAGAGTGGCACGGGCATCAACAGCTAATATTTTTGACTTAAGCATACGCAAAGTTCCAAGCCGAATCTGATCCCGGCTTCTCATTGCTTCTTTGATCCCTTCATTGAGTTGATCGATAATCGCCATAATAGTCCCCTTTTTAAACCAATTTTATGCCAGTTTTTTTGAGAACACAAGGCCGAAATTCGATCCTTTTATCAAAATATTTTTATTCTAAGGAGAAGCATTCCAACGATTTGTTTCCTCATTCTGCGCCTGCTTTGGGCGAAGATTCCCGTTTTTGGCAAAGATATTCAAATAAGAGAGAATGAAAAAGAATGCTGCCATCCTGGGTAGGACTTGCAGATTCCATCATTTTATTCGATAAATCGATTAAAAATTCTTCCTTGAGTTCCGAAGTGAGGTGCGAGGTGTAATTCACAAGAGGCCGAAGCCAGTTGATGAAGGAAGCTTGGTCTGGAAAATGGATCGGATCCAATTTCGCGGAAAAATAAATCGGTTCAAAACCCGCTTCATCCAGCAAATCGATACACTCTTGCTGGGTCAACTCCACTCTTTGTCTTTGAAATGAAGGAAAATAAGGGGCCCATTTTTCCTCTTTGACGAGACTGATTGTATTGGGTGCAATGTTCCCCTCCGTTTTGCCAGGGATGATGCAAAGAAATTTGCCTTGAGAAACCAAACTTTCATGAATCGATTTTAGACCCTCTTTTTGCTTCATTACATAATTCATAGAACAAAAGGAAACAATTAGGTCGAATTGCTCATGGAAAGGAAGGTTCGAAATATCCCCTTCTTGAAAAATCAAATTCCGAAAATCCTTCGAAGGAAAGGATGCGGAAGCAAAAGAAATCATAGATGGGGAAATATCCAGCCCTATGACTAAGGCGTTAGGGTACTTTTCTGAAATAAAAGCAGAAATTTTTCCGTCGCCGCATCCAATATCCAGCACTCTCTCCCGCCCCGACCAAGAATAGTTTTCCAGCGCTTGCATGGCCCAGTTCCACTGCAGATGGGAATTCTTGGCGTAGGTTCCGGGATCCTGCAGCCCCGCCCCAAAAAAAGTCGAACAAATTGCGAGTAGAGAAACGAACGCCGCACTTCTCATTGTTTTAATCATCTCTTACCCAATTTAAAAAAGAGACGGCATCTTAAATCGTTCTTGAAAATTTGCCTAGGAAAAGTTCATCACAAATTAGATAGCGCTGACCGCTCAGTCAACAGATGCTTTTTCCCATAAGAGCGGTCGCCGGCGTCTCCGAGTCCTGGGATGATATAACCTTTCTCATTCAAGGAAGGATCTACCGCTGCGGCAAAAATTTTAATCGCCGGATTGTATTTAAAAATCCGCTCAAGTCCAGGCTGCGAAGCAATGGCTGCGATCACAAAGATTTGTTTGGGGTGATTTTGTTCCACAATTTGAATCGCGTCTAACAATGATCCTCCTGTCGCCAACATGGTGTCGGAAATAATGACCGATTTGTCTTTCAAATCAGGAAGAGCGATATAATCAACTTCCGCCTTCAGGGTCTCTTCATTGCGCGACATAGCCAAAAAGCCTACTTCTGAATGAGGAAAGACTTT
>Ga0075363_100000267_pt1 | contig 15005 bp, 12 predicted proteins | sample EndMetdeltDD1763_FD_71470 | JGI IMG/M metagenome (GOLD analysis project Ga0075363, IMG submission 71470) | Populus endosphere microbial communities from Tennessee, USA - Endosphere MetaG P. deltoides DD176-3 | ecosystem: Host-associated > Plants > Roots > Endosphere | place: USA: Tennessee...
GCAGAACGCCCAACCGTTGGGTGGCGCGGGTCAGCGCGACGTACAACTCGGCCGCACCGCGCGGTCCCGCGGCGAGTATCCGGTCCGGATCGACGACCAGCACGGCGTCGAACTCGAGGCCCTTCGTCTCCGACGGCAGCACGGTGCCGGGAACATCCGCGGGACCGATCACCACGCTGGTGCCCTCGCGCTGCTCCTCGTCGTCGACGAAGTCCTCGATGGCGCTGGGCAATTCGTCGTCGGTGACGTGGCGCGACCACGGCTTCACGCCGGATGAGCGGACCGAGTCGGGGGGCCGGATGTCGGGCGCGAACTCCGCGAGCAACGCGGCGGCGACGGTCATGATCTCCGCCGGCGTGCGGTAGTTCACCGACAGTGACCGATAGACCCAGCGGCCGGGCACATACGGTTCGAGCATCGCGTCCCACGCGGTCGCCCCGGCTGCCGATCGGCGCTGAGCCAGATCGCCGACCACGGTGAACGACCGGTTGGGGCAGCGGCGCATCAGCACCCGCCAGTCCATCTCCGACAGTTCCTGCGCCTCGTCGACCACCACGTGCCCATAGGTCCAATCCCGGTCCGCGGCAGCGCGTTCGGTGAGTTCCCGGGTGTCACGCTCGACGAAGCGCTCGGCCAGGTCCTCGGCGTAGATCAGATCCTGGGCGAGCAGATGGTCCTCGTCGTCCATCAGATCCTCACGGCTCACCAGGAGATCGAGCACCCCGGCGGCGTACGCCGCTTCGGCGTTGCGTTCCCGCGCCGCCCGGTCGTCGGCCGCTGCGTCGCGGCCCAGCAGGTCGACGAGTTCGTCGAGCAGCGGTACATCCGAGATCGTCCAGGAGTCACCGTCGCGGCGGTACAGCCCCTCGTCGGCCTTCGCGGCTCGTAGCCGTTGGGGCGAGCTGTACAACTCGGACAGCAGCGTCTGCGGGGTGAGCTTGGGCCACAGCTCGTCGAGTGCGGCGGCGAACGCGGCGTTGTCGGCGAGCTCGTCGATGAGGTTGGTACGCAGCTGCTCCCACGCGTCGCGGTCGTCGCGCGTCAGCCAGCCCTTGCCGATCCGCGCGATCGCACGCTCGGTCAGGACGTAGGTGATGATCTCGATGAACACCTCGCGAGCTTCGTTGTGCGGCTTGTCGCTCGTGCGCGCCTCCTCGCGGGCCCACTGGGCGGTCTCGGCGTCGATACGCACCGTGACATCCGACAGCTCGATGGGCAGCGGATCCTCCGGCAGCCGCTGCCGGTCGGCGACGGCGGCGGCGAGCACGTCGAGCATCTTGATCGAGCCTTTGACGCGTGCGACCTCGTCGGTCTCCTCGGCAGTGACGCGCAGTCCGGGGACCAGATCGCCGACGGTCATGAACACGACGTCGGATTCGCCCAGCGACGGCAGCACCCGGCCGATGTGGTTGAGGAATGCCGGGTTGGGACCGATCACCAGCACCCCGTGTCGTTCCATGCGCTTGCGTTGCGTGTAGAGCAGATAGGCGACGCGGTGCAGCGCGACGACGGTCTTGCCGGTGCCGGGTCCACCCTCGATCACCATCACGCCGGCATGGTCGCTGCGGATGATCTCGTCCTGCTCGGCCTGGATGGTCGCGACGATGTCGCGCATCCCCTCACCGCGCGGGGCGTTGACGGCGGCCAGCAGCGCGGCATCCCCGCGTTCGCCACCGGTGGGACGGCCGAGGACCTCGTCGGTGAAGTCGACGATGCGCCGACCGCGAGTGTGGAACTGGCGGCGCAGTGCCATGTCCTCCGGCGTCGCGGCGGTGGCGACGTAGAAGGCGCGGGCCGCGGGCGCGCGCCAGTCGAGCAGCAGCGGTTCGTAGTCGTTGTCCTCGTCGAGAAGCCCGATGCGGCCGATGTACGAGCGGTCGCCGGTCACGCTGTCGAGCCGGCCGAAGCAGAGTCCGCTGTCGGCGACCTCCAGCCGCGCGACCTGCTTGGCCAGTGCTCGCACCTCGACATCGCGTGCCACGAGCGTCCCGCCGTCCATCCGGTCGACCGGAGCCTTGAGCGCGTCGCTGTATCGGCCCTTCACACGCGCGCGTTCGGCGTCCAGCTTCGCGTACAGCCTGTCGACGTAGCCCTGCTCGGATCGCAGTTCGTCGTCGTAATCCTGAGTTGACACATGCCCCCATAAATCGTCAGGGGAGGATTGTGCGGCATGACCGGGGCCTTGCCGCAAGCCCCCTTCTGCGTTATACGTTGTAGGTGGAAGGGATTCGAGGATCCCTTCCATTCTTCGTCTTCTGGACCATCCCGCGCGCTGCATAAGCTGGCGGGCGATGTTCATCGTCATCCTGAGCGCGGTTCTGGCGCTGATGAGCGTCTACGTGTGGAAACGACTGGTCCGCGACACCACGGGCCCTGGCCGCACGAGACGGATCCTCACGGTCGTACTCATCGCGCTCGTGTTGTTGCTCGTCGCCACTCTCGTGCTGCCGCGCGTCATCGGCCTGCGGGAGTCGGGCTGGTACGCGTGGCCGGGCTACCTGTGGTTCGGCCTGATCGTCTACCTGTTCCTCACACTGCTCGTCCTCGAGCCGGTGCGGCTGGCACTGCGCGGATGGGTCAAGCGTGCGCCCCGAAGTCCCACCGAATCCGAACCCGGATCCGAATCGGTCGACTCGCACGCGCTGAACCGCCGGATGTTCATCGCACGCGCCAGTGCGGTGGCGGCGTCTGCGGCATCGGTCAGCGTGGTCGGCTTCGGCGCGGCCACGGCCCTCGGCCCGCCCGACCTACTGCAGGTACCGATTCGGTTGCGCCGGCTGGACCCCGCGCTTCGCGGGTTCCGCATCGCGGTCGTGTCCGACATACATCTCGGTCCGCTGGCGGGGCGGTCACACACCGAGCGCATCGTCGAGACGATCAACGCCGCCGAGCCGGACCTCGTCGCGATCGTGGGCGATCTGGTCGATGGGACGGTCGCCGAACTCGGACCCGCGGCCGCGCCGCTGCGCGATCTGGCCGCACCAGAGGGAGCGTTCTTCGTCACCGGAAACCACGAGTACTTCGTCGAGGACCCCACCTCCTGGCTGGTCGAACTGGAGCGCCTGGGCGTGCAGCCGCTGCGCAACGCGAACACCGTGGTCCGGCGCGGCGGCGCGGCCTTCGACCTCGTCGGTGTCAACGACATCGCGGGTGAGCGGCGCGACGATCCGCCCGACTTCGACCGCGCGTTCGCCGGTGTCGATGCCGGGCGTCCGACGGTCCTGCTCGCGCACCAGCCGGTCCTGGTGTCCGAGGCCGCCGCGCGAGGGGTGGACCTGCAGCTGTCCGGGCACACCCACGGCGGGCAGATGTGGCCGTTTCACTACGTCGTCCGGATGGTGCAGCCGTCGCTGGCCGGTCTGTCGACCGTGGACGACACCCAGCTCTACGTCACCCGAGGTGCCGGGTTCTGGGGCCCGCCCGTGCGGGTCGGCGCGCCGCCGGACATCACGGTGCTGACGCTGGAGGGCGACTCGTGAAGTCGTTGACATGTTGACACAAATAGCTAGTCTTTGTGTCAAGCCATGCGACGGAGGCCACGATGACCGAATCCGTACGACCGAAAGTTCTGGCCGAATTCCGGAAGCACAGCGGAAGCACCCTCGGCGGCTTCTTCGGCGCAGCGGCGTTCGACGAGGTGGCCCTGGTCCCGGTGGCCGCGGCCGTGGACAAGACCGGGCGGTTCGCTGCCAACTTCGCCGATCGTGGTGTGCGCAGCGGGTTTTCGGCCCTACTCGCCATCTGGGGTGACGCGACGGACAAGGTCGCGGAGGCGGATCGGCTCAAGATGATGCACCGCGAGGTTCGGGGTCGGGGTACCGGCGACTTCGCTGACGTGCGCTACAGCGCGCTGGATCCGCGGTTGTGGAACTGGATCGCGGTCAGCGGCATGTTCGTGGTGCTCAACTCCTTCACACCGTGCACCGGGATCAAGCTGTCCGACGCCGAACGTGAGCTCGCCTACGCGCAGCTGCTCGACGCGTTCTCGGCGCTGGAGCTGCCCGGAAAGCACGCGAAACTGCCCGCGACGTACGCCGAGGCCACTGACTACTACGAGTCGATGGTCGCCGATGAACTGCAGGCCAACACATTCCTGCAACGGGTCACCGTCGACCTGACCCGACTGCCCCTGCCGACGCTGGTGCTGCCCGCCCCGTTGCGCAGGCTCCTGACCCCACCATGGCTGGTGCTGCGGCCGGTGGCCGGCCACATCCTCAAGGTGTGTTCCTTCGGCATTCTGCACCCGGGGATCCGGGACCTGACCGGTTTCAAGTGGGAGTCGCGTCACGATCTCGAATTCGCGCTGTACTGCCGCGTGCTGCAACTCGCGTGGCGCGTCCTTCCCGACAAAGTGCTGCTGATCCCGTTGGCGCGCAACAGGATCGAATACGAAAAGTTGGTGCGGGTGCACCGGTCGGTCGCGCTCGATTCGTTCGCGCCTCCGGCGGCGTGCCCCGCAGGCTGACCGGATGCGACGCACCAACGCCAGCCCCACCCAGCAGGAGGCGGCGATCCTGAAGGCCGCCGCCGAAGAGGTGTCGCTCGTCGGCGTCGGCCGGTTGAGCATGGAGGTGGTCGCGCGCCAGGCGGGTGTCAGCCGGAGCACTCTGTACCGGCGGTTCCCGAGCCGTGACGCGCTGGTCACCGAACTGGGCAGGCAGACGTTCGATTTCGCGATGGCCCGGTTGCAGACGGTGGCCATCGACGACGGCCCACAGGAAGCTGCCGTCGCAGCGTTCCGTGAGGGGGTACGGCTGCTCACCGGAGAACCGGTGATGCGCAGGTTTCTGCAGTTGGACGGCGACTTCACCGCGACGACGGGGATGTTCGACGAGGCCCGGCTGTTTCTGATCAGCGCATCCACTGCCATGGCCAAGGCGCTGCGCTCGGCAGGCGCGACGATGGCCGATGACGCGCTGCTCGCCGTGGCCGAGATGCACATCCGGTTGGCGGCCTCGCTCGTCCAGGTCAGCTCGCCGGTGCTGGACGTCACCGACGACGCGGCTGTGGCGGCCTACGCCAGGACGCATCTCGCGCCCCTCGTGCATTAGCCCGCCGGCACATGCTGGCTGTCACAAAGTGCACACCTTCCCGGTCATACCTGGTGACAGGACGAACCAACAGAAAGGCGCATCATGAGAATCGTCGTCATCGGGGGCACCGGGATGGTGGGCAGCAAGCTCGTCGGAACCCTGGACCGGCACGGCCATGACGCCGTGGCAGCCGCTCCGTCGACCGGCGTCAACACGTTCACCGGTGAGGGTCTGGCGGAGGTGCTGGCGGGCGCCGACGTCGTCGTCGACGTGTCCAACTCGCCGACGCTCGACGATGCGGCGATCGATTTCTTCCGGACCGCGACCACGAATCTGCTCAACGCCGAGAAGGCCGCCGGAGTCCGGCATCACGTCGCGTTGTCCGTGGTGGGCACCGACCAGCTCGCGCAGCAGAGCGGATACTTCCAGGGAAAGCTGTTGCAGGAGAAGCTCATCGGTGAGGGACCGGTTCCCTTCACGATCGTGCATGCGACGCAGTTCTTCGAGTTCATCAACACGCTCGCCGAGTCCGCGACCGTCGACGGCGTCGTACGGATGCCGCCGGCGTACTTCCAGCCGATGGCCGGCGCCGACGTCGCCGAAGGTGTCGCCATCTCCGCGGTCGGCGAACCGGCGAACGGCATCGTCGAAATCGGTGGCCCGCAGGCCTTTCTGCTGCCCGACGCGATCCGGATCGCGCTGACCGCTCGCGGCGACTCCCGCGAGGTCGTCGCCGACCCGGAGGCTCGCTACTGGGGTATCGAACTCGCCGAACGTACGCTCGTCCCGGCCGACGGCGCACGGCTGTTCGACACCCGGCTCGAGGAGTGGCTCCTCGAAGCCGCCGCCACGGCCTAGCCATGGACGTCTACGAAGCGGTGAGGACTCGACGGGCGGTGCGCGGCTTCATGAACCGGCCCGTCGATCGGGAGGTGATCGAACGCGTGCTGTTCTGCGGTATGTCAATCGGCTATGAGGACCCATCGGTCAGCTTCGTGGACAACGGTCGGGCGTCGCTGGACGAGACGGTGACGGTGATCGAGGGGTAGGCCGGCCCGGGGCGAGCTAGACGACTACGGATTTTCCAGGGCCCGCTTCAGCGTCGCATCGGCCAGGCTGGATTTCATGACTCAACGAATCAACTATGTGGAAGTTGCTCCTCGGGGCATGAAGGTGTTGGCCGCCACACATGCGTACGTCAGCCAGTCCGGACTGACCCATGAGCTGCTGGCCGCGGTGAACCTACGGGTGTCACTGATAAACGGCTGCGCCTACTGCATCGATATGCACTCTCGCGAGCTACGGGAGCTCGAGGTGTCCAACGAGAAGATCGCACTGGTGCCGGTATGGCACGAAGGGGGCGAGCTGTTCAACGCCCGCGAAAAGGCCGCCCTCGCATGGGCGGAAACGGTGACCCGGGTGTCGACCACCGGTGTTCCCGACAACGACTACGACGCGGTGCGGGCGCACTTCGACGAGAAGGAACTGGTCGACCTGACGCTGGCGATCAGTCTGATGAACGCCTACAACCGGATGGCGATCAGCTTTCGCAACGTGCCCGCGGGCGCGGCCTAGCACTACGGGCTACGGACCCGTCGACTACGGGTTTGCAAGGGTCCGCTCCGGGCCGGCAGGCGGAAGGCTCAAGTCAAGAGCTCAAGCCGATTACCCGGAGGTCCATCGTGAAGGTCGTCACCAGTAGGCAAGAGTCCGACGCAGATTTCGCCGCGCGATTCACTCGTCAGACAGAACCGCTGCTGGACATGCTGACCCGCGGGGCCCGGCGTCTGGCCCGTTGTGACGCAGACGCCGATGACCTGCTTCAGGACGCACTGATGCACGCGTACGCGGGATTTCACACGTTCTCCGAAGACAGCAATTTCAAGGCATGGCTGTTCCGAATTCTTTACAACCGCTGGGTCAGCGGGTTCCGGGCCAGGCAGCGCCGACCGGCAGAGGTGCCCCTCGACGAGCTCACCGAGCGGGACGTGTCACGCTCCGCGGAGGCGGAGTTCCTGGACCTTTTGCCGAACGACGAGATCACCGCGGCGATGGCGACGCTCCCCGAGGGATCGCGGGTGGCGCTGTACTACGCCGACGCGCTGGAGTACACGTATGCCGAGACGGCGGCACTGATGGACGTGCCGATCGGCACCGTCATGTCCAGGGTGTCGCGCGGCCGCAAGCGCCTCCGGTTCGCGCTCGAACCTGATATCGCGTAGCGCCGCTCACGTCCCGCAGAAGGTCCGGTACTTCCCGAAATCCTCGGGGGCCGGCTCGGCGAACCGCTCGAGGCCCTCACGCTCGTCGTAGGGCGAGCTCACCGCATCCAGCAGCTGATCCAGCGGCTTCAGGTCGCCACCGGTAGCCGCCTCGAGCGCCTCCTCGACGAGGTGGTTGCGCGGAATGTAGATCGGGTTGACGCGGTCCATGGTCTGACCGTCCGGCTGCAGCGCCTGCCACCGCGTGAGCCACTCGTCGAATCCCGCGAGGTTCATGAACATCCCGCGCGCCGGTTCGGTATCGCCGCGGGCCGCCCGGCCGAGATTGCGGAAGAACGACGTGAAGTCGACGTGGCTCTCCGCGAGCAGCGCGAGCACGTCGTTCATCAACGGCGTGGCCACATCCTCGGCGACCGCACCGGCCGCCAGACCGAGCTTGGCGCGCATACCGGTGGCCAACGCCGATTGCAGTTGCCCGCCGAACCCGGTCAGGCTGGCCTGGGCGAGTTCGACCGCGCGGTCCTGGTCGTCGTCGATCAGCGGCAGTAGCGTTTCGGCGAATCGGGCCAGATTCCAGCCCGCGATCGACGGCTGATTACCGTAGGCGTAGCGGCCCCACGAGTCGATCGAGCTGAACACCGTCTCCGGGTCGTAGGCCTCCATGAAGGCGCACGGGCCGTAGTCGATGGTCTCGCCGGAGATCGTCATGTTGTCGGTGTTCATCACCCCGTGCACGAAGCCGACGAGCATCCACTGCGCGACCAGCGCAGCCTGCGCGGAACCGACGGCGTCGAACAGCGCGAGGTAGCGATTGGGTGCGCCGGCGGCATCCGGGTAATGCCGGGTGATGGCGTGATCGGCCAGCCGCCTGAGCACGTCGACGTCACCGGAGGCAGCGACGTACTGAAAGCTGCCGACGCGCAAATGGCTGCTCGCGACGCGGGCGAGCACGGCGCCCGGCAGCGGCGTATCGCGCTGAACGGAGCGCCCGGTGGCGACCACGGCCAGCGACCGGGTGGTCGGAATCTTCAGGGCGTGCATGGCTTCGCTGACGATGTACTCGCGCAGCATCGGCCCGACCGCTGCGAGACCGTCGCCCCCGCGCGCGAACGGCGTCGCACCGGAACCCTTGAGATGGAGGTCGCGCAGGCCACCGTCGCCGGTCGCGATCTCACCCAGCAACAGGGCCCGGCCGTCACCGAGTCGCGGAACGTAGCCGCCGAACTGGTGCCCGGCGTAACCCTGAGCCACCGGGACCGCACCCTCGGGGACCAGGTTGCCGGTGAGGAATCGCAACCCGTCGGCTCCGCGCAACCACCCGGCGTCGAGGCCGAGCTGGCCGGCCAGGGCCTCGTTGAGGACGAGCAGCCGCGGTTCGGGCGCGGCTGCAGCCTGCCAGCGGACGGCCAGCTCGGGCAGCTCCCGTGAGAACAGGTCGTCCAGTGCAACGCTCACGCCACCCAGACTACGGAGGGCCTGCGCCCGGGTCTGTATGGTGAGGTCCCCGGCAAATATGAGGTGTGGTCGTCGTCGATCCGCCCCGCCGAGGGGGACGTTTCAGATCCGATGAGGAGCAGTGCGGTGACGCTCAACACCATCGCCCTCGAGCTCGTAGCGCCGAACCTCGAGAACGGTCATGAGCGCGCGCTCGAGGAAGCGCACAAGGTGCTGCGCTGTGCCGCCGAGGCGGGTCTCGAGGGCCGGATCCGGCACGTGATGATCCCCGGCATGATCGAAGAAGACGACGACCGGCCGATCGAGATGAAGCCGAAGATGGACGTCCTCGACTTCTGGAACGAGATCAGGCCGGAGCTGTCCGGCATGAACGGGCTGTGCACCCAGGTGACGGCGTTCCTGGACAAGGCCGCGCTTCGGCAGCGGCTGACCAAGCTGAGTTCCGCGGGTTTCGACGGCATCGCGTTCGTCGGCGTACCGCGCACCATGAACGACGGCGAGGGCTCGGGTGTCGCGCCCACGGACGCCCTCTCGATCTACGACGACCTGGTGCCCAACCGCGGCGTCATCCTGATCCCGACCCGTGAGGGCGAGCACGGCCGGTTCAACTTCAAGTGCGATCAGGGCGCGACGTACGGCATGACGCAGCTGCTCTACTCCGATGCGATCGTCGGATTCCTTCGCGATTTCGCCGCGAAGACCGACCACCGGCCGGAGATCCTGTTGTCGTTCGGCTTCGTACCGAAGATGGAGTCCAACGTCGGCCTGATCAACTGGCTGATCCAGGATCCGGGCAACGCCGCGGTCGCCGCCGAGCAGGAGTTCGTCAAGCAGCTGGCCGCCACCGAGCCCGCGGACAAGCGTGCGCTGATGGTCGACCTGTACAAGCGGGTGATCGACGGAGTCGGCGAGCTGGGCTTTCCACTGAGCGTGCATTTCGAGGCCACCTACGGCGTTTCGGTACCGGCGTTCTCGACCTTCGCCGAGATGCTGGCCTACTGGGCACCCGACAATCCCTGATCCGGTGTCCGAGCCGTCGGTCGCGCAGCTTCGCGGGCGCCTGGACGGTCTGACGATCCGCGACGCTGCACGCCTCGGTCGGCGCCTCAAAAACATCCGCGGCGCGGCGCCCGACAAGGTCCGCAAGGTCGCCGAGCAAATCGCCGCGGCCGAAGGTCTGGTCGCGACCCGGTTGGCCGCGGTGCCGACGATCACGTACCCCGACCTACCCGTCAGCGAGCGCCGCGACGAGATCGCCAAGGCCATCACCGACCATCAGGTCGTCATCGTGGCGGGCGAGACGGGTTCGGGTAAAACGACCCAGCTGCCCAAGATCTGCCTCGAACTGGGTCGCGGTATCCGCGGCACGATCGGACACACGCAGCCGCGCCGGCTCGCCGCCCGCACCGTCGGACAGCGCATCGCCGACGAACTGGGGACGCCGCTCGGCGAGGCGGTGGGTTACACCGTGCGGTTCACCGATCAGGCGAGCGACCGCACCCTGGTGAAGTTGATGACCGACGGCATCCTGCTCGCCGAGATCCAGCGCGACCGCCGGCTGCTGCGCTATGACACCCTGATCCTCGACGAGGCCCACGAACGCAGCCTCAACATCGACTTCCTGCTCGGCTATCTGCGCGAACTGTTGCCGCGACGGCCCGACCTGAAGGTGATCGTCACGTCCGCGACGATCGAGCCCGAGCGCTTTGCAGCCCACTTCGCGGATGCGCCCATCGTCGAGGTGTCCGGACGCACGTATCCGGTCGAGATCCGTTACCGGCCTTTGGAAGTGCCTGTGGTAGCGGATGACAGCGAGGATCCCGACGATCCCGACCACGAGATCGTCCGCACCGAACTTCGCGACCAGACCGAGGCCATCGTCGACGCCGTCGACGAACTGTCCGCTGAACCGCCCGGCGACGTCCTGGTGTTCTTGTCCGGTGAGCGCGAGATCCGCGATACCAGTGAAAGGCTCCGTGGCTCCGTCGGTGAACACACCGAGGTGCTGCCGCTGTACGCACGACTGCCGACCGCCGAGCAGCAGCGGGTCTTTCAACCCAGCAAGACCACCCGTCGAATCGTGTTGGCCACCAATGTCGCTGAGACATCGCTGACCGTTCCCGGTATCCGCTACGTCGTCGACCCGGGCACCGCGCGCATCTCGCGATACAGCCGGCGAACCAAGGTGCAACGGTTGCCCATCGAGCCGATTTCGCAGGCGTCGGCCGCCCAGCGGGCCGGCCGGTCGGGCCGGACCGCGCCGGGTGTGTGCATCCGCCTCTACTCCGAAGAGGACTTCGACTCGCGACCGCGCTATACGGATCCAGAGATTCTGCGGACCAACCTGGCCGCGGTCATCTTGCAGATGGCTGCGCTGAATCTCGGTGACATCGAGACGTTTCCATTCCTCGACCCGCCCGAGCGGCGCAGCATCCGCGACGGCGTCGTGCTGCTGCAGGAACTCGGTGCCTTCGACGCAGGAGGTGTGATCACCGATGTCGGCCGCCGGCTGGCGCAGCTGCCCGTCGACCCGCGCCTCGGCCGAATGATCCTGCAGGCCGATGACGAGGGATGTGTGCGGGAGATCCTCGTACTGGCCGCCGCGCTGTCGATCCCCGATCCCCGGGAACGGCCGACCGACCGTGAGGAGGCCGCCCGGCAGAAGCACGCGCGGTTCGCCGACGAGCACTCGGATTTCATCTCCTACCTGAACCTGTGGCGCTATCTGGGCGAGCAACGCAAAGAGCTGTCGGGCAATGCATTTCGACGGATGTGCCGCGAGGAGTTCCTGCATTACCTGCGTATCCGCGAATGGCAGGACCTCACGGGGCAGCTGCGCAGCATCGCCCGCGATCTGGGTATCAGAGAGTCCGGCGACCCCGAACCCGCCGATCCCGCGCGCGTACACGCCGCGCTGTTGGCGGGCCTACTGTCACACATCGGTTTGCGCGAGGGTGAGTCCCGTGAGTTCCAGGGCGCCAGAAACGTGAAATTCGTTCTCGCCCCGGGCTCGGTGCTCACCAAGCGTCCGCCCCGCTGGATCGTCGTCGCCGACCTCGTCGAGACGAGCAGACTGTACGGCCGCATCGCGGCGCGCATCCAGCCGGAGGCCGTCGAGAGGATCGCAGGCGACCTCGTGCAGCGCACCTACAGTGAGCCGCACTGGGATGCGCAGCGCGGTGCGGTGATGGCCTACGAACGGGTCACGCTCTTCGGCCTGCCGCTGGTACCGCGCCGCCGGGTCGGTTACGCGAACGAGGACCCCGCGCTCGCCCGCGAACTGTTCATCCGGCACGCCCTCGTCGAAGGTGACTGGCAGACGCGCCACCACTTCTTCCGCGACAACACCAAGCTGCGCGAGGAATTGACCGAACTCGAGGAGAAGGCGCGCCGGCGCGACCTCATGGTCGGCGACGACGAGGTGTTCGCGTTCTACGACGCCCGCGTCCCGTCAGATGCCGTATCGGCGAAGCACTTCGACGCGTGGTGGCGCAAACAACGTCACAAGACGCCCGAGCTGCTGACGCTGACCCGCGACGATCTGCTTCGCAAGGACGACCCGGCCGCGGAGCAGCCGGACACCTGGCACGCCGACGAACTGGCGTTGCCGCTGACCTATCGGTTCGAGCCGGGAGCCGAGGACGACGGCGTGACGGTGCACGTGCCCGTCGAGGTGCTCGCCCGCCTCGGTGGCGAGGAATTCTCCTGGCAGGTGCCCGCGCTGCGCGAAGAGCTTGTCACGGCATTGATCAAATCGCTTCCAAAGGACCTGCGCCGCAACTTCGTTCCGGCACCGGACACCGCACGTGCGGTGCTCGCGTCGATAGCGCCGGACGGCGAACCGATACTGCAGGCGCTGCAGCGGGAACTGCACCGGCTGACGCGCATCCTGGTGCCGATCGATGCGTTCGATCTCGACAAATTGCCTCCGCACCTGCGGGTCACGTTCGCGGTGGAGTCCGAGGGCGAAGAGGTGGCGCGCGGGAAGGATCTCGGCGCGCTGAAGGAGCAGCTCGCCGCACCCATTCGCAAGGCCGTCGCCGAAGCCGTCGCGGGCGGTGTGGAACGCAAAGGCCTGCGCGCGTGGCCGGACGACCTCGACGAGTTGCCCCGCACCGTCGAGAATTCCAGCGGCGGCCACGTGGTGCGCGGTTACCCGGCGCTGATCGATGCGGGCGCAGCCGTCGACATCCGCGTTTTCGCGACAGCGGCCGAGCAGGCGGCCGCGATGGGACCGGGAACCCGTAGGCTGCTGCGCCTGGCTGTGCCCTCGCCTGTGAAAAGCCTTGAGCGAACACTTGATCCCCGTGCCCGGCTGGTGTTGGGCGCGAATCCGGACGGAACCCTGGCGGCCTTGCTCGACGACTGCGCCGATGCGGCGACCGACAGCATCGCGACCGCGCCGGTGTGGACGCGGGCCGATTTCAACGCCCTCCGCGATCGTGTGGGTAAGCAACTCGTTCCCACCACCCAGGCGATCCTCGGCCGGGTCGAGAAGGTGCTCGCCGCCGCGCACGAGGTCGAGCTGGCGCTGCCCGCCACCCCCGTACCCGCCCAGGCCGACGCGATCGCCGACATCCGCGACCAGCTCGCCCGGCTCCTGCCGAAGGGCTTCGTCACGCTCACCGGGGCCGTCCGCCTCACCGATCTCACCCGCTACCTGACCGCGATCTCCCGGCGACTGGACCGGCTCGGCCATTCCGTGGGCGCCGACCGAGAGCGGATGCAGCGGATACACGCCGTGCAAGACGCCCTCGACGATCTCGTCAGCGCCCTATCCCCGGTCCGGGCGGCCGCTGACGACATCCGCGATATCGAGCGACAGATCGAGGAGCTGCGCGTCAGCCTGTGGGCGCAGCAACTCGGCACGCCCCGACCCGTCAGCGAGCAGCGGATCTATCGCGCGATCGACGCTGTCGACCCCTAGATGGCCCGCAATCGGGTATTGATAGGTCGATGAGGGTCATCTGGGCAGTGGCGCTGATTGCACTGGTGGCGGGCTGCGCGGGCGGCACCCAACCGGCGGCCGACACCACGACGAGTAAGGCACCCGGCCCCGTCCCGACGGTCAAGCCCGTGGTCCTCGCTGAAATGCCGCACGATACGTCGGCCTGGGTCGAGGGTCTGGAGTTCGACGGGCCAACCCTCTACGAAGGCACCGGTGAAGCGGGCAAGTCGCAATTGCGTGAACTCGATCCGAAGACCGGCGCCGTGTTGCGCTCCGCTCCGGTGCCCAACAACTACTACGGCGAGGGCATCACCGTCGTCGGCGACAAGATCTGGGAATTGACCTGGCAGAACGGCGTCGCCGTCGAGTGGGACAAGGCCACGCTCGCTCCTATCCGCGAGGTGCCGGTGCAGGGTGAGGGCTGGGGGTTGTGTTTAGACGGGGACCGGCTCGTCCGCACCGATGGCAGCGACCGGCTGAGGTTTCACGACCCCGAAACCCTCGCCGAAACGGGGTCCATCGTCGTGACGCTCAACGGCCTGCCGACCAGCAACCTCAACGAGCTGGACTGTGTGGACGGCAAGGTCTGGGCCAACGTCTGGATGTCTGACAAGATCGTGCGAATCGATCCGGCGACCGGAGTGGTCGATCTCGTGGTGGATGCCAGCGACATCGCGCGCGCCGCGGGCGCCGACCGCCAGAAGGTGCTGAACGGCACTGCGCACATCGAGGGCGACGAGTTCCTGATCACCGGCAAGTACTGGCCGAAGATGTACCGGGTGCGTATCGACGCGCCGTCGAGTTAGCCTCCAACACATGACATTTGACCCGCGCACGCTCCTCGCCGAGAGCAGGCTCGCAGTACTGGCCACCATCAAGTCCAACGGGATGCCCCAGCTGTCTCCGGTGACCCCGTTCTACGACCGCGACGCCGACACCATCTATGTCTCGATGACCGAGGGTCGAGCCAAGACCGCCAATCTGCGTCGCGATCCCCGTGCGGCGATCGAGGTCACCAGCACCGACGGATGGGCATGGGCCACCGCGGAAGGCTCGGTCACCCTCACCGGGCCGGGGCTGGATCCGAACGGTCGCGAAGTCGAGGCGTTGGTGGACTACTACCGCAGCGCCGCCGGTGAACACCCGAACTGGGACGAGTACCGGTCGGTCATGGTGTCCGATCGCCGGGTGCTGATGACCCTGATCCTCGAGCGTGTCTACGGCGAGAAACTCCGCTGAACCCCGAGCGCTATGGTGACCGGATGCAGCGCGTGGTCATCGCCGGGCTCGGGGACAGCGGTGTGCTCACCGCGATCAAACTGGCCAAGCATGCCGAGGTCGTCGGCA
>Ga0075363_100000268_pt1 | contig 14984 bp, 11 predicted proteins | sample EndMetdeltDD1763_FD_71470 | JGI IMG/M metagenome (GOLD analysis project Ga0075363, IMG submission 71470) | Populus endosphere microbial communities from Tennessee, USA - Endosphere MetaG P. deltoides DD176-3 | ecosystem: Host-associated > Plants > Roots > Endosphere | place: USA: Tennessee...
ATGATCTGCTGCCCGCCCAGCAAGGCGAACACCGCCGAAAACAGCGCCGAGCCGACAAACAGCCAGCACACCATGGCGGTGGTCTTGGCGGTAAGGAAAATCGCTTCGGTGAGGATGCTCTTGAGACGCCGGGCGCCCCACAGCAGGTCCGGCAGCCAGATGGTGAAGCCGCCGATCATCAGCGCGCCCATGCACAGGCCCACCAGCTTGACTTCGCCGTTCGGGTTGGACCAGACGAAGGCAAAGCCGATCACCGCGCCGATCGCGCTGCCCCACAGCGCGCGCTGCGGATATTTGCTCCACCCGGCCAGATAAAACGCGCCGGCCGCGCCGATCGCCGCCGATTCGGTGGCCGTCGCGATGCCCAGCAGGATCACGATCAGCACCACGGCGGTGAGGATGCCCAGCGGCATCACCGACTCGATCAGCATCTTGAGGATCTCGAACTGCTCGCTGCGCAACTGGATGTAGTAGTAGGCCAGCAGCATCAGGCTGAGCACCGCGCAGCCCCAGAACCAGGGGAAGAACTGCGCCGGCGGGCCGCCGGCCGATTCCGGCGCGGCCGACTTGCCCACCGCGCCGGGGGCGGCGTCCACCGACTGCGGCGCGGCATCGACCGCCTGCGGAGCGGCGTCGGCGGCCTTGGGGGCGTCGATTGCCTTGGGGGCTTCGTCGATCGACTTGGGCTCGTCGATGGATTTCGGCTCGTCGATTGATTTTGGCTCGTCGACGGGTTTTGGTTCTTGTTCCTTCGCGGCAGGCGTGCCGGCCGGCTGGGGCGCTTCTTGCCTGGCCGCGGGGGCCGCCTTGGCCGGCGCCGGCATGGCGATGGCCGCCGGCGCGGCGGCATCGGGCTGCACCTGGTTATGGATCACCACGTACCACCACACGCCGTACAGGGTCACCAAGGTGAGGATCAGCGGAAACAGCGCGGCCAGGAAGTTCTTCAGCACGCCGGAGTAGCCCAGGCGCGCCGCGCCTTCGGCATGCGTCATGCGCGCGGGCGACACGAACGCCTTGACCGAGGCGATCAGCATGTTGGATGAATAGGCCTGCTCCATCAGTTGCAGCGGCGCCGGGATCGGCACCGTCTGCTGCTCCGGCGGCAGCTTGGGCGCCACCTTGGGATTGATCAGCGCCCAGCCGATCACGTAGACCAGGTAGAGGAAGGCGAGGAAAAATCCCGGCAGCATCGCCGAGGCGTAGAGCTTGACCACCGACTGCCCGGCGACGGCCGCGTAGACGATGATCATCACCGAGGGCGGAATCAGGATGCCGAGCGTGCCGCCGGCGGTAATCACGCCCGCCGCCAGGCGCGTGTCGTAGCCGGCGTTGAGCATCGGCTTCATGGCGATCACGCCCATCAGCACCACCACCGCGCCTACCAGCCCGGAAGCAATGCCCCAGAAGGTGCAGACGATCAGCGTGGCCACCGCCAGCGAGGCGGGCAGGCGGCGGAACGCCAGCTGGATGCTGTGGAACATCTTGTCCACCAATGCCCCGCGCTCCATCACGTAGCCCATCAGCACGAACAGCGGGATCGACAGCAGGGTATCGTTGGTCATGCCGCCGTAGGTGCGCTGGACCATCAGGTCGAAGACGCGGTTCTCGGTCCACGGCACGCTGGGGTCGTAGAAGTTGGCGAAGCCGAACATCATCCCCAGGCCCATCAGGGTGAAGGCGGTGGGAAAGCCGAGCATGATCACCACCACGATCAGTGCCAGCATGGTCAGTCCCAGTGCGGGATCGCTCATGACTGGCCCCCTTTCGCGCCATCTTGCCCGCCGTCTCGATTAGAAGCGGCCTGGCCGGCACGCTCGGCGCCCTCGATTGCGGAACTGTGTTGGCCATGGCCACCGCCGATGCGGTGGTGCGCGGCTTCGTCGATCGACTTGGCGTTGTCGATCGCCTGCTTGCGCGCTTCGTCGTCCACGTAGGTGGAGGCAGCAAGCTGCTGCTCGACCACGTCGATCTCCTCGGCGTCCTTGAGGCGCTCGGGCCAGCGTCCGCTGCGGATGCAGTAGACGCAGCGCACGATCTCGTTGATACCCTGCACCAGCACGAAGGCGCCGGCGATCGGGATCAGGCTCTTGAAGTGGTATAGCGGCGGGCCGTCGGCGATATTGCTGGAGTGCTCGCCGATGCGCCAGGAGTCGCCCGCGAAGGAATAGCCGGCATACACCAGCGCGGCGATGCCGGGCAGAAAAAAGGTGATGTAGAGAATCAGGTCCAGCCAGGCCTGGGTGCGCGGCTTCATCGAGCCGTACAGGAAGTCGCCGCGCACGTGGCCGTCCTGCGCCAGGGTGTAGGCGCCGGCCAGCATGAACAGCGCGCCGTAGGTCATCACCGAGAGCTCCGAGACCCACGCCGAAGGCTGGTTGAGCACATAGCGCCGGAACACGTCCCAGCACACCATCAGCATCAGCACCACGATCAGCCAGGCGCTTGCCTTGCCCACGAAGGTGCTGACCCGGTCCGTCAACAGCATCAGCTTTTGCATGTTTGATTCTTTCCCGGCGCGATGCGGTGTCCCCCGCCCGGCGCCTTGCTTGCGTAAAAAAACGAGCCATCCGGACTCCGGATGGCTCGCTGTCTCCCCACCTTGTTTTTTTCGCTTCCTAAGTTAAGTCCGTACTCAGGCCCGTTGTCCTGCTCAGGCCTTTTTCTTGTTGAAGTAATGGTCGTATGCCATTTTGAAATCCACATTGGTGAAACTCTGCCAGCGGCCGGCGCGCTCGGCAAAAGTGCGCTGCGACTCCATCACCCGCTTGAACATCGGGTTCTCGGCGGATTTTTTCGCCGTCACCTGGTCCCACACGTTGAGCTGCGCCTGCAGCACCGACTTGGGGGTGGTGTAGAACTTGACCTTGTCCTTGGTCTGCAGTTCGACGAAGTCCTTGGAGTAGCGGTCCACCGCCTTCCAGGACATTTCGGCCGAGCAGGCCTGCACGGCGTTGGCGATGATCGACTTGAGCTCGGCGGGCAGCGCGTCGTATTTCTTCTTGCTGAACAGGATCTCGAACTGCTCGGCGCTCTGGTGGAAGCTTTGCAGCATGCACACCTTGGAAACGTCCGGGAAGCCGAGGATGCGGTCCGAGGTGGCGTTGTTGAACTCGGCGGCATCGAGCACGCCGCGGTCCATCGCCGGCACGATGTCGGCGCCGGCCAGCGCCTGCACCGAGGCGCCCATGGCATTGTAGATGTCGATCGACAGGCCGACGGTGCGGTATTTCAGGCCCTTGAAGTCTTCCGGCTTGGTGATCGGCTTCTTGAACCAGCCCAGCGGCTGGGTCGGCATCGGGCCGTAGATGAAGGACACCACGTCCATGCCCAGGCCCTTGTAGATTTCATCGAGCAGGGCCTTGCCGCCGCCGTACTCATGCCAGGAGAGCAGCATGTTGGCGTCCATGCCGAAGGCCGGGCCGGAGCCCCACAGGGCCATCGCCGAGTTCTTGCCGTACCAGTAGGCCAGCACGCCGTGGCCGCCGTCCAGGGTGCCCTTGGAGACCGCATCGAGCAGGTCGAAGGCCTTGACCACCGCGCCCGAAGGCAGCACTTCGATCTTCAGCTTGCCGCCGGACATCGCGTTGACCTTGCCGGCGAAGTCGTTGGCGTACTCGTGGAAGATGTCTTTCGCCGGCCAGGTGGACTGGAAGCGGAAGGTGACGGGCGCCTGGGCCTTGGCGATCATCGGGAAGCCCAGGGTCGCGGCGCCGCCCGTGGCGGCTGCCGCCCCGGTCAGGAATTTACGGCGCGCCTTTACCTGCTTGGTTTGCTCGGTCATGTTTGTCTCCTCGGAAATTTGGATCCGTAATTTTGAGTGCGGCATCATGGCCGCGCTTCGGTCGTACTGCCGGTGCTGCCGCGCGCCGTGGGGCGCACTGCTTCATACCGCCAATCAGTATATGCCCATCAATTCATCGCAGCCATCGGGTTAACCCTAATCGGGCGGGATGCCTTGCATGGGGTTAACCCTGCCGGGTAAACGAGTATTGGCGTAAGCTTGGCCTCAGGACTAAATTGAGCCTGACCTGTCAATCAAACCGCGCGGCCAGCCGCCGCGCCACCTGGCCACGCCATGCCCGCCACCGGCAATTCCACCATGCGCAACCGCGCTCCGCAGACCTGGCTTCCTTATGCCATGGTGGCGCTGTTCGCGGTGACGGTGCTGATGGTACTGGCGCTGATCTACCGCCATGAGACGGAGTTGCAGCGCAACAATCTGCGCCGCGACCTGCAAAGCGCGGAGATCGCCCTGACCCGCAAGCTGCAGGCGCACCAGGAATTTTCCGACCGGCTGGCCGGGGCGCTCTCTTCCGGCGAGCCGCCCGATTCGCTCAACGAGCAGACCGAGATCTACATCAAGTCCAATCCGGAAATCGCCCAGGTGCTGTGGACCGCCGACGGTGCGTACATCCGCTGGATGGTGCCGCCCGGCCGCGACAAGGCCGAGGTGGTGCGCACCCGCCCGCCGATCACCGAGATCGAGCGCATGCTCAGGCTCACCGCCGCCACCGGCCGCTCCACCTACACCGAGGCCTACCTGAGCGGCGAGGGCGAGTCCTATATCGAGTACCACAGCCCGGTGCATCACAACGAGCGCTTTTTCGGCACGCTCTCGACTACCGTCTCGCTGCGCGCCCTGGTGCAGACCATGGTGCCCACCAACGTGGCCGAGAAATACCGCATCGCCATTTTCGATCACGAGGGCCGCGAGCTCTACACCATGCAGTCCGGGCAGGAGACCTTCGATTCGCTGACGCTGAACGAGAACCTCACCTTGCCGTGGCGCAACCTGCAACTGCGCGCCACTTCGTACCGCACCAGTTCGGTCCTCGGGCAGACCGCGCTGTTCGCCATCACCCTGCTGCTGCTGGGCGTGCTGGCCTGGAGCCTGAACAGCCTGCGCCGCCGCGCCGCGCTGCAGACCGAGGCGGACAACGCGGTGAAGGCCGCGCACGAGCGTTTCGTCACCGTGCTCGACGCCCTGGAGGCGGCGGTCTACGTCACCGACATCGAGACCCATGAGATCCTGTTCGTCAACGAGAACTTCGGTCGCGTGTTTCCGGGGCGCGGCCTGGGCGACGACGCCGACGCGGTCGAAGGCCTGCTCTCGCCGCCGCCCTCGCGGGTGATGGAGGACCAGGCGCTGCTCGATGCCGCCGGCCAACCCGCCAGCGCGGAAAAGGAGGAGGTGCGCGACCTCGCCACCGGCACCTGGTACCTGGTACGCGCCAAGGCGATCCGCTGGGTTGACGGGCGCATCGTGCGCATGAACATGGTCTCGGACATCACCGACCGCAAGGCCGCCGAGGAGCGTTCGCGCGTGCAGCAGGAGAAGCTGCTGCTCACCTCGCGCCTGATGAGCGTGGGCGAGATGGCCTCGACCCTGGCGCACGAGATCAACCAGCCGCTGGCGGCGATCGCCAACTACAACATGGGCGCGGTGCGGCGCCTGAAATCCGACCACTGGAAGAAGGAAGAACTGGTTTCCGCGCTGGAAAAATCCGCGGCGCAGGCCGAGCGCGCCGGGCGCGTGGTGCAGCGGGTGCGCGAGTTCCTGCGCCGCCGCGAGCCGGCGCGCGAGCCGCTCAACATCAACCTGGTGATCGAGGACGTCATCGAGCTGATCGAGCTGGAAGCCGAAAAGGCCGGCGTGATCGTCAGCCAGGCGCTGGCGCGCGGCCTGGGCCCGGTGGCGGCCGACCGCATCATGATCGAGCAGGTGCTGCTGAACCTGATCAAGAACGGCATCGACGCGATGGCCGCCACCCCGGCCCGCGAGCGCCGCCTGCTGGTGGCCACCGAGCAGGTCGGCGAGACCGTCGAGATCCGCATCAGCGACCGCGGCCACGGCATTGCCGTCGAGGTCGAGGCCGAACTGTTCTCGCCGTTTTTCACCACCAAGGAAAACGGCATGGGCATGGGGCTCAATATTTGCCGTTCCATCGTGGAATTGCACGAGGGCCACCTCTGGTTCACCCGCAACCTGCCGGCCGGCAGCGTGTTCCACTTCACCCTGCCGCACGCCGCGGCGCTCACTTCCACCGACCCCCAGGCGCTATGAATGCCAAACCCGTGATCCATGTCGTCGACGACGACGAAGCCATGCGCGACTCGCTGGCCTGGCTGCTCGACGGCGAGCGCTATGCCGTGCATACCTATGCGTCGGGCGAGGACTTCCTGGCGCGCCAGCCCGCCGGCACGGGTCAGGCCGGACCGGTGATGCCCGCCTGCGTGATCCTCGACATCCGCATGCCCGGCATCAGCGGCGTCGAGGTGCACGAGCAGCTGACGCGGCGCGGCGCGGCCACGCCGGTGATCTTCGTCACCGGCCACGGCGACGTGCCGATGGCGGTCGAGGCGATCAAGCGCGGCGCCTTCGACTTCATTGAAAAGCCGTTTTCCGAGACCAAGCTGATGGCGATCATCGAGCGCGCGCTGGAAGAGGACGCGCGCAAGGCCGGCGCCAGCAGCACGCAGTCGGGCATCGCCCAGCGCCTGGCCAAGCTGTCGCCGCGCGAAAAGGAAGTGCTCGACCTGGTGATCGCCGGCAAGATGAACAAAACCATCGCCGACGCGATGAACATCAGCATCAAGACCGTGGAGGCGCACCGCGCCAAGGTGATGGACAAGATGGGCGCGCGCTCGCTGGCCGAGCTGGTACAGCTGGTGATGCAGGCGAAGGCCTAGCCAGGTCCCTGCGCATAATAAAACGGCGCGGATTTCTCCGCGCCGTTTGTTTGCAACGTGGCCGCAGTTGCGTGACCGATTACTTGGCCATGCGGCGCTTCAGTTCCTTGTCCAGCGTATCGAGGAACTGGCCGGTGGTTTCCCACTTCTGCTGCGGGCCGACCAGGATGGCCAGGTCCTTGGTCATGTGGCCGGCTTCGACGGACTCGACGCAGACTGCTTCGAGGGTCTTGGCGAAGTTCACCACGTCCGGCGTGCCGTCCACCTCGCCACGGCGGATCAGGCCGCGCGTCCAGGCGAAGATCGAGGCGATCGGGTTGGTCGAGGTTTCCTTGCCGGCCTGGTGATCGCGGTAGTGGCGGGTCACGGTGCCGTGCGCGGCTTCGGCTTCGAAGGCCTTGCCGTCCGGGCTCATCAGCACGGAGGTCATCAGGCCCAGCGAGCCGTAGCCTTGCGCCACGGTGTCGGACTGCACGTCGCCGTCGTAGTTCTTGCAGGCCCACAGGTAGCCGCCGGACCACTTCAGGTTCGAGGCCACCATGTCGTCGATCAAACGATGTTCGTAGGTGATGCCCGCTTCCTTGTACTTGGCAGCGAACTCGGCGTCGAAGATTTCCTGGAACAGGTTCTTGAAGCGGCCGTCGTAGGTCTTCAGGATGGTGTTCTTGGTCGAGAGGTACACCGGGTACTTGCGCGACAGGCCGTAGATGAAGCAGGCACGCGCGAAGCCGGCGATCGACTCGTCGGAGTTGTACATGGCCAGGGCCACGCCGTCACCCTCGGACTTGTAGACTTCCTTCTCGATGGTGGGGCCGCCGTCGTTGGGCACGAAGGTCAGCTTCAGGGTGCCCTTGCCCGGGTAGCGGAATTCGCTGGCGCGGTACTGGTCGCCGAAAGCATGGCGTGCAACCACCACCGGCTTGTCCCAGTGGCTGATCAGGCGCGGCACGTTCTTGCAGATGATCGGCTCGCGGAAAATGGTGCCGTTGAGGATGTTGCGGATGGTGCCGTTCGGGCTGCGCAGCATCTCGGGCGAACCGAATTCCTTGACGCGGCCTTCGTCGTGGGTGATGGTCGCGCACTTGACGGCGACGCCGTACTGCTTGGTGGCGTTGGCGGAATCGACGGTCACCTGGTCCTTGGTCGCATCGCGATGATGGATGCCCAGGTCGTAGTACTTCAGGTCGATGTCCAGGTACGGGTGGATCAGCGTTTCCTTGATCTTGGCCCAGATGATGCGGGTCATTTCATCGCCGTCCATCTCGACGACGGGATTCTTGACTTTGATTTTCGCCATGGTTGCCCTCGGTTGAAGTGCGCTGCCGGCTTGGCCGCGCAGGATGCTGCTGCTAGGAATGATCTGGTCTGATGCCGCAAGGCTCCGGCGCGCTCATCGCATTGCTTGCTTTGCTACGATCGGCACCCAAGTCTTATATAAGACATAAGACTTGGAATTATGCCAGCTTCCGCATCCCCGCGCCAGTGCCATCGGCGGTGATGCATTAATTGCGCCTATGCATTGGCGCATCTGTGGCTCTACTTGTCAATCGGGCAAAAATGCGCTGTCCGGACGCTGCCGCGAGAAGCGTCGCAACTGCTGGAGGGTACCCATCCGCAGCGGGTGATGGAGCGTATACGGTCGGTATGTGGTAGCGGGAGAAACTTCCGTACTAAAAGCGTCAATACATTGGACAATACAATTCAAAGCATTGTATTTAAATGCGTTTTACAAATTAAAAAGTACATCTTTCTGCTTTAGAAAAGCTGCTACGCGTTTTACTTATCTTGTTATCCCATTGACATGATGTCATGGCGGCCCGAGTATACGACCGAAATAGGGGAATAAACCCAATGCGGTACGCCAGTGCAGGAACCGCCTGGCTGTGTGTTGCCCAAAGGAATTACCCAAAATGGGGCGTTTCAAAATTATCCACATCGGAGGATGCGTGAATTTGTTCAGCCGGGCACCAGCCCATCCAAAAGCCGTGGCGCGCGCGCCCCGGCGCTTGTTGCAACAACTTCCCCTTGTCGCCGTGCTTGCCTGCCTGCCCGCCTGGGCGGCAGCCAAGGAGATCGTGGTTACCCAGGTGGTGGCGCTGTCGGGCCCGCAAGCCGGCGTCGGCAAGAACCTCGGCTTCGGCATCAAGCTGCTGCTTGACGACATCAACGCCAAGGGCGGCGTGAACGGCAACACCATCAAGCTGGTGACCAAGGACGACGGCTACAGGGTGCCCGACACGGTCAAGCTGGTGACCGAGTCAGCCTCCGCCGACAAGCCGATCGCGCTGATCGCCCCGCTGGGCACCGCCAATGTCGAGGCGCTGCGCCAGGTGATCACCAGCGAGAAGCTGCCGATCATCGGCGCGCGTTCCGGCGCCAGTTCGATCACCAACCACCCGTACATCTTCCGCGTCAAGGCGACCTTCAGGGACGAGACCGCCAAGATCATCGAACAGTTCACCTCGATCGGCATCAACAATTTCGGCGTGGTCTACCAGGACGACGGCCTGGGCACCGACGGCCTGAAAGGCGTGGAAAGCGCCCTCGAAGCCCGCAAGCTCAAGCCGGTGGCCACCGTCAGCTACGAGCGCAACACCGTCAAGGTGGAAAAGGCGGTCGCCGACATGCTCAAGATCAACCCGCAGGCAATCGTGCTGGCCGGCGTGGTGGCGCCGACCGCTGCGTTCGTCAAGCAGTACCGCGCCGGCGGCGGCAAGGCGCAGCTGGTCAGCGTCTCGAGTATCGATGTGGACCTGGTGATCAAGCAGGCAGGCGCCGATGCCGCGCGCGGCTTCTCGGTGGCCCAGGTGATGCCGAACCCGGAAAAATCCTACCTGCCGGTGGCGCGCGAAATGCGCGACCTGGCCAAGAAGGCCAACGCGCCGGCCGGTGCGGTCAATCCGACCGCGCTGGAGGGCTACCTGTCGGCCAAGGTGCTCGTCGAGGCCCTGCGCCGCGCCGGCAAGGATCCGAGCCGCGAGTCCCTGCTCAAGGCGCTCGAGACCATGGACGACTACGATACCGGCGGCTTCCGCCTCTCCTTCAGCCCGACCCGCCACGACGGTACGCGCTACGTGGAACTGGGCGTGGTGGACGGCCGCGGCAAGCTGGTGGACTGACCGCAAGCATACGGTCACGCCGCAAAACACAAAGGGCGCCTCGCGGCGCCCTTTGTGTTTTGAAGTCCGGCGTGTCGGCCACCTTGGCCGCCGCCCGCCTATTTCTTCTTCTTCAGCCCCAGGATGATCATCTGCCGCGAGATCAGGTAGTCGTCGCGCGCGGTCAGCAGGTCAAAGTCGGTGGAGGGCAAGTAGGCCGGTACGAAGCCGAGCTTCTCGCCCGCGCCCTTGAACTCCGGCGTGTCGAGGGCCGCCTGCACCGCCTTTTGCAGCCGGTTGATCACCGGGCGCGGCGTGCCGTGCGGCACGGCGATACCGCGCCACAAATCCAGCGGCAGCACCTTGACGCCCTGCTCGATCGCGGTGGCAACGTTGGGGAACACCGGGTCGCGCTTCGAACCGAGCACGGTGAGCACGCGCATCGCGCCGCTCTTGACGTGCGGCACCACCGCGCTGGGCAACTGCACCAGCGCATCGACGTGGCCGCCCAGGAGGCTGGGCACCACCTGGGTGGTGCCGAAGGGCACTTCCAGCGCCTGCGCGCCGGCCGCTTCGAACAGCGAGGCCGAGGCCATGTGGGTGTGGCTGCCCGCGCCCGAATTGCCGACCTTGAGCATGCCCGGATTGGCGCGCGCATAGTCGAGCAGTTCGGCCAGGGTCTTCCACTGCGAGCTGCTCTGCACCACCACCGCCGGGATCTCCACCGTCGCCCGCGCCACCGAATCGAAAGCCTGGTAGTTGACGTCCGAGGCGCCGCTATGGAAGGTGGTGGACACCGAGTTGGAGTTCCACACCATCACATGGCCGGTGGGGCGCGAGGAGGCCACGTACTTGTAGCCCACCGTGCCGCCGCCGCCCGGCTTGTTGCTCACCGTCACCGGCACGCCCAGGTCCTTGGAGATGCCCTCGGCCAGGATGCGCGCGCTCACATCGGCCGAGCTGCCGGCGGGAAACAGCACCACCAGTTCCACCGGGGTCTTGCCCGGAAACGCGCCCTGGCCAAATGCCAGCGAACCGGCCAGCGCCAGCGTCACACCCACCATCACGCGCCCGAACCGGCGTCTTGCGCGTATTCCCGTCATGTCTTGTCCCGCCATGCGTTCCTTCCTTTCGACCACAGTAAGTCCGCTTCCCCTCGGCCCTGCAACTCTCCATACGGCGCTAGGCTACCATTGCGCCGCAAAGACCATCAAGCACCGCCTTCGGCCGCCAGGGTCTCGGCCACCAGCACGCGCCGCCCTTCGGCTGCCGACTTGATGCCGGAACGGATGATCGCCAGCGAGCGTGTCGCATATTCGCCGCCGGTTTCCGGCACACCCTGGCCGCGTACGGCTGCCGCGAATTCCTCTAACTCATCGACGAACGCGTCGTTCTTGGCGAACTCGATCTGCTCCGGCTTCTTGCCGCCGCGTTTCATCAGGCGCAGGCCGCCGTGCAGGTCGTAGAAGGCAGAGGCCTCCTTGCCGTAGATGTTCATGACGTAGTTCTCGGCCGCCGAGGCGTAGCTGGCGTTCAGGGTCGAGAGCGCGCCGTTCTCGTGCTCGAGCAGCAGGCTGGCGACGTCCGGGTTATCGCCGGGCAGCACCAGTTGCGCAAGGGTGCCGCTCACCGACTTGATCGGGCCGACCAGGTATTCGAGCACGTCGACGTAATGCACGCCGATCTGCAGCATCACCCCGCCAGGCATGCCGGCGGCGGTATAGCGCCACGAGGTCAGGTCGATCTGGCCCAGGCGGTCGCGGCTGATGTTGGCCTCGGCGTTGACCAGCTTGCCGAATACACCCGCGTCAATCTGCTGCTTGATCCAGCGGAACTGGCTCTCGCGGCGGCGCTGATAACCCAGCGCCAGCACCACGCCGGCCGAGCGGCACGCGTCGGTCAAGGCCTTGCCGTCGGCGATGCTGTTGGCGATCGGCTTGTCGAGGAACACGTGCTTGCCGGCCAGCGCCGCCTGGCGGGTGGTCTCCAGGTGCACGTTGTTGGGGGTGGTGTTGATGATCGCATCGATGCTCGGGTCCTGCAGCATCTCTTCGTAACTCATCGCGGCCTTGCAGTGGTACTTCTTGGCAAAGGCGTTGCGCTTGTCTTCCGAGCGCGAAAAACAGGTGCGGATATTGAGCTTGCCCGAGCGCACCATGGCGTCGGCCAGTACGTCCGACCACCAGCCCATGCCCAGGCAGCCGACGTTGATGGGTTCAAATGACATTTGCTTCTCCAGATTGAGGTCGTGGGTGGATCTATTTGTTGTCGATCTTGATGCCCGCGCCGATCGCCTCGACGGCGGCCAGGGCAACGCGCGCGTCAAAGGCCCAGTCGCCGCCGGAGACGCCGATGCCGCCGATGCATTCGCCGTCGACGATGATCGGATAGCCGCCTTCCATCGCGGTCCAGCGCGACGGGCCGGCGGCCAGCGCCAGGCCCAGCGCGTGGGTGGTGTCCAGGTCCTGGTTCTGCGCGCCCTTGGAAGTGGTGGGCCGCTTGTTGGAGGAAGCGCTCACCGCCTTGGTGGTCGATGAATGCACGGTGTGGAAACGCCCGCCGTCCATGCGCTCGAGCGCGAGCATGTGGCCGCCCGCGTCGGTGATCGCCACGGTGATCGGCACGCCGGCCTTTTCGGCTTCGGCCACCGACACCTGCACCATCTTGCGCGCGCCCGCGAGGGTCAGGCGCTTTGCGTTGGCTACGTAGGTCATGTTGTTCTCCTGGTTGCTTTGAGGTCGATAAAATTGTACGGGCGCTTGCGCCGCTAGTCGATCTTGATGCCGGCGCGCTTGCCGATCGCGGTCATCTTGGTAATGCCCTCGCGGGTCCACTGGGTCACCATCTCGGGCGGCGAGCCGATCGGCTCGAGTCCCTGCGAAATCAGGCGCTCGCGCAGTCCGGGGTCGGCCAGGGCCTTGACCACTTCGGCATTGAGCTTGTCGATGACTGGCTTGGGCGTGCCGGTGGGCACGATGATCGGCGACCAGGTGGAGAACTCATAGCCCTTGACCCCGGCCTCGGCCACCGTGGGCACCTCGGGCAACAGCGGCGAACGCTTGGTGCCGCCCACCGCGAGGGCGCGCAGCTTGCCGGTCTTGACCTGCTGGGCCACCACCGCCACGGCGGTGAACATGGTGGGAATCTGCCCGCCGATCACATCCAGCGCGGCCTGGGTGGCGCCGCGGTAGGGGATGTGCACCATGTAGGTGTTGGTGGCGGCCTTGAACAGTTCCATCGCGATCTGCTGCGGACTGCCGTTGCCGCCGGAGGAGAAGTTGATCTGCCCCGGCTTGGCACGCACCAGCGCCAGGAACTCGGCGACGTTCTTGGCCGGCACGTCGGGATGCACCACCAGCACCCAGTCGATGCCCGCCACCAGGCTGACCGGCGCGAAATCCTTGAGGGGATCATAGGGGAGGCCCTGTTTCAAGCCGGGCAGGATCGCCAGCGTGCCGTCGTTGAAGCCGCCGATGGTGTAGCCGTCCGGGGTGGACTTCTTGAGCTTTTCGGCGCCGATCACACCGGAGGCGCCGGGCAGGTTTTCGATCACGATCTGCTGGCCCATGTTCTCCGACATCTTCTGGGTCACCGAACGCATGATGGCGTCGACCGCGCTGCCGGCCTGCAGGGGCACGATCATCTGGATCGGCCGTGACGGGTAGGCTTGCGCGAGGGCAAGCGTGGGCAGCAGCAAGGCTGACAAGGACAGGGCTAGGGGCAATACGCGGTGGAACATTTGTCTCTCCTGGATTTGTATAGTTATGTCGTTCTGGGTTTGTCGTTTTGGGTTTGTCGAAAGGTGCGCCGCTTCAGATGGCGAGCGGCGGAATATCGAGTTCGGCGGCGAGCTTGGCCAGGCTCGCCTGCAAGGCGGGCGGCACCGGCACGCCCTGGCGGCCGCGCTCGGCGCGCTTGAGCGCGCTTTGTTCGCCGGGCAGCCAGATGCGCTCGACGCCGGGCAGGCGTTTGGAGGCACGCAGGTCGCGCACCACGGTATCGACATTGCGGCGGAACTGGTCCGGATCGCCAAACGCCTTGGGATCGACCACCACGATACAGTGCCCGGTATTGGTCACCGAGGTATCGTCGGCGTTGAAGTCGATTACCTCCTTGCCCATTGCCGCGCCGTTGAGCGTGCCGGCGAGCAGGCCGAACATCAGCGCCAGGCCGTAGCCCTTGTAGCCGCCGATCGGCAACAGGAAACCTTCGTCGGAACGCTTCGGGTCGGTGAGCGGCTTGCCTTCGCGGTCGATCATCCAGCCCTCCGGCATCATTTCGCCGCGCTGAGCCTTGGTCTTGACCTTGCCGTAGGCCGCCACGGTGGTCGCCATGTCCAGCACCACCGCCTGCTCCTCGTGCGCGGGCACGCCGATGGCGATCGGGTTGGTCGAGAGCAGCATGTCGATGCCGCCCCAGGGCGGCAGGTGGTTGGCGTTGCCCACCGCCATGTACAGGCCGATCAGGCCGTGCTCGATCGGCATGGCGGCATACAGCGAGGCCGGGCCGGCATGGTTGCTCATGCGCGCGCCTACCCAGGCGACGCCCGCGGTCTTCGCCTTTTCGATCGCGGTTTCGGTGGCCAGGCTCATCACCAGGTGGCCCATGCCGTTGTCGCCGTCCACCAGCGCGGTGGCGGCAGTTTCGCGCTCAAGGCGGATGTTCGGCTTCACATTGACCGCGCCGGCCTTGATGCGGCGGATGTACTGCGGCAGGCGGAAAATGCCGTGGCCGTCCGCCCCGCTTTCGTCGGCGCGCGCCATCAGCGCGGCGATGCGCGTGGCGTCCTCGGGCGCGATGCCGACGGCGGTGAAGGCATACGCCATGAAGCGGCGCAGTTCGGCGACCGCAACGGTGTTGCTCATACGCCTGCCTCGCGGGCACTGCGGTTGCGATGCGTCATCAGGTCTGCTTCACAAAGTTGGCGGCATTGACCTCGGGCTCCACACCGACCGCCTCGGCTGCGTCGAAATTGAGCTCGACCTTGATGCCGTTCGGGTCGAAAAAGAACAGCTGGTAGAGCGCCTGGCCGTTGGCGCGGCGCTCCTTGAAATCGATATTGAGCTTTTTCAGGTGCGCCATGGTTTCCTTCAGGCCGGTGGCGCGGAAGGCAATATGGTCCAGCGCGCCGGTGCCGGTGCCGGCGTCCTGCCCGAGCCGGCCCAGGTAGGTTTTCTGGTTCTCGCTGGCGTT
>Ga0075363_100000272_pt1 | contig 14908 bp, 10 predicted proteins | sample EndMetdeltDD1763_FD_71470 | JGI IMG/M metagenome (GOLD analysis project Ga0075363, IMG submission 71470) | Populus endosphere microbial communities from Tennessee, USA - Endosphere MetaG P. deltoides DD176-3 | ecosystem: Host-associated > Plants > Roots > Endosphere | place: USA: Tennessee...
AGCCTCGAGGTCGACACGGAGGCCCGGATCAGTGTGCGCAGCGTCAGCAACCGTCACTACCTGGAGGTGCTGCGGCCGCTGGTACACGCCGCAAAAGTCCGCGGCGATCTACGCAAGGACTGCGACACCGATGTGTTCCTGTCGCTGATGCTGATGATCTTCCCGCACCTGGCGCTGGCGCCATACATGCGCGGCCTGGATCCGGTCCTCGGGCTCGATGAGCCCACACCGGAGCAGCCGGCGCTGGCCGTGCGCAGGTTCGTTGCCGTGCTGGCCGCCGCGTTCGCCGCCCAAGCCCCCGTCGTCAACCCAGACCCGTTGCGCACCGAGGAGGTCACATGACGCGGACACATTCAGGCTCGCTCGCCGCGGGCGGACTCAACTGGGAAAGCTTGCCGCTCAAGCTATTTGCCGGGGGGAACGCGAAGTTCTGGAATCCGGCCGACATCGACTTCTCCCGCGATCGGGCGGACTGGGACAGGCTGACCGATCGGGAACGCGAGTACGCCACCCGGCTGTGCGCGCAGTTCATCGCCGGCGAGGAGGCGGTGACCGAGGACATCCAGCCGTTCATGTCCGCGATGCGCGCCGAGGGGCGCCTCGGCGACGAAATGTATCTGACGCAGTTCGCGTTCGAGGAGGCCAAGCACACCCAGGCGTTCCGCATGTGGCTCGACGCCGTCGGCATGACCGACGACCTGCACGGCTATCTCGAACAGCTCCCCGCATACCGCCAGATTTTCTACGACGTGTTGCCGGACTGTCTTAACGCGCTGACGACCGACCCCTCGCCGGCCGCCCAGGTCCGGGCGTCGGTCACCTACAACCACATCGTCGAAGGCATGTTGGCGCTGACCGGTTACTACGCCTGGCACAAGATCTGTGTGGAACGCAGAATTCTTCCCGGAATGCAGCAGCTGATCCGCCACATCGGCGACGACGAGCGACGCCACATGGCGTGGGGCACCTTCACCTGCCGGCGCCACGTCGCCGCCGACGACGCAAACTGGACGGTCTTCGAGACGCGCATGAACGACCTGATCCCGCTGGCGCTGCAACTCACCCAGGACGGCTTCGCCCTTTACGAGGAGCCGTACCCGTTCGACCTGAATCAGGACGAGTTCCTGCAGTACTCCACCGACAAGGGGATGCGACGGTTCGGGACGATCTCGAGCGCCCGCGGCCGGCCGGTTGGCGAAATCGACCTGGACTTCTCACCGGTGCAGCTCGAGGACACCTTCGCCGACGAGGACAAGAAGGCCCTGGCCGCCGTTTAACTCTGCCGAGCTGGGGGCACTCCCCTACCTGCGGTGTGGGCCCACCCGCTTGCGGGGGAACGCAGAATCGCCCAAAATCGGTGCGATTAGTGCGATTCCGCGTCTGCTCGCGGTACGGAACGGCGTCTAGCCGATCCAGACCGTCTTGGCGTTGCAGAACTCCTTGATACCCAGGCCGGCAAGCTCGCGGCCGTAACCGGACCGCTTGACGCCGCCGAAGGGCAGCTCGGGATAGGACACCGTCATCCCGTTGATGAAGACCGCGCCCGCCACGATGTCGTCGACGAACCGCTGCTGCTCGGCCTCGTCCTGAGTCCACGCATTGGAGCCCAGACCGAACGTGGTGGCGTTGGCGATCTCGATGGCCTCGTCGATGTCGCTGGCCCGGTAGACCGAGGCGACCGGGCCGAAAACCTCTTCGGTATAGAGCGCCATCTCCTTGGTGATGTCGGTGATTACCGTCGGCGGGTAGAACCACCCCGGCCGATCGGGGCGCTCGCCGCCACACCTGATCACCGCGCCGGCCGCGGCGGCGTCCTCGACCTGCTTGGCGATCTCGTCGCGGCCCGACTCGGTGGCCAGCGGCCCCACGTCGGTGTCGGGGTCGGTCGGGTCGCCGACCTTGAGGCCTTGCATGCGCTCGACGAACTTCTCGACGAACTGGTCGTAGATGTCGGCGTGGACGATGAATCGCTTAGCGGCGATGCAGGATTGGCCGTTGTTCTGCACCCGGCCGGTGACCGCCGTCTTGACCGCGGCGTCGAGGTCCGCCGACGGCATCACGATGAACGGGTCGCTGCCGCCGAGTTCCAGCACGGTGGGCTTGATCTCGTCGCCGGCGATGGCGCCGACGGACTGCCCGGCCGGTTCGCTGCCGGTGAGGGTGGCCGCGGCGACCCGCGGGTCGCGCAGGATGGTCTCGACGGCGCCCGAGGGAACCAGCAGCGTCTGGAAGCAACCGTCGGGGAAGCCGCCGCGGGAGATGACGTCGGCCAGATACAGCGCGGTCTGCGGGACGTTGGACGCGTGCTTGAGCAGGCCGACGTTGCCGGCCATCAGCGCCGGCGCGGCGAACCGCACGGCCTGCCAGAGGGGGAAGTTCCACGGCATCACGGCCAGTACCACCCCGAGCGGTTGCCAGCGGGTGAATGCCTTGGACGCGTTGACCTTGCCCGCGTCGGCCGGCTCGTCGGCCAGCAGCGCTTCGGTGTTCTCGGCGTAGTAGCGAAAACCCTTGGCGCACTTGAGCGCTTCGGCCTTGGCCGCCGCCAGCGTCTTGCCCATCTCGAGGGTCATGATGGCCGCGGTGTCGTCCGCTTCGGCCTCGATTAGGTCGGCGGTGGCGTTGGCCCACTCGGCGCGCTGGGCGAAGCTGGTGTGCCGGTAGTCGGCGAAGCGATCGTAGGCGCGGGCTATCGCCGTGTCGACTTCTTGGTCGGTGGCGGGGGTGAAGGTTTTGACTGTCTCGCCGGTGGCCGGGTTAATGGTGGCGATGGGCACGCTGACCATCCTTCATGCGTTGGTTTGTGAAACGTCCGGTATCCAGCCTGCCACTAGTGTGGCGAACGGGAGGTGGCGGATGAGTACAGCGGCTCAGCTGATGGTCAAGTGCCTGGAAAACGAGGGCGTTTCCATCGTCTTCGGGATACCGGGCGAGGAGAACATCCGCTTCGTGCAGGCGTTGGCCGCATCCGACATCCGCTACGTGCTGACCCGGCACGAACAGGCGGCGGCTTTCATGGCGGAGATGTACGGCCGCGTCACCGGACGCGCGGCGGTGGTCTCCGCCACCCTGGGGCCGGGCGCGATCAACATGCAGCTTGGCGTCGCCGACGCCACCACCAACAGCACGCCGATGGTCGCGATCTCGGCGCAGGTTGGCCAGGACCGCGAGTACAAGGAGTCGCATCAGTACGTCGACCTGGTGTCGATGTTCACCCCGATCACCCGCTGGGCCGCCGGCATCCCGACGCCGCGCGCCATACCGGAGATGTTCCGCAAGGCGTTCAAGGTCGCCGAGACCGAACGCCCGGCGGCGGTGTACCTGGCGGTGCCGGAGCACATCGATGCCGATGAGGCCGACTACGAACTGGCACCGCTGCCGCGCAACGTCGTCCGCCCCGAGGCGCCCGCGCCCGGGCAGGTCGCCCGCGCCGCCGACGTCCTGCGCACGGCGCAGCGACCGGTGGTGCTGGCCGGGCACGGCGCCGCCCGCGCCGACGCGACCGCGGCCCTGATCCGGTTCTCCGAGGAACTCGGCATCCAGGTGGCCAACACCTTCCACGGCAAGGGCGTGATGCCCGACGATCATCCCAACAGCATCGGGACCCTCGGATTCATGCGGCACGACTACGTCAACTTCGGCTTCGACCACGCCGACGTCGTCATCGCGGTCGGCTACGAACTGCAGGAGTTCGACCCCGTCCGGATCAACCCGAACGCCGACAAGAAGATCATCCACATCCACCGCTTCCCGGCCGAGGTCGATGCGCACTACTCGGTTGACGTCGGGATCATCGGCGACATCAGCGCTTCACTTGACGCGCTCAGGGATGCGTTGGCGGGCCACAGCTTCGAATACGGCGCCGACGTTCCGGGGTCGGGCCTGCTTGCCGACGAATTCGCTCGGGGACAACAGGATTCACGGTTTCCGCTGGCGCCCCAGCGGGTGGTGGCCGACACCCGCGCCGCCCTGGGCCGCAGCGATGTCGTGCTGGTCGACACCGGCGCCACCAAGATGTGGATGGCCCGGCTGTATCCGACCTACGAATGCAACACCTGTCTGATCTCAAATGGCTTATCCACCATGGGGTTTTCCCTGCCCGGAGCCCTCGGGGTCAAGCTGGCCCGGCCGGAGTCGAAGGTGCTGGCCGTCGTCGGTGACGGTGCGTTCATGATGAATTCGCAGGAGATCGAGACCGCCGTTCGGGAACAGATCCCGCTGGTCGTGCTGATTTGGGACGACGGCGGCTATGGCCTGATCGAGTGGAAGATGGACCTCGAACTCGGTGACCACTATTACGTGCGGTTCGGCAATCCCGACGTGGTGAGCTACGCGGAAAGCTTCGGCGCCAAGGGATATCGGATCAAGAGCGCCGACGAACTGCTACCGACGTTGAAGGCCGCGCTCGATGACGACGGCGTTTCGCTGATCTCCTGCCCGGTCGACTACTCGGAGAACCTGCGGTTGACCGACCGGCTCGGCGAGCTGGACGAGACGCTGTAACAGGCCCACGGGGTGCCTTGCGCAAGCCTCAGCGGCCTTGCGGCGACGCGACCTTAGGCAGCGACAGCGGCGGGACATATCTGCCGATCAGCATGCGATGCCACCAGGCGTGGTCGCGGCGCAGCTCAGTCGGGGTGGTGAAGCGGTACTCGTACAGCTGCGCCCGCACGAATCGCGGCGGTGACTCAGGAAAAGGATTGCGACGCAGCAGCTTCAGTGTGGCGGCGTCGTTGCGCAGCAGCCGGTTCAAAAACGGCGTCAGCCACGGCGCCGCATAGCCCGGCGAGATGGCGGCGAACCACATCAGCCAGTCGAGCCGCAGATGATAGGGCGCCCATTGGCGCGGCAGCCGGCGCACGGCGCCGGGCTTGCCCTTGAATTCGTATTCCTTCCAGACGGTCTGGCTGGTGATTTCCGTGTCGTCGGTGCCCTCGATCACCACCTCGCGACGGGTGCGGCCGATGCTGCCGAAGGCGCCGTAGGTGTTCACCAAATGAAATGGGTTGAACGACATGTTCATTCGCTGATGCGAGGACAGCATGTTGCGCACCGGCCAGTAGGTCAGGAACAGGCTCGCCGCCGCGAACGCGATTACCGCCGCGACGAACCACAGCGGCGGTCCCGGCAGCGTCGGCGGCGCAATCCACCACGGGCTGATTGCGCTGAACGCCAGGACGATCGTCACCCAGTTGAGCCAGGCGAAGTTGCCCGATGCCACCAACCACAGCTGTGTGGCGATGATGATCGTCGCGGCGACACTCGCGACCGGCTGCGGCGCGAACAGGCCGAAAGGAACGACGAGTTGCGCGAAATGATTGCCCGCCACCTCGATTCGATGCAGCGGCCTGGGCAGGTGATGGAAGAACCAGCTCAGCGGCCCCGGCATGGGCTGTGTCTCGTGGTGGTAGTACAAGCACGTCAGGTCGCGCCAGCACGAGTCCCCGCGCAGCTTGATCAGCCCCGCACCGAACTCGACCCGGAACAGCAGCAATCGGGCCATCCACAACGTCAGCACCGGAGGCGCCGTCTGGTCGTTGCCGAGGAAGATCATCAGGAAGCCGGTCTCCAGCAGCAACGACTCCCAGCCGAACCCGTACCAGGTCTGCCCGACGTTGACGATCGAAAGGTAGAGCACCCACAGCATCAGCCACATCAGCATGGCGGCCCACAGTGGCGCCAGGTCGGCCGCACCGGCGACGATCGCCGCCGACAGCGCCGCACCGAACCAGGAGACGCCCGCGAACAGCCGATCGGAATAGCGGAGATGGAAGACGCTCGGCGTTCGCCAAAACGACTGCCTAGCCAAGAACCGCGGCACCGGCAGCATTCCCTGCTCCCCGATAAGCGCACGGAACTGTCGCGCGGCCGCGACGAACGCGATCAGGTAGATGGCCGCGGCGCCACGCTCGAGCACCATTCTGCCCAGCCAATATTCGGGTGCCGAAAACCATCCCATGGCCGCAACTCCTTGGTCGGTGGCGTTGACACCAACCCGGGTATCCAGTCAACCAGCCGGAAAACCGCCAGCCAACTATTCCCAACGAGTCCGCACCGCGGCGGCCGCAACTGCGGCAAGCGAAATCATCGCCAGCAGTTGGACAATCGCGGAATGCCCTGCGTAACCGTCGACCGACCGCCACGGATGCCGGGATAGCAGCGCGCCGGCCAGTATCAGCCCGCCGGCGCTCAGCGCCACGGTCAGCCCGTCGCGCAGCTGTTCTCGGCGCCGCAGCGCGTACCGCAGACCGAGCGCGGCGGCGACCACGACGGCCCCGCCCGCGCCGGCGATCACGGTGCCGACCGCCAGCAGCGCGGCCGCGGCCCAGGATCCCGGTGCCCACGGTCGCGCTGCAGGCTCGTCGGGTCCCCGTCGCGACCTGCGCCACCAGGCCAGCAACGCGAGCAGCGGCAGCAGCGCCAGCCCCACCGCCAGCCCCGACCGATACAGCGAGTTCGAGGCGAACGTCAGCGTGATGGTGCCGGGATCTCCCGCGGGCACCACCCAGCCCTGCTGCCATCCGTTCACGGCGACCGGTGTCAGCCGAGCCCCGCTCGCGGTGCGCGCCACCCAGCCGGGGTTGATGCTTTCGGGCACGACCAGCACCCGCGAACCCGCCGACGCGGCCGCCCGCACTTCGCGCCGGCTGGGACCCCACGCACCGGTGGAAACGGAAACGGTTGTAGCGCTTGGTAGTTCGGCCGCCGGGTTCGAAAGCTGGGCGCCGTCGACGACGAATTCGGCGCCGGGGCTGATCAACAGCTCCTGCTGCCCGGCCGGCAACGCGATCGGATCAGGTTCGCAAGCAACAGCGGCCACCGGTTTGCCGTCCAGCAGCGAGCCGGCCGTCGTCCGGATCGAGGTGTGCACAAACCGGCCGGCAACCGCGATCACCGGGCCGTGCTCGCATCCGACGGTGATCTCGCGGGCGCGCCGGGACCCCGAGTCGGTCGAGGCGGGCGCGATCGGGTTGCCGTCGGCGCCCAGCGCCGCGACCTCGGCCAGCCCCGGCGGCTTGAGCTGATCGAAGCCCAGGGCGTTGCGGTCGATGATGTCTTCCCAGTCGAGCAGGCTGATGGTGACGGTGTCGGTGACCCGCGGATGTAAAGACAAAGTCTGCGCCTCGCCGCCCGGCTGCACAGAACGAACCTGTGGGCCGTCGCCCAGGTCGACGGCTACCGTGGTCGGGTGCGCGGGCAGTGTCGAGCCGCTTCCGGCCAGCCGCAGCCCGGCCACCTCCTCGGGCCGCGGCAGCCGCAGGGTCAGGGTCGGCGGCGTCTTGTGCTGCACCACCCGCTGCGGCGCGGTCCACGCGGTACCCGGATCGCCGTCGGTGGCCGCGTAGGCCGAGCCCAGGACCTCGACCAGGTCGGAATCGCCCTCGGCCCGCGTGGTGCCCGGCTCGGCGATGAGGTCGGCCAGCTTGGGGCCCTGCCGCGGCCGCACCCACAGCGTGGGGGTCACCGACATCGGCGTCGGCACGGTCAGCGTGCGGCTGAAATTGACCGGCTCTTCGGGTGCCAGCGCCATCGACGCGGCGCAGCGCATGCCGTCGGGCGCCGCCGCGCAGCCCGGCCTGCCCAGCAATTCCGATCCCAGGTCCCAACCCGCGATCGCCGAACCCGGTGGCGGCCCGGGAACCTGCACCGTGTGCCGCAGGTCGACCGGATGAGCGAAACCGGAGGCGTCGTACTGCGTGAGCGACAGGTCGGTGATGCCGAACTGCACCCCGGCGGACCCGTCGTCGGTCGCAGCGGCGGTGATCCGCACCCACGGCGTCTCGCCCGGGGGCAGCGCCGCCGTGAGGGGCTTGCCGGGCTCGTCGAAGCGCAAGGTGGTGCTGCCGTTGACGGTCTCGACCAGGATGCGGCGGACCTGGGCGCCGACGGCGGTCGCGCTGGGTGTCACGGTGATGACGGCATTGGTGACCGGGTGGTCGAAATCCACCTGCAGCCACTGACCGACGGCGGCCTGCAGCGCGTTGGACACCCACGCGGTCGCCGGGTCGCCGTCGATCGCGGCCGCCGGCGAGGTCGCCGGGGCGACATCGGGCATCGCGGTGGAATCCGACGACGAACTCGACACGGTGATCCTGCCGCCGGTCCACGCGCCGTAAACCAGCGCCGCACCCGTGACGGGATAGTCGGGCACGCGGTTGAAGGTGCGCCGCGCGTCACCGACCGCCCGGGCCGCCGACGAGTGATGATCCACCCGGCCGTAGTCGGTTTCACGCGCGACCGGGGTGTCGGTCACCGTGACGAGCGGCGCGGGCAGTCCGGCGCCGTGAGCGTCGCGTGTCATCAGGACGGGCCCCAGCGCCGGCTGACCCAGCAGCCGGCGGCGTTCGTCGAGACGCAGCAGCACTTCGGGCCCGCCGTCGACGCGGGCCAGCCGGTCGGCGTCGGCGAAGTAGGGCGCCCCGGGATCGACACCCACCGCGACCCGATAAATCTCGACGGCGGGATACCGCGGTCGCAGTCCGCCGTCACTGACAAATCCCGCGAGCATTCCGGGGCCGACGGGCTCACCGAACTGCGCCACTTTCTCCAGCCCGGGCGAGCCCGCAACGGCGCGGTGCACCAGGATCGGGCGCGCAGAGCGCGACGCGTCGGGATCAAGATCGTTGCGCACCACCACATACGAAATGCCTTGGCGGGCAAGGGTATCGGCAAGGCCGGCCGAGGGGCGGCCGGACGCGAATAGGCGTTGCACCGAGTCCAGCGCGCGGATCGTTTCCGGCGGCGTCAGCGGGATCGAGTCGCGCACCCCCCAGGGGCTGGCGCCGAGCACCTGCAACGGCTCGTCATGGGTGGTGCCCCAGGTTTGCGTGGCGAACGGCGCCCCGGGGACCACCAACACCCGTCCCGGCGGTGCCCCCGTGTTGTGTTCGCCCAGCCAGTCCGCGGCGGCCCGCCAGTACTGCGGTATCGCGGCGAACGCGCCGGGCGGGGTGAGCCGACCCGTCCACGCCAGCGAGGTACTGACCAGCAGCGCGGTCAGCACGACGATTCCGACCGCGACCCGCTTGTCGCGCTCGGGGTGGGCGATCGCGCGCCGCCAAACCGGCACCGGCGCGCTGCCCGGAAGGGGCACGCGGCCGAGCAGGTGCGCCAGACCGAGCACCAGCGGGAGCCGGATCACCGGCCCCACCTTGTGCACGTTGCGCAGGGGAGTGCCGCCGGCGTCCAGGAAGTCCTGCACCTGGTGGGCCAGCGGCGAGCCCAGCCCGCCGCTGTAGCCCACGGCGAGCAGCACCACCCCGACCAGCAGCATCGTCACCAGCCGCCCCCGCGCCGGCATCGCGCGGCTGGTCAGCCCGGCCAGCCCGGCCGCCGCGACCAGGCAAGTGCCCAGGATCGCCGCCGACCCGGTGACCAGCGGCGCGCCCGCCGTCGCGGTGGGCGCCACGAACGGTGTCCAGCTGTCGGTGCCGCGCAGCAGTTCCACCAGCGACGACCACTGCGTCGTCACGCCGGAGGATTCGATGAAGTCCAGGAACGGCGGGCTGACACCGCGCAGCAGCGCCAGCGCCGCCAACCACCACAGCATCGCCAGGGCCAGCGACAGCAGCCACCACGCGGTATAGCGCCACCACACCCGGTTCGGCCGGTGGCAGGCCCACCAGATCACCGCGGGCAGGCAACCGGCCACCGTCGCGATCGCGTTCACCGCGCCCATCAACGCGACCGCCAGCCCGGCCTGCGCGGCCAGGACCCGCACCGACCGGGCTGAAGCCCCCCGCAACGCCAGGATCGTCGGCAGCAACACCCACGGTGCCAGCATCATCGGCAGGGTTTCCGACGAGATCGACCCGAGCGTGGTCAGCACCCGCGGCGACAGTGCGAACGCCGCCGCGCCCAGCACCCGCGACGAAGGGCTGCCGATACCCAGCGCCTCGGCCACCCGCAACAAGCCCCAGAAGCCGACCGTGAGCAGCAGCGCCCACCACAGCCGCTGGGTGATCCAGCCGGGCACCCCCAGCAGGTGGCCGATCAGGAAAAACGTGCCGTGCGGAAACAGGTAGCCGTACGCCTGGTTCTGCGATTGGCCAAACGGCAGCTCGCTGTTCCACAGGTTGGTCGCGCGGGCCAGGAAGCGCAGCGGGTTGGCGGTGAGGTCGAGCTTGGTGTCGGGGGAGACCTGCCCCGGCGCTTGCGCGAACGTCAACGCCAGCGCGACTGCGGAGACCAACAGCAACCACCGGCGCGAAAGCGGTGTCACCGGGGTCGTGGGGGCCGGTGGTCCGGCGTCGATAGCCGCCGGGCTAGCTACGGTTGCCGTACTCGACCCGGTTGAGCACTGACGACGACGGATCGCCCCCGGGCAGTGGCGGCTTCGTGTCCTGCTGCACCATCAGGGTGATCCCGAAGATCGCGGCCGCGCCCAGCAACAGGCCAACGACCACACTTGCGGCGGCGGGCGCGAGGATCCGATTCATCGCGTCCCAACCTAGCAGAGCGCGCTCGGCGCGCCCTGGATCCACGTTGGCGCTCGAACCGTGACAGCATGTGCGGATGCCTTTTTCGCGCATCCAGGCTCTGCTGGCCGCGGCAACCTTGCTGGTGGCGGGCTGCGGCCACCGCGCCGCGCCACCCCCGTCTTCGAGCACGGTCAGCAAACCGACGGCCGCTCCGGCGCCGCCGATGTGCGGTGATCCGACCACGCTGCCGCCCCGCGACAAGCTGGCCCAGCTGCTGATGGTGGGTGTGCGCGACGCCGCCGATGCCAAGGCCGTCGTCACCACCTACCACGTCGGCGGAATCATGATCGGCAGCAAGACCGACATGTCGATGTTGACCGACGGCGCGCTGGCCCAGCTGGCCGGCGGCGCCGGGCCGCTACCGCTGGCGGTCAGCGTCGACGAAGAGGGCGGCCGGGTGTCGCGGCTGAAGTCCCTGATCGGTGTGTCGCCGTCGGCCCGGCAGCTGGCCCAGACCCAGACCGTCGATCAGGTCTACAACCTGGCGCTCGACCGCGGCCGCCAGATGAAGGAACTCGGCATCACCATCGACTTCGCCCCGGTGGTCGACGTGACCGACGCGCAGGCGGACACCGTGATCGGGGACCGGTCGTTCAGCGCGGACCCGAACGTGGTCACCGCCTACGCCGGCGCCTACGCGCGCGGCCTGCGGGATGCCGGGCTGCTTCCGGTTCTCAAGCATTTCCCGGGGCACGGGCACGGCTCCGGCGATTCGCACAAGGGTGGCGTCGTCACCCCTCCGCTGGATCAGTTGCAGAACAGCGACCTGGTGCCCTACCGGACCCTGGTGACCGCGGCGCCGGTCGGGGTGATGATCGGCCACCTGCAGGTGCCCGGCCTCACCGGCGACGACCCGGCCACCCTGAGCCCGGCCGCGGTGCAGTTGCTGCGCGCCGGCACCGGGTACGGTGGCCCGCCGTTCGACGGCCCGGTGTTCAGCGACGACCTGTCCAGCATGGCCGCGATCTCCGACCGGTACAGCGTCTCGGACGCGGTGCTGCGCAGCCTGCAGGCCGGCACCGACGTCGCGCTGTGGGTGACCACCGATGAGGTGCCCGCGGTCCTGGACCGGCTGGAGAAGGCCCTGGCCGCCGGGGAATTGCAGACGCCGGCGGTCGACGCCTCGGTGGCGCGGGTGGCCAAGATGAAGGGTCCCAACCGGGTGTGTGGGCGCTGAAGCCCGCCTATTGCCTACCCTGGAGTCAGATAGACGGCCTAAACGGGGCCTAAAAAGGGGAAGCAATGGCAGGTGGTACCAAACGCCTCCCTCGCGCTGTCCGTGAGCAGCAGATGCTCGACGCGGCCGTGCAGATGTTCTCCGTCAACGGCTATCACGAGACGTCGATGGATGCGATCGCCGCCGAGGCGGAGATCTCCAAGCCGATGCTGTACCTGTATTACGGCTCCAAGGAGGAGCTGTTCGGCGCCTGCCTGAACCGCGAGATGAGCCGCTTCATCGATGCGGTGCGCGCCGACATCGACCTGAATCAGAGCCCGAAAGAATTGCTGCGCAACGCGATTGGGGCGTTCATGCGCTACATCGACGAGAACCGCGCGTCGTGGATCGTGATGTACACCCAGGCCACCAGCTCCCAAGCGTTCGCCCAGACGGTGCGGGAGGGCCGCGAGCAGATCATCGAACTGGTCGGCGGGCTGGTGCGCGCCGGCACCCGCGACCCGCGCCCGGACGCCGAAATCGAAACGATGGCCGTGGCCCTGGTGGGCGCGGGTGAAGCGGTGGCCAACCGGCTCAGCCACGGTGACACCAGCGTCGACGAGGCCGCCGGACTGATGATCGAACTGTTCTGGCGTGGCCTCAGGGGCGCGCCCGCCGATCGGGATATGGGCCCCAACGTCGCCGCGGGCTAGATTCATCCAGTGCCAGCCCGGAGCCGCAGCCTGGATTTCTTCTGTGCGGTAGTCATTGTCGGCTTGCTGGCCGGAGTCGCCGGGTTGGCGACGACGGTGGTGCTGCGCTTCGTCGAACACCTCACGTACCACTACACTTTCGGCTCGCTGCTCGCCGGGATCGCCGGCAGCAGCCCCGTGCGCCGAGCGGTGGGGCCGATGATCGGCGGCGCGCTCGCGGCACTCGGCTGGTGGATCCTGCGGCGGCGAAGCGAGGTGCCCCCGCTGACCGGAACCATCGAACGGCACGAACCGATTCCGCGGGTGGCGTGGAGCATCGATGCGCTGCTGCAGGTGGTGCTGGTCGGCTCCGGCGCCTCCCTCGGCCGCGAAGGGGCGCCGCGCCAATTCGCCGCCGCCTTAAGCGATTTGGGCACCGGATGGCTGAAACGGCTGTCGCCCAGCGATCGCGAGATCCTGCTGGCGTGCGCGGCCGGGGCCGGGCTCGGTGCCGTCTACGCGGTTCCGCTGGCCGGCGCGCTCTTCACGTTGCGGATCATTCTCAACACCTGGCATCCGCGGGCGGTGGGCGCGGCGTTGATCACCTCCAGCCTGGCCGTCGCGATCGGCTCGGCGATCACCCGTGACGAACCCGAGCTGACCTGGCCCAGCATCGAGTCCTCGTACCTGGTGACCGCGCACGGATTGCTCTTGGCCCCGTTGACGCTCGCGGTGGGATTGGCGTTCAACAAGCTCATGGCGGCCGCGCGCCCGGCCCGCCTGATGCGGTCCTGGGTGCTCGTGCCCGCCCTCGCATCCGCGGGCCTGCTCACCGGCATCTGTTCGCATTGGTGGCCCGAGCTGCCCGGCAACGGCAAGAGCATCCTGACGGTCAGCCTTGCCTCCGGCATGACGCTATCGGCGGCGGCCGTGATCCTTGTGCTCAAGCCGCTGCTGACCGCGCTGTTTCTGCGTGCCGGCGGGGCCGGTGGGATGCTGACACCGTCGCTGGCCACCGGCGCGGCCGCGGGAGCGGTGCTGGTGCTGGCGGTCAACGCCGCGGCCGGGACACACCTGCACGTCCCCGCCGTCTCGCTGTCCGGTGCCGCCGGGGTGCTCGCGGTTACCCAGGGCTCACCGATCTGGGCCGCGATCTTCGTCTGGGAACTCGCCCATCCGCCGGTCTGGTTGTTCGGCGTGTTCCTGTTGACCGCGGTCGGCTCGCACGGGCTGAGGAAGGCGCCCGGTCGGCTCTTCGTTTCTCGCCGCCGAGTGTGAACTTTACGACGCTGAAACAGCGTGTCGCGTCGCCAGATTCACACTCGGCGGGGTCGCTAGAACGGGCGTACGGTCCCGGTGAGATGCGGGTAGCCCTTGCTGACGTTGCGCAGCGCGATATCCCAGCCGTCACCAGCTTCTTCCACGTAGAGCCCGGCGGTGGCCGGCAGCACCACCGGCTTGGCGAACCGCACCGAATACCGCACGGCGTCCGGGAAACGCCCCTCGATGTTCGCCAATACCGCTGCGGCACTGAACATCCCGTGCGCGATGACGGTCGGGAAGCCGAACAACTTGGCCGCGATCGGATTGGTGTGGATCGGGTTGTGATCCCCACCGACGGCGGCATAGCGGCGGATCTTGGCAGGAGTGATCTTCAGGATGGTCCCGGGCGGAGGCAGTTTAGGCTGCTTTTCCGGCGGCGGCTTGGGTTCGTCGGACAGGCTGGTGCGTTGCTGATGCAGGAAGGTCGTCACCTGATGCCACGCGGTTTCGTTGCCGACGCTGACGTCGGTCACCACATCCACCAGCAGGCCCTTGCGGTGTTCGCGCAGGTTCTCGGCATGGACGCGCACTCCCACGGTGTCGGTCACCGCGATCGGCCGGTACTGCGTGATCTGGTTCTCGGTGTGCACCGCTCCCATTGCGGCAAAAGGAAAGTCGAATCCGGTCACCAGCGACATCACCGAGGGAAAGGTCAGCGCGAACGGGTAGGTCAACGGCACGTTGTTGCCGTAGCGCAGGCCGGTGACGGCCGCGTAGGCCGCCACATTCGTGTGGTCGATGGGCAATTCCTCGACGGTCACGGTGCGGTCGGGCACCTGCTCGCCGCGGGGCACCACGGGCAGTGAGCCGGCCGCTGCGCGCAGCATGTTTCGCAGGCCGCTTGGTTGGTTCACGACAGCCTCCTCAGGCGCCCAGCATCTGCTGGCCGCAGACGCGAATGACATTGCCGGTCACGGCGTTTGACGCCGGGCTGGCGAAGTAGGCGATGGTCTCGGCGACGTCGACGGGCTGGCCGCCCTGCAACAGCGAGTTCATGCGACGGCCCACCTCGCGGGTGGCCAGCGGAATGGCGGCCGTCATCTGGGTTTCGATGAATCCCGGTGCGACGGCGTTGATCGTGATGCCCTTCTCGGCGAGTTCCGGCGCGAGCGCCTGGGTGATGCCGATCATGCCGGCCTTGGTGGTGCCGTAGTTGGTCTGCCCTCGGTTGCCCGCGATACCGGCGATGGACGACAGCCCGATCACCCGCCCACCCGCGCCGATGCTGCCGTTGCCGACCAGCCCCTGGGTAAGCC
>Ga0075363_100000273_pt1 | contig 14890 bp, 11 predicted proteins | sample EndMetdeltDD1763_FD_71470 | JGI IMG/M metagenome (GOLD analysis project Ga0075363, IMG submission 71470) | Populus endosphere microbial communities from Tennessee, USA - Endosphere MetaG P. deltoides DD176-3 | ecosystem: Host-associated > Plants > Roots > Endosphere | place: USA: Tennessee...
TTCTTCAGCTCCAGCCGAAGCTGCTGCTCACGGTCGTCGATCTGCGCGCTCTTGACGTTGTCGCTGCTGATCTGCGACATCGCCACTGACGTGTCGACGGGCTTGTAGCCGCGCGTGTCGTCACTGAAATAATAGAAAGACCAACCCAGCAACAGCACGACCGCGATCACGGTGAGTGTGCGGATGACATTTTTCCGGTTCATCGAGTGTCCGTCGTCGACTTCCTCTAAGCGCAGCTGGAAACCTCAAGGCTACCGCTAGACCAACGAACTGAGGTTCCCGCCGGTGTGCTTGGCTGAGGCCGTGCTCACGTCGGCCGAACGGATCGTCGAGACCAACGGGGTGGCGCTTCGCGTCATCGAAGCCGGCGAGCGCGGTGCACCGCTGGTGGTACTGGCCCACGGATTCCCCGAACTGGCGTACTCCTGGCGGCATCAGATCCCGGCACTCGCGCGGGCCGGCTACCACGTGCTGGCCCCCGACCAGCGCGGTTACGGCGGCTCCAGCCGGCCCGACGCCGTCGAGGACTACGACATCCATGCGCTGACCGGTGACCTCGTCGCCCTGCTCGACTCGGAGGTCGGCGGACGCGTCGACCAGGCGGTATTCATCGGCCACGACTGGGGTGCCATGGTCGTGTGGCACGCCGCGCTGCTGCATCCCGAACGGGTCCGCGCGGTCGCCGGACTGTCCGTGCCGCCGATCCCCCGGGCCCGGTCCCGCCCGACGCAACGATGGCGGGAGAAGTTCGGCGATGACTTCTACATGTTGCGTTTCCAGGAGCCCGGCCTCGCCGACGCCGAGATGGAGGCCGATGTCGCGGCCACCATGCGCGGGATGTTCGCCGGGCTGATCGACGGTGACGCGCTGCTGCCCGACTGGATCAGCGCCGACGAGTTCGACTACTACGTGACGGAGTTCGGCAGGACCGGCTTCACCGGCGCGCTGAACTGGTACCGCAACTATGACCGCAACTGGGAGTCGACGCCGCAGCTCACCGGCGCCCAGACCAACGCGCCCGCCCTGTTCATCGGCGGTACGGCCGATCCGGTCGGCCCGACGATGAACCCGGCCCGCGCGCGTGAGGTCGTCGCGGGTCCGTACACCGAGAAGTGGATCGACGGTGCCGGCCACTGGGTCCAGCAGGAGCGGCCCGACGAAATCAACCGAATCCTGTTGGCGTTCCTGCGTGACGTGGAGGAGTCGTAGACGCGTCGCTGCCGGTGTTGTTGTCGCCGAAGGGTTTCGAGCCGGACGGTATGGTGCCTGTCATGCCGATCGCCGCGCGAGCGAAGTTGCCCACCCGACTGCTCGTCCTCGCCGCCGCGGGACTCGTTGTCACGCTGTCTGGTTGCGATGCACAGTCGGGCCCGACCGTGGCCGCTCCGACGGCCAACTCCGACGTCCGGCAGGTCACCGTCGCGGGGTCAGGCGAAGTCAAGGGCACCCCGGACACCCTGAACGTCAACGCCTCGATCGAGGCGATCGCGCCCGACGTCACGGGCGCGATGAACCAGACCAGCGACCGCCAAACGGCGGTGATCAACGCGTTGGTCGACGCGGGCGTCGACCGCAACGACATCAGCACCAGCCAGGTGAGCCTGCAGCCGCAGTTCGCACCGACCACCGACAGCACGACGATCTCCGGCTACCGGGCGAGCAACACGATCGACGTGAAGATCCGCCAGCTCGACGCGGCGTCGCAGGCACTCGCGCTCATCGTCAGCACCGGCGGCAACGCCACCCGCATCAACTCGGTGAACTACTCGATCGACGACGATTCGCAGCTCGTGAAGGACGCGCGTTCTCGAGCTTTCAACGACGCCAAGGACCGGGCCGAGCAGTACGCACAACTGTCGGGTCTCAGCCTGGGCGACGTGATCTCGATATCGGAGGTGGCCGGAACCCAGCCACCCGTTCCGATGCAGCGAAACGGTGCCGAGATGGCCATGGCCGCACCCGTACCGGTCGAACCCGGTCAGCAGACCGTCGCGTTCAGCGTGACGGTGATCTGGGAGCTCGACTAACCCGCCGGCGCGATGTCGACCGGGATCCCGTTCAGCACCGCCGTACCCGACAGCGGATCGAGCTGGTTGCCCGCGTTGAGCTGATTGACGTTCACGCCGGGTTGGCGCGATGCGACTTCCTGGCCGGTGCCACCGCGGTCGTGGCCCCACCCGTGCGGTAGCGACACCACGCCGCGCCGCATGCCGTCGGTGATCTCGATCGGCGCCAGCAGTTCGCCACCGGGACCCTTCACCACCGCGGTGTCGGTGAGGCCGAGTTCGGCGGCGTCGTCGGGATGGATCCGCAGCGTGCACCGATTGCTGCCGCCGGCGAGTGCGGGCACGTTGTGCATCCAGCTGTTGTTGGATCGCAGATGCCGTCGTCCGATGAGCACGAACCGATCGGCACGGCGGTCGAGTGCCTCGCGCAGTCGCGCCGCTTCCTCGACGAGGAGTGGCGGTGCGAGTTCGATTCTCCCCGTTGGCGTTCTAAGCACCTCGGTGAGCCGTGGCTGCAGCGGGCCCAGGTCGACACCGTGCGGTGTCTCCTTGAGCCGTTGCAGTGTCAGACCGTCCGGCTTGGCGCCGAACGCGTCGCCGTAGGCGCCCAGCCGCAGCATCATGTCGAGGCGGCGCTCGTATCCAGGGCCCGGTGCGAGCATCGCGGTCAGTTCGGCGACGTCACGGCCGGCGACGGGTGAGCCGGGATCGGCGGTCTCCTTCCCCAGCGTCATCGCGATGACTTGATCATCGACGGTGGCCGGATCGGCGTCGACGCCCGCACCCATCAGAATCAACGCGATCCGCGACAGGATCTCGGGCTCGTCAGGACGGCCGTCGGCAGGCAGCACGGGCGACGAGTAGCGGGCGTTGTTGCGCACCGCGAGGTTGTTGAGCGCGACGTCGAAGTGGCCCGTCTGCGACGGCGGCGGTGGCGGCAGGATGACGTCGGCGTGACGCGTCGTCTCGTTGAGATACGGGTCGATGCTCACCATGAATCCGACGCTGTCGAGCGCACGGTCGAGACGATCGCCGTCCGGCGCCGACAGCACCGGGTTGCCCGCGATCGTGACCATCGCCTTGATCTGCCCGTCACCGGGTGTGTCGATCTCCTCGGCGAGCGCGGCGGCCGGGAATTCCGACAGCGCTTCGGGATAACCGGACACCCGGCTGTGCCAGCGCCCGATCCGGAAGCCGCGGCCGGCCTTCGGCGGACGCGGGGCGGGTGCCGTCGCACCGAGGGGGAACATCGCCCCACCCGGGCGGTCCAGGTTTCCCGTCAGGACGTTGATGACGTCGACGAGCCAGCTGCCCAGCGTTCCGAATTCGACCGTGGAGGTGCCCATCCGTCCGTAGATGGCGGCCGTCGGGGCGGCCGCGAGTTCGCGGGCCAGCGTCCGGATCTCGTCCGCGGCGACACCGCAGTATCCGGCGACGGCGTCGGGTGCGAAGTCGGCGGCGATGGCGCGGACGTCGTCGACGCCGTTGACGTGGTCGGCCACCGTCCCGAGATCGACCAGGTCCTCGTCGAAGAGCACGTGCACGATGGCGAGCAGCAGTGCGGGGTCTGTGCCTGGCTGCGGTGCGATGTGTCGGTCGGCCATTTCGGCGGTGCGGGTACGGGCGGGGTCGATCACGACGAGCTTGCCGCCACGCTTGCGCAGCGCCCGCAGCTTTCCTGGGAAGTCGGCGGCGGTGGCCAGACTGCCGTTGGACACAAGGGGATTCGCGCCGATGACGACCAGATAGTCCGTGCGGTCGAGATCGGGCACGGTGAAGGCGACCGGGCTGCCGAACATCAGACCGAGCGCGACGTGTTTGGGCATCTGGTCCAGCGTGCTGGCGCTGAACACCTGACGGGTGCCGAGCGCGCGGATGATCACCGGCGGGTACAGCGAGCCCGCGATGGTGTGTGCGCTGGGGTTGCCGAGGTACACCCCGACCGACGTGCCGCCGTGCTCACGCACGACCGCGCCGAGGCCTTCGGCGACGGCGGCGAACGCCTCGTCCCACGTGGTCTCGGTGAGCACGCCGTCGCGCCGGACCAGCGGTCCGACCAATCGGTCGGGGTCGTTGTCGAGTTCGGCGAAGCTCGCCCCCTTGGGGCAGATGAAGCCGTGGCTGAACACGTCGTCGCGGTCGCCGCGCACACCGGTGAGCTTGCCGTCGTCGATCGTCAGGGTCAGGCCGCAGGTGGCCTCGCACAACGGGCAGATCCGAAGAGCTGTTTCGGTCATGCCCTTCATCTTGCGCCGACTACAGGTTTTCGTACACCTTGGGGTCCAGCGTGCCGATATAGGGCATGTCGCGGTAGCGCTCGGCGTAATCGAGGCCGTAGCCGACGACGAACTCGTTGGGGATGTCGAAGCCGACGTAGGCGATATCGACGTCGGCACGCACGGCGTCGGGCTTACGCATCAGCGTGCACACCCGCAGCGAGCGCGGGTGCCGGGTCGCGAGGTTGCGCAGCAGCCACGACAGCGTCAGCCCGGAGTCGACGATGTCCTCGACGATCAGCACGTCGCGATCGTTGATGTCGCGGTCGAGGTCCTTGAGGATGCGCACCACGCCTGACGACGACGTCGACGACCCGTAGGAGCTGACGGCCATGAACTCCAGCTGGGTCGGCAGCGGGATCGCCCTGGCCAGGTCGGTCACGAAGAACACCGCACCTTTGAGCACGGTGATGAGCAGAAGATCTTGGCCGTTCTCGGTGAGGGTGTCGCGGTAGTCCTCGCCGAGCTTTGCTCCGAGCTCGGCGACCTTCGCCTGGATCTCGTCCGACGAGAGCAGCACCGACTTGATGTCGCCCGGGTACATCTCGGTGGTTTCCGCCACGTGCACAGCGTGCCATGTTTTACACGGGCTCGGTGTGCAGGGTCAGCATCCCGTCGCGGCGTCCCGCGATCAGCCGCCTACTGCGCAACGGTGATCCCACCGCGACACCACCCTGTCCGCGCCATGCCGTCACCAGGGTGTCGACCCCGCGAATCTGCTTGTCGGTCAGCCCGGTGGCGCCGCCTGCCAGCAGCCAGCCCCGAATCACCCTGCGCCGAACGGCCTCCGGCAGGCCGAGCAGACGCACGGTGTCGAGGCCGCTTGCGGTCGACATCTCGGCCAGCTCGCGGTCGGCAAGCGCGTCGAGCGTTTCGGTGTCCGCGCGCAGCGCAGCCGCGGTGCGGGCGAGCGCCTCCGCGACGCCGCCGCCGAGCACGTCTTCCAGCAGCGGGAGCACCTCGGCGCGCAGCCGCGCCCGCGTGAACCGCCGATCGGTGTTGTGCGGGTCGTGCCACGGTGTCAGGTTCAGCTCGTCGCAGGCGGCGTGCGTGACCCCGCGCCGAACGCCCAGCAGCGGGCGGTACCAGGGCGGGTCGCACGGGCGCATGCCCGCGATCGAGCGCGCACCCGATCCGCGTCCCAGACCGAGCAACACCGTCTCGGCTTGATCGTCGAGCGTGTGTGCGAGCAGTACCGGCGCATCGTCGCGCGCGGCGTCCAATGCCCCGTAACGTGCGGTGCGTGCGGCGGCCTCTGGCCCGCCTGCTGTGCCCACGTCGACGCAAAGAATTTGGGCGTCAACACATCCCAGTGACAGCGCCTGGTCGCGCGCGGTTTGCGCCACCTCCCCGGAGCCGGCCTGCAGTCGATGATCGACGACCAGCGCCGTCGTCGGTTTCACCTTCGCCGCGGCCGCCGTCAGAGCCAGCGAATCTGCGCCCCCGGACAGCGCCACGCACCAGTGCGGGTCGGCGGTCGCGTACTCGCGGGAGAACGCCGTGACGGCCGCATGCAGCGCGGCTACAGCACTCTGTCGATCCACCGTTGCGGCTTGTCGATTTCCATTGGCAGCGGCAGAGTTTCAGGACTGGACCAGACAGTGTTGAAACGCGTCATCCCGACCCGGGACACCACGTGGTCGACGAACGCCTTGCCGCGGGTGTACTGGCTGAGCTTGGCGTCGAACCCGAGCAGCGCGCGCATGATCCGCTGCAGCGGCGGCTGTTTGCGTTGGCGCCGCTCGTCGAAGCGCCGCCGGATCGTCGCCACCGATGGCACCACCTTGGGTCCGACCGCGTCCATCACGTGGTCGGCGTGGCCCTCCAGCAGTGTGCCCAACACGAGCAGCTGGTCCAGTGCTTTCCGCTGCGGTTCGGCCTGCATCGCCCGCATCAGACCGATCATTCCGGACGAATTCGGTTCCGTCTCAGCGTCAACGACGTAGTCACGTCTGCTGCGCAGATACCCGGAAAGCCGGCCGACCATATTGGCGATGTCGTCGCCCGCATCCTGGGTGAGCACCGAAAGCGACTGCGACATGTGGTCTGCGAGCCACGGGTTCGCCCGGAACTGCACCCGGTGCGTGACTTCGTGCAGGCACACCCACAGCCTGAAATCGGCTGGGTCGACGCGCAATTGGCGCTCGACACCGATCACGTTGGGATACACGAGCAGTAGCTCGCCCCCGTCGCGACCGAACGGGTCGTACTGGCCGAGGATGCCCTGTGACACATAGGCGAGCACCGCCCCGGTTTGCGCGCCGGTGATGCGACCGCTGATGAAACCCTTGGGTTTCTCTGTGCCGCCGGTCATCACACGCATCGACTGGGTCGCCGCTTTGATCCACTCCGGACGGTCGACGATGCGGGCTTCCGGAATCGCACCCCCCTCGATGAGCCCGGTGACCTCACGCACCGGCACTTCGGCGTTGCGGGACGACTCGGCGAGTTGATCGATGACCTGGCGGCGGGTGTAGTCCGATGCGTCCGGCCCTGGCCGCACCAGTTTCTCGCCGACGTCGGCGGCGAACTTCCAGTCGACGGCATGGCCGACGCTCAGCGATGTCGATGTCGAGGTGCTCATGCGCTGCACCCGCATGAGCGCAGCGCGGCGGCGAACGTGTCCAGGGCGATGCGGCCCGTCGGCCCGGCCTCATTGGAGATGAAGGCGAACGTGAGCACCCGTCCGCTGGCGTCGGTGATGATGCCCGCCAGCGAGTTGGTGCCGGTCAGCGATCCCGTCTTGGCCCGCAGATAACCGGCTGAGGAGCGGCCCACGTCGTCGAGGAAGCGGTTGGACAGGGTGCCACTACCGCCGGCGATCGGAAGCATCTCGACCAGCGACCGCAGCCTGGGTTCGGCGGTCCCCGCGGCCGCGTTCACCACTTCGTCGAGGGTCTCCGCGGTGAGCCGATCGTCAACGGACAACCCGCTGGAATCGAAGAGCCTGGCGTTGGTGGTGTCGATCTTGGCGCCGTCGAGTTCACCGAGCACCGCTTGCACCGCACCGGCGAAACTCTGCGGGAGCCCGACCTCGGCGGCGACCTCACGGCCGATCGACTCGGCCATCACGTTGTCCGAGGCGTTCATCATGTCGCGCAGCCGATCGATGAGCGGCGGCGACTGCACCGAGCCGATCTCCTGGCCGCCGCGAGCGGCACCTGGAACCACAGACACCTTCTTCGGGTCGACATCCAGCGCCACCGCCAGTGCGCGCCCCGCATCCAGCGCGGGTGTCTTGGAGCGGGTGGAATCGACGCTGACCGGTTGTGTGCGGCCACCATCGAGCATGATCGACTCCATCGGCGCGATGTCGCCGCCGTCGATGTCCATCGGATCCCAGCCCGGCGCCATCGTCGGCCCGCTGTAGGCGCTGACGTCGACCTGCACCGAGGTGGCGTTCATACCGGCGGCTTCCACCTGCTCGGCCAGATCGCTGATCCGCGCGGCATCGCGGTACCACGTCTCCTCGTCCGGGGCGACCGCCGACAGCGTCTGGTCGCCGCCGCCCTTCAACACGACGACGCCGGCCTTGTCGGTGCTGAAGACCCGGGTGGTGAGCCGGGCGTCCCGGTCGAGGGCCAGCAGCGCCGCCGCGGCCGTGAGCGTTTTGTTGGTCGACGCCGGCTGCATCGGCACATCGGCGCCCTGCGCCCACAGTTCCGCCCCGGTGATGGCATCGGTGATGCGGCCGGTGAACCTGCCGAGGTTGGGATCGGCCAGCGCGGGCGCGAGCACGGCGGCCAACCGGTCGGGGGTGGGTTTGAGGGCGGAGTCGGCGACGGGCACGATGCCCGGGTTCGCGACCGCTGCCGCAGGTGTCGGCTTGACCGCCGCCGCGTCAGGGGAACCGCCGTCCCTCAGCAGGGCCGACGCCGCCACGCCGGCGGCGACCAACACCAGCACAGCCACCGCGATCAACGCATGGGTGGATCGCTTCCACCTGGTCGGCCGCATAGCTCAGGGTATCTGTTGCGGTCGATCATGCCCGCCGGCCGCGGGCGCCGAACGCCGACTGGACCAGCTGAGCGTCGAACCCGGCGGGCGTCTGACCGGTGGCCGCGTACTGGTAGACCGCGACGCGGAAGATCGAGTTCAGCGCGCTGGAGATGATCGCGACGATGATCACGGCCGCTACCGCGACGGCGCCGACAGCGACGGCGACCGGCGCCAGATTGACGGCGAAAAGTGCGTACGCGATTCCGCCCCCGACGAAGACAATCCCGAAAACGATCAGGCCCGTCGCCGCAGAGATCGCGACCTGACCCGTCGCACCCTCACCCCACTTGGCCTTGACGACCTGCACCGATCGCTTCAGCGACCGGAACGGTCCGGCGCCCTCCAACGCGATCACCGGAATCACGAAGAACGTGGCGACCGCCCACGCCGCACCGGCGATCCACACCGCGATCCTGCCCGCGATCGGAAAGCGTTCCTCGAGGACCCGGAGAATCAGGCCGACGGTGCCGGCGACGAAGGTCCAGCCGATGATCGGACCGATGCGACCCATCGCGGCGGACACACCCTCACCGACCGTGGTGTCCTCGCCGCGCAGCGAGCGCACCGCGCATGCGGCCAGCGCCACGTTGAAGAAGATGGCGATGAAGGTGGACACGTAAACGGTCACGACGGCACCGACGCCGATGATCGGGTTGTTCTCGTCCACAGTGCCGTTCGAGAGGACGCCCGCGGTGATCGCCGTCGGCACCCAGATCAGGACAAACGCGATCATGGCGAACACGGCCGACAGGATCGGGAAGATCACCAGCGACCGGTCGTTCTTCAATACCGCCCAGCTCTGCTTCGTCAGAGCCCAACCGGTTGCGATTCTGCCCATCGTGCCTCCCGAGTAAGTGGCGAGAATCGTAGGCAGATTAGGGTGATGCCGTCCCCAATACCGCAGCACAGGGCAGGAAGGCGCCGGAGTGGAATTCGACGTAGTCATCGAGATCCCGAAGGGTTCGCGCAACAAGTACGAGGTGGACCACGACTCCGGACGGGTCAAGCTCGACCGCTACCTGTACACGTCGATGGCCTACCCGGCCGACTACGGCTTCTTCGAGAACACGCTCGGCGAGGACGGCGATCCGCTGGACGCGTTGGTGCTGCTCCCGGAGTCGGTGTTCCCCGGCTGCATCGTCGAGGCGCGAGTGGTCGCGATGTTCCAGATGACCGACGAGGCGGGCGGCGACGACAAGCTGCTGTGCGTGCCCGCGGGCGACGGGCGCTGGGACCACATCCAGGACCTCGAAGACGTGCCTGCCTTCGAACTCGATGCGATCAAGCATTTCTTCGTCCACTACAAGGACCTCGAACCGGGCAAGTACGTCAAGGCCGCCGACTGGGTGGGACGCGAGAAGGCGGAGGCCGAGTTGAAGGCGTCCGTCGAGCGGTTCAAGGCCTCCGGGCACTGAGTTTTCACCGCCGTAACAAGCGGTAACGCGGGCGTACCCTGCGCCTCCGATGATGACGCTGTGCTCATGCATCAGGGGATCGGCCTGGAGGCGTTCAACGCCATGCCGATGCGGCGCGCGGTGCATGCCATTTATGAGTGCTGCTACAGCGTGCCGCTGGCCGCCGATCTGTGCCGCGGCCGGCCGTTCAGCGCCCACGACGAACTCTTCCGGACGGCCGATGCTCTGTTGTTCGGCCTCTCCGAGGAGTCGGTCGACACGATCCTGCAGGCCTATCCCGACATCGGACGCAGGCCGGGCAGCGAGAAGTCGGCCGCCGAGCAGTGCGCCATCTGGTGCGACCAGCCAGAGGTGATGGTCCAACTCGGACAGGCCTCGGAGCGCTACCTGGCGCACTTCGGCTTCGGCTTCGTGATGTTCGTCAACGGATACACCGCACCGGACGTGCTGGCGATGATGTCGGACCGGCTACACAACGACGTCGAGACCGAGCGCAAGGTCGTGCGCAACGAGCTCGCCCGCATCAACCGCACCCGTCTCGAGCGCATGCTCGGCCCCGAGGGTGGCTACGACAACTGGTGATCAGCCAGTAGGAAATCCGCGCACCGTTCGCCGATCATGATCGACGGCGCATTGGTGTTGGCGCGGGGAATCTCCGGTAGCGCCGAGGCGTCTGCCACCCGTAGGTTGTCGACGCCGCGCACCCGTAGCTTCTCGTCGAGGGCGCTGTCTGGATCGCTGCCCATCGCGACACTGCACGCCGGATGTGCCGTGGTTTTCGCGAAGTTCCGGATGTATGCCTCGACGTCCTCGCCGCTGCTTGGCGCGAGCTCACGCTCGACGGCCGATGCGATCGGCTCGGTGGCGATGATCTCGCGAGCGCGCCGGACCGCACGGACGAGTGCCTCCACGTCGGCACGCTCGGACAGTAGATTCATCCGGATCGACGGTGGCACAGCGGGATCCGACGAGCTGATCATGACGCTCCCACGACTCTTCGGCGTCCAATAGGAATGGCCGACCGAGAGCGCGGGTGCGAACCTTCCGCCACGCGGTTCGGCCCGGGCATCGGCTGGCGTGAAGATCAGCTGAACGTCGCATGCCGGGGCCTCGAACGTCGACCTGATGTGGGCCACCGCCTCGCCACCGTTGCTGGCGAGCTTTCCAGTGCGACGTAACAGCCACTGCAGCAACCACTTCGGGTGCGCAACGTCGGCGAGTCCGACATGACCGGGCGACAGCGACCACACCGCCCAGATGATCGGATGGTCGGCCAGGCCGAGTCCGACACGGGGGCTGTCGACCAGCGGTGTGACGCCGACCGAGCGGAGGTGATCCGCAGGTCCGACACCCGAAACCTGCAGCAGCTGCGGTGTGCCGAAAGCGCCTGCGCTCAGGACGATTTCCTGATCGGCCATTGCTTGGTGGGCGCGTCCGTGGCGGCGGTATTCGATGCCGACCGCACGACCATTTTGGATGATGACACCGTCGACCACGGCCTTGGTGACTACGGTCAGATTGCGTTGATGCCGGAGGTATCCGCTCGCCGCGCTCCATCGCTGACCCTTGTGAATGTTGACCGGCGTGATTGCCGCACCGTCGAGATCGGGCCCGCTGACGTCATTGTTGGCGGCGACACCGGCTGCCCGCGCCGCGGTGACGAACCGATGGGACAACTCGTCCGGGAATGGCGAGCGGGTGATGCGCATCGGCCCCCGTTCGATCCGCGCGAAGACCGGAGCGACATCAGCCCAGCTCCAGCCCGGCAACCGCCAGCCGTCGTAGTCCTGATTGCTGCCCTTGATCCAGAACATGGCGTTCATCGCGCTGCAACCACCGAGCACACGACCACGGGGGTGTGCGATCCGCCGGTCGGCACAGCCCGGCTCCGGTTCACTTTCGTACGCCCAGTCCAAGGTCGTCCCGTACTGCATCGGCGCACACAGCGGCACCCGGATCGTCAGGTGTCGATCAGAACCACCAGCTTCGATCAGCAGCACTCGCGCCGATGATTCGTCCGCCAACCGTCCAGCCACTGCGCAGCCGGCCGAACCCGCACCGACGACGATGAAGTCGTAATTCGTCATGCCGGCGACTATCCGGTGCAGACGCCGGGCAGCCATCGGCCATTGCGCCTAACTCCGGGACGCCTGCACGCGTATGTACGCGTACTCACGCCCGAAGAATTGGCGCTTTCGCTGATGTTTCGGCGATAGCCGCCGCCGCATTCTGGCTAGCATGAGCGAAAGTAGCTGGCAGAACATTGGCGCCGACATGAGCGAGCTTCCGACTGGAACGGTCACACTGCTGCTGGCCGATGTCGAAGGTTCGACGCGGTTGTGGGAGACCCAGCCCGAGGCGATGAAGTCAGCCGTCGCACGCCTGGACCAAGCACTGTCCGACGCGGTGGCCGCTCATCATGGGGTGCGGCCGGTCGAACAGGGTGAGGGCGACAGCTTCGTCATCGCATTCTCCCGGGCCGTCGATGCGATCGGCTGCGCACTCGACATGCAGAAAGCGCCGTTGGCACCGATCAAGTTGCGCATCGGCGTGCACACCGGCGACGTGGTGCTGCGCGACGAGGGCAACTACATAGGCCCGACGATCAACCGCACCGCGCGGCTGCGCGACCTCGCGCACGGTGGCCAGACCGTGCTGTCGGGAGCAACGGAACCACTGGTCGTCGACCAACTTCCCACTGACGTCACCTTGACGGATCTGGGTTCCCACCCACTGCGCGACCTGCCCCGCCCCGAGCGTGTGGTGCAACTCTGCCACCCGGATCTGCACAACGACTTCCCGCCGCTGCGTACCGCGAACATCGTTGCCGCCGAGCATCTTCCGGTGCAGCTATCAAGCTTTATCGGGCGCAAGACAGAGATCCTCGGCATTCGCGAGGCACTCGCAGGCAACCGCCTCGTCACGCTGACCGGGGCCGGCGGCGCGGGCAAGACGCGCTTGGCGATCCAGATCGCGACCCAGATAGCCGCCGAATTCGCCGACGGGGTCTGGTACGTCGACCTGGCGCCGATCACCGACCCCGACGTCGTGCCTTTGACGACGGCGCGCGCGCTAGGCCTGCCCGACCAGCCCGGTCAGCAGACGATGGACGTTGTGGTGCGGCTCATTCGCGATCGCCGCATGCTGATCCTGGTCGACAACTGCGAACATCTGCTCGACGCCAGTGCCGAGTTGATCACGGCCCTGCTGGGCGCCTGTCCTGCGCTGACCCTGCTGACCACCAGTCGTGAGCCCATCGGCGTTCCGGGCGAGGTGAGTTGGCGAGTGCCCTCGATGTCCCTCGCCGACGAAGCGATCGAGTTGTTCAGCGACCGCGCTCAACGGTCGAGGCCTGATTTCCGGGTCTCCGCGAGTAATGCCGTAGCCGTGACCGAGATCTGTCGTCGGCTCGATGGCCTTCCGCTGGCCATCGAGCTCGCTGCGGCCCGTGTCCGCGCGCTGTCGCCCGGCGAGATCCTCGAAAGCCTGCGCGATCAGTTCCGACTGCTGACCGGCGGAGCGCGTACCGCGGTACGGCGCCAGCAGACGTTGCGCGCATCGGTGGACTGGTCGCACGCGCTGCTGAGCGAACCCGAACAGGTGTTGTTCCGAAGGCTGGCGGTATTTTTCGGCGGCTTCGACGTCGATGCCGCGCGGGCTGTCGCGGCCGGTGCGGACGCGGAGCGCTACCAGGTGCTCGACCAGCTCACGCTCCTGGTCGACAAGTCGCTGGTGGTTGCCGAGGACACCCGACAAGGCACCCGGTATCGGCTGTTGGAGACCGTTCGCCAGTACGCACAAGAGAAGCTGCATCAATCACGCGAGGGTGACGACGTACGGGCCCGTCACCGCGATCACTACACAGCGACAGCCGCCCTGCTGGAGGCACCGGCCACCGTCGATTACGAACAGCGCCTTGAGCGTGCGGAAGCCGAAATAGACAATCTGCGAACGGCTTTCGCCTGGTGTAGAGAGGGGGGCGATATCGATCTTGCATTGACACTTGCGGCGTCGCTGTTGCCGCTCTGGGTTACCCGGCGCCGGATGCAGGAGGGAGTGGACTGGCTTGACGCTGCCCTCGCCGACGAAGCTGCCCTGTCCTCCGAACAGTCGGTGGCCGGTGTGCGGGCGGCGGTGGCAAGAGCAGCATTGCTGAGCTTCACGGGCATGGGCGGCGAACTCGACATCGAACAGCTTTTGACCTCGGCACGCGAAGTCGGCGACCCTGCGCTGATGTCGCGGGCGCTGACAGCCTGCGGCTCCCTGGCCAACGACATCGTCGACAAAGGTGGCGCATACCTCGCCGAGGCGGCAGTCCTCGCCCGCGACACCGGCGATTCGTGGTGGTTAGGGCAGATCCTGTTCTTGAGGGCGTCCTTCGAAGTGCTCTTCGGTGCACTGGCCGCTGCTGAAGCGGCGGCCGAGGAAGGCAATCGGATCGCCGCCGAGATCGGCGCCCGCTCCTTGTCCCGCCAGTTCCGCTATGTCTTTGGCTGGACGCGGATTCTTCGCGGTGACCTCACCGCGGCGGTCACTCAGTTGAGCATGCTGGATCAAGAAGTGACCGCAAGCCGAGACGGCTTGTTCTGGGTTCACGTCCCGGCGTGTTACGCGATGTCGCTTGCCTATCAGGGACATACGGATCGCGCGTGCGATCTTGCCGATACGGCCCTGACACGCTCCGCGGACTCGTATCACGCCCACCTCGCAACCGTTCATTCCGCCTTCGCCTATATCCATCTCGCTGCCGGTGACGCTGCCGCAGCCCGCGAGTCGTTCGAAGAAGTGCGTCGTATCACCGGCATGCAGGTCCAATTGGCTTCGTTGTGCATCTGGGCGCCGCTCGCCGAGCTGGCGTGCGGCGACACCATCGCGGCTCGCCGCTGGGCGGACGACGTCGCGTCCTCGACCGCGTCGTGGTGTTTTGCGGCTGCCCTGACATCGCGGTCGCGCGTCTTGATCGCAGAGAGCGAATTCGACGCCGCCGAACGTGACGCGTACGAGGCGCTCGAATTGGCCGCCCGCCTCGGCGGTGACCTCATCATTCCCTTTGCACTCGACTGCCTCGCCACCGTCGCGGCTGAAAGTGCCAACCACCTGTTGGCGGTTCGCCTCTTCAGCGCCGCGGACTCAGCCCGCCGCCACATGGGCATGGTCCGTTTCAAGATATTCGACGAAGGCGACAGCGCTACCG
>Ga0075363_100000274_pt1 | contig 14884 bp, 13 predicted proteins | sample EndMetdeltDD1763_FD_71470 | JGI IMG/M metagenome (GOLD analysis project Ga0075363, IMG submission 71470) | Populus endosphere microbial communities from Tennessee, USA - Endosphere MetaG P. deltoides DD176-3 | ecosystem: Host-associated > Plants > Roots > Endosphere | place: USA: Tennessee...
GCCTCCGCCACGGCAATCGCACCGAGCACGTAGGCCGCGATCTGTGCACCCATCACCACCCAAGTATTGGATGCTGAAGCCGTGATGTCTGGGATGTCGGGCAAGGCGCCGTATTACGAGAGCCGCTATATCCGGGCCAACCACCCCGACCGACCACACGCGCTGTGGTTGCGCGAGACCCTGCTGCTGCCCACGGCGGGGGAGCCCGTCGCCGATGTCTGGGTGATGGTCTTCGACCCCGACGGCTCGGGTAATCGGGCGCTGAAGGCGCCGTACCCCATCGACGCGGCCACCTACGACTACGACGACTGGACCGCACGCATCGGCGCCGCCACTCTCGACGACCGGTCCGCGCAGGGCGTCGTCACCGGCGGCCCGAGGTCCGCGCGCTGGGACCTGCGGATCACCGCGGACACCGCCGAACCGGTCAGGCTCCTCACCGAACGCGCGTATAAGGCGCGCATCCCGACAGCCAAGACGACCGTGCGGCATCCGCTCGCGCAGTTCAACGGAACACTCGAACTCGACGACACCCGCGTCGTCGTCGACGACTGGACCGGCAGCGTCAACCACAACTGGGGAACCAAACACACGCCGGCGTATGCCTTCGGCCAGGTGTGCGGGTTCGACAACGCACCCGATGCGACGCTCGAGATCGTGACGGCGCGTGCCGCGATCGGGCGGTTCCGCACGCCGACCGCCACGCTGTTCGTATTCCGGCACGAGGGTGAGGAATTCGCGGTCCGCTCGACCCTGAGCAGCCTGCAGACGCACGCGCACTACGAGCCGTTCTCGTGGACGTTCGGCGGTCGCATCGGCGACCACATGATCGAGGGGGAGATCTCTGTCGAACCCCGAGACGTCATCGGGCTGACATATACCGACACCGACGGCGGGCAGAAATATTGTTACAACTCGGCCATCGCAACCTGCCGAATCCAGGTGGCGGGCAAGGCATTCTCGCGCGCGGAGCTCGTCGCGTCGCGGCGTGCGATGTTCGAGATCCTCACCGACACCCGTCACGACGCGGTGCCATTGCTGGCCTAGCTCCCAGAGACTAGGCGAATGCCTTTGTCACCGTGGCCATGTCGAAGTAGTCCGACCACTTCACGATCTTGCCGTCGACGACCTCGAACACACCCATCACCGGCAACGCGATCTCGCCACCGTCCTTGCGGCGCATCACGTCGGTGCGCTCGTTCATCACGATGTTTCCGTCGCTGACCTGACGGTGCACCTGGAAGTCGATACCGTCGAACGCCGCCGTGAAACCGGCGATGAACTCCTTGATCGCCTCCGGTCCGGTCACCGGATCCATCGGAACGTTGTGGTAGATGCCGTCCTCGGTGAAGTAGGAAGCCAGTTCGGCCGCATCGGGGGAGGCCCACTTTTTGCAGAACTCGGTGACCAGCGCGTCGGGGGTTTGCGTCATCTCTTTGTCATACCGTGTGGCACCTCAGTGACACAACGAAGATCGAGCCCGCGGTGACGCCAGCAGATTTCCGCTCAGTGGACGGCGCGTTGCCGTTTCGCAGCACCGGTGTCGGGAAAGATCGACACATGGAGTCCCGGTTTGCGGCACTGAGGCGCGCAGGCATTGTCAGCTGGTCGGTACTGGGCGTGATCGCCCTGGCCGTGGTGGTGGCGGCAGCTCTGAGCGCGGTGAGTGGCATCCTGATTCCGTTGGTGATCGCGGTGATCGTCGGGATGGTGCTCGAACCCGTTTCGGACGGCCTCAGGCGAGTCGGTGTGCCGGCAGCGCTGGCCGCCGCGGTCACTCTTGCCGGCGCCGTGTTGGTGGCGGCCGGCACGATCGCAGTCGTGGTGTGGGGCTTCGTGCAGCAATGGCCCGATATCCACCGGCAGCTGATCCTCGGCTGGACAGCTCTGCTCGAGTGGTTCTCGACCCTGGACGTCGACACGGAGTGGCTGGTTCGTGCGCGGTCGGCCATCGAGGGGCATGCGCCAGAGCTTGGGCAAGGCGTCCTCGGTGCAGTCACCAGCACCTTCTACGGGGTGCTGTCCGTGATCGTGGGCACCTTCCTCGCGGTGTTCTTTCTGTTCTTCACATTGCGCGACGCGACCCGGTTCCCAGGCTGGCTGTCCCGCAGTACGAGGTTGGACGCAACCGAGGTTCAAACGGTCGTCTCCTTGGCGCGGCAGTCGGTCCGCGGTTACTTCAGAGGCACCGCGGTCACGGCGCTGGTGACGGCGCCCATCTTCATGGTCCCGCTGCTGATTCTCCGTGTGCCGCTGGCGATTCCCATCTTCGTGCTGTACTTCGTGTTGTCGTTCATCCCCTTCCTCGGGGCATGGGTCACCGGTGTGTTCGCCGTACTGATCGCGTTCGGCTCAGGTGGCTTGACCGCAGCGGCCATCCTCGGAGTGACCTTCTTGATTTCCAACGGCACCATCCAGAGCGCGGTCAGTTCATGGGCGCTCGGGTCCTCGCTTCGGTTGCATCCGGTAGCCGTGTTGTTGGCCACCATGATCGGCGGCACTGTCGCCGGCCTGTTGGGGATGGTGCTGGGCGCCCCCGTCCTGGCGGCTGTCGTCAAGTCGGTGGCAGCGGTCCGGCGGCTGCGGGTACCGGAAGTGTCCTAACCGTCGGTGAACGCGTTGTGCAGAAACGGCGTGGAGTCGGCCATTGACGCCAGCACCGTGCCGCTGTGGTCGTCCTCCGGATACACGCGCAGCGTGACGTCCTGCTTGTTGGCGACGAGTTCGTCGTAGAACTTCAGCGTCGACTCCGGCGGCACGTCGCGGTCGAGGAGCCCGACACCGAGGAAGATGGGCCGGTCGAACCCGCTGGTCGGCGTCCCCATGAAGTCGTGCAGCGCGTCGGCCATGCCGGGAATCGAGTTCAGTGGAGCGACGAAGAAGTCCGCCACCTTGAAATCGGCGAGTTCGTCGGAAAGCGCCAGGGTGCAGACGGTTTCGGCGCGGGTGGCCGCATTCAGGCCGGCGGGGCTGAGCACGCGGTCGACGTTGAGGTCGGGCCGTGCCTCGCGCAGCGCGGCCAGGATGTAGGCGGCGTAGGCGTTGGCGATCGGCCCCAGCTCGGGCAGCACCAGGTCGGGTCCCGCCTGCAGGATGAGCCTGTCGATGTTGGCCGGGGTGCCGGTGGCGACCACCGCGCTGTAGTCCAGACCGGTGCCCGCGCTGAACTCGGTGGCCCAGCGCGCGCTGGCGATCGCGGCGCCACCGCCCTGGGACTGACCGACGATCGCCCACTTCGGTGACAGCGGCAACCCCATGTCGTGCGCGGCGATCACCGAGTCGACGACGCCGTGCGCGGTGGTGACGCTGTTCAGGTAGCTCATCAGTCCGGGGGTTCCGAGGCCGACGTAGTCGCTGGCGACGACGGCGTAGCCCTGGTCGAGCCAATGGGAGAGGTATTCGTTGTCGCGCGGTGTGCGCGGCAGCGCGGACGGGGTGCAATCGTCGCCGAGGCCGACGGTGCCGTGCGCCCACGCGATGACCGGGAACCCGCCTTCGGGTGCCGGGCCGGGCGGCAGGAAGACCGCGCCGGTGCTGACGGCCGGCTGCTCGTGCTGGTTGACCGTGGAATAGAGCACGCGGTAGGCGGGACCTGCACCGGTGAGAGAAAGCGCCGGATCAAGCGGTACCGACGCGATGGTGGCCCCCGGCGCAGGTATCGGTCCCGCGAAGAAGCGTGCATCGAGCCCTGACCACACCGGTGCTTCCGCGTGCGTCGGGGCCGTCGGCGCGATGACCAAGGCCAGCATCAGAAGCACGGACATCCACGACGCGCGTCGCCACAATCCCATGGCGAAAGTTAACCAGCTAGAAGCCTTCGGTCAGCACCCGATCCAGGGTGTCGACGTAGAAGTCGGCGCCCTCGACGTCAATGCACAACGGCGGCTTGGTTTTCAGAATGTTCAGATGATCGCCCGTCGGCTGGATGATCACGCCGAGTTCGAGCATGCGGTCGCAGATCGCCGCGGTCTCCTCGGTCGCGGGTTCGAGCGTCTGCGCGTCGCGGACCATCTCGACGCCGAGGTAGAGGCCGATTCCGTGCACGGTCCCGATGATCGGATGACGCTGCTGCAGCCCCTGCAACCCCGCCTTGAGGTGCGCACCGACGCGGGAGGCGTTCTGCTGCAACGCCTCCTCGTCCAGCACGTCGAGCACCGTGAGGCCGATGGCGCACGACAGCGGGCTGCCGCCGGTCGACGAGAAGAAGTAGCCCTGCGAGGCGAACCGGTCCGCGACCTCGCGGCTGGTGATCACCGCACCCAGCGGGTAGCCGTTGCCCGTCGATTTGGCGATCGAGACGATGTCGGGAACAGCATCCTGCTGCAGAAAGCCCCAGAACCATTCGCCGAGACGGCCGTATCCGACCTGCACCTCGTCGGAAATGGCCAGCCCGCCGCCCGCGCGCACCGCCGCGTACACCCGCTGCAGATAACCGTCGGGCAATGCCATACCGCCCGCATTGCCGTAGACGCTTTCGCAGATGAAGCCCGCGGGTGCGCGGCCGGCCGCGATCAACTCCTCGATCTGCCGCACGGCGTCATCGGCGTACCGCACCGCCTCGGCGCCGCGATACTTACCGCGAAAGCTGTTGGGGGACTCGACCGTGTGCACCCACTCGGGCCGGGTCGCAAGCGCATTCGGGTTGTCGGCGATCGACGTCGACACCGCGTCGGTGCCGTAGGTCCAGCCGTGATAGGCCTCCCTGACCGCGACCACATCCCGGCGGCCGGTGGCCGCCGTGGCCAGCCTGATCGCCAGATCGCTTGCCTCCGAACCGGAGTTCACCAGGAACACCGTGTCCAGGGGGTCGGGCAGGGTGGCGGCCAGGCGTTCGCTGAACTCGACCACAGCCTCGTAGTTGAACCGCGAGTTCGTGTTCAGCTTGCGCAGCTGACGGGCCGCGGCGGCCGCGACGCGCGGATGTGCGTGTCCGAGCACGGTCACGTTGTTGACCATGTCGAGGTAACACCGGCCGCGAGTCGATAGCAGGTAGTTGCGCCATCCGCGTTCGATCTGCGGTGGCGTGCGGTAGTAGTGCTCCTGTACCTGGGCAAAACTCGCGTCGCGGCGAGTCAACAGGTCGGACGTGGCAGTCACCTCGGTCGGTCCCAAACCGAGCAGCGGTCGCGGATCCCGCGTCAGCGCAAGCCAACCAGGCGCCAACTCCGCGGTGGTGAACAGCGGCGCCACGGGCGCACCGACCGGCCGAACGGAGACGTGCGCCCATCGCTGCGCCGCCGCCCGCGCAAGCGTCTCACCGGCGCGCACGCCGCCCGACGCCATCGCGCGCACCCCGGCCAGCGTCAGCTCGACACCGCCGCCGCGGAGAGTGATGGCCTCCGCGGACGCGTCGACGACGTCACCGTCCCACGGGGCCAGCAGGTCCATGTCCGCCGCCGGCCACATCCCGACACCCGTCGGCACGACGTCGGGGCTGTCCTGGCTCAACCTCGGCGCCCGGTTCAGCCGCGGCTGACCGTAGACGGTCACCACCAGTTCGGCGCCGTCGGCGACGGCGGCGCGTGCCTGCGCATCTTCGAAATCCGTTGTGAGCCAGTTACCGTCGTCGTAGGCGTCTGACGTCGTTGACAGGTCAAGTGTCACGGCCGCGGCGTCGACGAGCGGCGTCGCCACCTCAACAACCTCGGGTGCCCGGCCCAGCCCCAGGTCGGCCTTGATGACCTCGGTCATGACGTCCATCGGGACCGAGGTGGCCTGCTCGAACATGCGCAACTCGCCGGCGGCCTGCTCGGCGAGGTAATCGTTGTCCGGGTCGAGCGCTGCCTGCTGTGCACCGCTGACGATCAGCACCGCGGTTCGCAACACCAGCAGCGGCCACACAGCTTCCGCCTCCGAGTTCGACAGAGGCCGAATGTCGTTGAAAGCCCGGATCGCCGGCAGCACCGACGTGGGATCGCTGCCGGCATGGCCCAGCACGCACGACGCCGTGATCGCCAGTTCGGCGACGGCCCAACTGTCGGTCAGATCCCCGAAGTCGATGACACCGTCGACGTGTGCGCCGCCCCTGACCAGGTTGGCGTCGGTGAGATCCAGATGAACCGCCTGCCGCGGCAGGTCGTCGGCCAGCTGCGCAATGCGCGTCCACGCCTGTCGCGCCGCCGTTTCGAGTGCCGTCCGGTCCGCGTCGTGCCGAACATGCGAAATCAGCTCGGCGACAACGTCGGCGCCGTGCCGTAGATCCCACTGCAGGATCCGGTCCAGGCCGGGATGAGTGAAGCCGGCGAGCGCCCGGCTCACCCGGCCCGCCACCTCACCCAGGCCGGCGACGGATGTCGGGGCGATGTAGCCCGAACGGAGCAGCGTGCCGCCCGGCAGATACCGCAGCAGCCGGACGTAGGCCGGACCGTCCACCAACCCCGTTACCGTCGTGCACTTCTCGCCGGCGACGTTCGGAAGCGGTACCGCGACCCGCAAACCCGGTTCGGCCACGGCGATCCGATCGGCCGCAAGGTCTTGGGCTTGCAGCTCGGTGGCGTTGAACGCCGGATTCGCGATCTTCAGTACCCCGACCACCGAGCCGTCGGCCGCAACCACCGTGAAGTTCCGATCCTGTTGGCTGCCAAGAGAGTTGGCGCGGACTTGCAGCCCGTAGTGCTCACGCAGAATCTGCTCGGCCTGCTCCTCGCTCACCTGCGGCGCGGGCAACTCCGGCTCTTCGAGGAAATTGAAACCGACGGTGCGGCGATCTGTGGTCACTTGCAGACGAACTGGACGACGACTTCGGAGAAGGCGTCGTTGTCGTCCCCGGCGGCGGTGTGCCCGGCTTCGGACAGCTCGACGAACTCGGCGCGGGGCACCTTCTCGAGAAAGTCCTTGACGCCTTCGGAACTGACGACGTCGGAGAGCTTTCCGCGGATGAGCAGGATCGGGATCGTCGACTCGATCACCGCGCGCTCGAGCTTTTCCACCCGGACGAACGGATCGTCCATCGGGGCGGTGAGGAACGCCGGATCCCAGTGCCAGTACCACCGTCCGTCACGCAGTCGCAGGTTCTTCTTCAAACCCTCTGGGCTGCGCGGTTTTGTCCGGTAGGGCAGATATGCGGCGACCGCGTCGGCCGCCTCGTCGAGCGTTTCGAAACCATCGATCCCGCTCGCCATGAACTCGCGAATTCGGGCGCTGCCGTCCTTTTCATAGCGCGGCACCACGTCGACGAGAACGAGTTTGGTCACCCGCTGCGGTCCGGCGGCTTCGGCGACCAGCATTCCGGTCATACCGCCCATGCTCGCGCCGATCAGGATCACCGGACGGCCGATCTGATCGATGACCGACAGAGTGTCGTGACACAGCGCGTCCACGGTGTAGTTCGCGTTCGGCGCGCGGTCGCTGTCACCGTGCCCGCGGCTGTCGAGCGCGACCACATGAAGTCCCTGATCGGCCAGGATCTGCCCGGTGCCCTTCCAGGAGAACCGGTTCTGACCGCCGCCGTGCAGCATCAGCACCGTGGGCCGATCGTCCGACTTTCCGCGATTCCATTCGTCGGCGACCAGGGTGATGTCGGCGTCGGGTCCGGTTACCTGGAACTTCACCGTTTGGGGCTCGCTGCGTGTCGTACTCATCGACTTCCTCTCCGCCGATCCGGAGCCTCACGTTACCCAGGAAGAATTTGCCTGTAACTCGGACCCGGCTGGCGGGCGGCGTCCCTATGATTCGCGATGTGCAGCCAGGAACCGCCGAGGGCGATGACCGCGGTTGCATCATCGATGCCGCCTACACCTGCCTGTCGGAGCCCCACTCCGGCGCGATCCCGGTGGCGGCGATCCTGCAGCGCGCGGGGGTCTCCTCGCGGGCGTTCTACCGTCACTTCGAGTCCAAGGACGAGCTGTTCCTGGCGATGATGCGTCAGGAGACCGATGCGTTGGCCGAACGGCTGGACCGCATCTGCGCCGAAGCGCCGGGTGGCCCGGTCGATCAGATCAGGGCCTGGATCGTCGGCATGTTCGGCTTGATCCACGACGACCAGACGAGAATGCATTTCGCGGTGATCGATTCCGACGAAGTACGCGCGGCGAAGGGCTACCGGGAGGCACGCGAGCGAGCCCACGCAGAGCGCGAGCGCTCGCTGGTCGCGATCCTGCGTCGCGGTCGCGACGACGGCACGTTTCCCCTGACCGATCCCGAGAACGATGCGGTCGCCATCAGTGCGGTCATCAGCCGGGTGATGATCACCCAGCACTACGCGGACACAGCGGGAATGCAGCGGGCGCAGAACCAAGTCCTGGACTTCGCGTTGCGTGCCCTCGGTGCCGCCCAGCGATGAGTTCGGGGCGCGACGGCAGTCGGTACTGACATGCCATCGATCACTCCCAGCCTGTGGTTCGACAACAACCTCGAGGAAGCCGCCGCGTTCTACACGGCGATCTTTCCCAACTCCTCCATCGAAGGGTTCGAGCGCTACACCGAGGCCGGACCGGGCACCCCCGGTGACGTGGTCTCGGGCACGTTCGTCTTGGACGGCCAGCGCTTCATCGGCATCAACGGGGGCCCGATGTTCCCCTTCTCCGAGGCCGTTTCCTTCACGATCGACTGCAAGGACCAGGACGAAGTCGACTATTACTGGGATCGCCTGGTCGACGGCGGCGAGGAGTCGCAGTGCGGCTGGCTCAAGGACCGCTTCGGGCTGAGCTGGCAGGTCGTGCCCGCACGACTCAATGAGCTGCTCGGCGACCCCGATCCGGCCCGCGCCGCGGCGGCAACCCGCGCGATGCTAGCCATGCGAAAGATCGTCGTCGCCGAATTGGAGGAAGCCGTCCGTATTTGACGGTTATTGCATCTAAATAGCGTCCCCGAAAGTAGCCTTTCGTATGGCTTTCGGCGGGGAAAGTTGCCTCTCACACGGTCCTGTCGCGCATCGCGGAATCCGTGATGTTACGGTCACCCGCGTCCCTGTGCTCTGCTCTGATTCACAGCACATGTGGAGCCGGGGGATCTGTTCAGGCGGAAGGAAGTAGCACGTGGTCGCTTCCGACGTCCTCGTCAAGCCGGTTCGCGCGGTCGGCGGCTTCTATGGCATGGCGCTCGACACGTTCGTCGCGATATTCAGGCCACCGTTCGCATGGCGCGAGTTCATCACGCAGGCGTGGTTCGTCGCGCGGGTGTCGATCGTTCCGACGCTGATGTTGACGATCCCCTACACGGTGCTGCTGACCTTCACGTTCAACATCCTGCTCAGGGAGTTCGGCGCGGCCGACTTCTCCGGAACAGGTGCCGCTCTCGGCACGGTGCGCCAGATCGGTCCGATCGTGACGGTGCTGGTGGTCGCGGGGGCGGGGGCCACCGCCATGTGCGCCGATCTCGGCGCCAGAACCATTCGTGAGGAACTCGACGCGCTGCGCGTGATGGGCGTCGATCCGATCCAGGCACTCGTCGTGCCGCGCGTGCTGGCCGCGACCCTGGTGTCGCTGGCGCTGTCCGCGACGGTGATCCTCGTCGGCCTCGCCGGCGCGTACTTCTTCTGCGTCTACATCCAGCATGTGTCGCCCGGTGCGTTCGCGGCCGGCCTGACCCTGATCATCGGTGCGCTCGACGTCACCATCGCGCTCATCAAGGCGGCGCTGTTCGGGCTCTCGGCGGGTCTGATCGCCTGCTACAAAGGTATTTCCGTGGGCGGCGGGCCGGCGGGCGTCGGTAACGCGGTCAACGAGACCGTCGTCTTCACGTTCATGGCGCTGTTCGCGATCAACGTCGTCGCGACGGCGGTGGCCGTGCGGGTGACGATGTGAGCAGCGCGGAGATGGAGCGGACCCGTCGGCCGATCGACCGACGGTTCCCACGCTTGGCGAAGCGACTCGACGGCTACGTCGGATCCTGGAATAGCGTTGGCGTTCAGACGAAGTTCTACGGCAAGACGCTGCGCAGCATCCCGTACGTGTTCACGCACTACCGGATCGAGCTGATGCGCATCATCGCTCAGATGGGCCTGGGCACAGGCGCTCTGGTGGTGATCGGCGGCACCGTCGCGATCGTCGGATTCCTCACCGTGACCACCGGTGCGCTGGTGGCGGTCCAGGGGTACACCGACTTCTCCGAGATCGGTGTCGAGGCGCTGACCGGGTTCGCGTCGGCGTTCTTCAACGTCCGCCTCATCGCACCCGCGACCACGGCAATCGCGCTGGCGGCGACCATCGGTGCCGGTGCCACTGCGCAACTGGGCGCGATGCGGATCAACGAGGAGATCGACGCGCTCGAGGTGATGGGAATTCGCAGCGTCGCCTACCTCGCGTCCACACGTGTGATCGCCGGGCTCGTCGTCGTCATCCCGCTGTACTGCGTCGGCGTGCTCGCGTCGTTCTGGGCCGCGCGGTTCGGCACCACCGTGCTCTACGGTCAGTCGACGGGCGTCTACGACCACTACTTCCGCACGTTCCTGAATCCCACGGACCTCGTCTGGTCGTTCGTGCAGAGCATCGCGATGGCCGTGGTGATCATGCTCATCCACACCTATTACGGCTTCTCGGCGAGCGGTGGGCCCGCGGGCGTCGGCGAGGCCGTCGGACGCGCGGTGCGGACCTCGCTGATCGTCGCGGCGTTCGTGGTGATGATGATCTCGCTCGCGGTGTACGGGCAATCCGGCAACTTCAACCTGGCGGGATGACGCCATGGCTGACGTGAGGGACGACGAAGGGTTGCACCCCGGCTGGTGGACGCTGATCCTGCTGCTGTTCGTGATCGGCGCTATCTGGTTGACGCAGGCCCTGTTCACGGGTTCGTTGAAAAAGTTCGTGCCCGTCACGCTGACGTCCGACCGGTCGGGTCTGGTGATGGAAAGCGACGCCAAGGTCAAGATGCGCGGCGTCCAGGTCGGGCGAGTCGCCACGATCCAGGGTGGCACCGAGCCGGTGAAACTCCAGCTCGAGATCTACCCCGACCAGATCGAGCACATCCCCGCCAACGTCGAGGCGCAGATCCGTGCCACCACGGTGTTCGGCGCCAAGTTCGTCGACCTCGTCTACCCGAGCGACCCCAGCCCGGAGCGGCTGAGGGCAGGCCAGGTCCTGGTGTCACGCAACGTCAGCGTCGAGGTCAACACGGTGTTCGAGAACGTGGTCGGAGTCCTCGACCAGATCGAGCCGGCCAAGCTCAACAGCGTGCTGTCGGCGCTCGCGGAAGGTGTCCGCGGCAAGGGCGACCGAATCGGTCAGGCGACCACCGACGCCAACCAGGTCCTGCTCGCGCTCAACCCGCGCAGCGAGACCATCCGCGCCGACTGGCAGTCGCTCAAGAACTTCAGCGACACCTACAGCGTTGCGGCACAGGACATTCTCACGACGCTCAACGCCGCCAGCACGACCAGCGAGACCGTGACCAGACACGCGGACGCCCTGGATGCGTTGCTGCTGAGCACAATCGGGCTGTCCAACAGCGGTATCGCTCTGCTCGCACCGAGTCAGGCCAACCTGATCAAGGCCATCAACGTGCTCGAGCCGACGACGAGACTGATCTCCAAGTACGACCCGGAGTACACCTGCCTGCTACTGGGCGCCAAGCATCTGCTGGACCACGGCGGATACGAAGCGCCGGGCGGCAATGGACGGTCGATCATCCTCGACGCCGGCCTCGCCCTCGGGGATGACCCGTACAGCTTCCCGCGGCACCTGCCGATCGTCGGCGCCAAGGGCGGTCCCGGTGGTAAGCCGGGCTGCGGTTCGCTGCCGAATGTCGCCAAGAACTGGCCCGTCCGCCAGCTTGTGACGAATACCGGCTTCGGCACCGGAATCGACTGGCGCCCCAACCCGGGCATCGGTTTCCCCGGCTACGTCAACTACCTGCCGACCACCCGCGCGATTCCTGAGCCGCCGAGCATCCGAAACCTGTTCGGCGGGCCCGCGATCGGACCGGTCCCGTATCCGGGTGCCCCGGCGTACGGCGCACCGCTGTACGCCCCGGACGGCACGCCACTGTGGCCGGGACTGCCGCCGGCACCGCCGCCGGGAGCGCCGCGCGATCCCGGTCCGACACCGGGATCGGAGCCGTTCGTCGTGCAGGCACCCGCGCGTCAGCAGCCGACACCGCTACCGCCAGTTCCGTTGCCGCACTTCGCGGCCCCAGGACCGTGACCCACCTCGACCAGCACTTCGACCAGCACTTCGACCAGAAAGGAACGCCGCAATGACCGCCAGCTGGAAAGCCGCAGCCGTGCGTCTCGGCGTCTTCCTGGCCGTGTGTCTGCTCGGTGTGTTCGCGTTGTATGCGGTGTTCGGGCAGTTGCGGTTTGGCGAAAAAGCCAACACCTACAAGGCCGAGTTCCTCAACGTGACCGGCCTGGAGAAGAACGACTTCGTCCGCATCGCGGGCGTGGAGGTCGGCAAGGTCGAGAACATCTCGATCCAGGCGGATACGACCGCGCTCGTCGAGTTCACCGCCGACGATTCGGTCGTGCTCACCGACGGCAACCGCGCGGTGATCAGGTACGACGACCTGATCGGCGGCCGCTACCTGTCGCTGGTCGAGGGGGCCGGCGGCACCACCAAAGTCAAGCCGGGAGACACGATTCCGCTGGCCCGGACATCGCCCGCACTGGATCTCGACGCGCTGATCGGTGGCTTCCGGCCGCTGTTCTCGGCGCTGGACCCCGATCAGGTGAATGCCCTCTCCGGACAGTTGATCCAGGCGTTCGAGGGTCAGGGCGCGACGATCGGTTCGTTCCTGACGCAGACCGCGGCACTGACCAACACGCTGGCCGACCGCGATCAGTTGATCGGAGAGGTCATCGTCAACCTGAACACCGTGCTCGGATCGCTTGGCGGCCAGAGTGATCAGTTCGCCAAGGCCGTCGACTCGCTTTCCGAACTGGTGAAGGGTCTCGCTGAGCGCAGGACCGACATCGCCAACGGTCTCGCCTACGCGAACGCCGCGGCGGGCAGCATCGCCGATCTGCTGTCGCAGGCGAGGCCGCCGTTCGCGAAGACGATCCAGGAGACGGACCGGGCGGCCGGCATCGTCGTGGCCGACCACGACTACTTCGACAACCTGATCAACACGCTTCCGGATGCGTACCAGGCGCTGAGCCGGCAGGGCATCTACGGCGACTTCTTCTCGTTCTACCTGTGCGACATCATCCTCAAGCTCAACGGCAAGGGTGGTCAGCCGGTGTACGTGAAGATCGCCGGGCAGCCGACGGGGAGGTGCGCGCCCCGATGAAACCGTTCTCCGAACGTAGTCCGCTCGTCATGGGCGCCATCGGCCTCGGCCTGACCGCAGCGGTCGTGCTGGTCGCACTGGAGTACGACAAGATCCCGTTCATCAACCAGACCAAGGAGTACTCGGCCTATTTCGACGAGGCGGGTGGTCTGACAACCGGTGCGGGCGTGCAGGTTTCGGGCTTCCAGGTCGGCCAGGTCCAGTCGATCGACCTGGACGGCCCGCAGGTGCTGGTCAAGTTCACCGTTGACGACGACATCGCGCTCGGCGACCGCACCGAGGCCGCGATCAAGACCAAGGGCCTGTTGGGCACCAAGATCCTCGAAGTCATGTCGCGCGGCGACGGTCGCCAGGAGGGCACGATCCCTCGGGACCGCACGACGTCGCCATACCAGCTTCCCGACGCTCTCGGTGAACTCGCGACGACGATCAGCGGCCTGGACACCACGCAGCTATCCGATTCGTTGCGGACGGTGGCGGACACGTTCTCCGAGACCCCGCCTGAGCTACGGGTCGCGGTCGAGGGTGTGGCCCGGTTCTCCGAGACGCTCAACCAACGCGACGCGGAATTGCGCGAACTGCTCACCAACGCCAACAAGTCGACAGCCGTGCTGGCCGAGCGCAGCGACCAGGTCGTCAGCCTGATCGCCGACACCAACGCGCTACTCGCCGAGCTGCAAAACCAAAGTGCGGCAATCGACCAGATCTCGGGCAGCATCTCCGCGCTGAGCCAGCAGCTGCAAGGGTTCATCGCCGAGAACCGTGACACCATGAGGCCCGCGATCGACAAGCTCAACGGCGTGCTGACCGTCCTCGACAACCGCAAGGAGCGGCTGCAGAAGGGGCTGAAACTGCTCACGGGCTATGCGATGTCGCTCGGTGAATCGGTGTCGTCAGGACCGTTCTTCAAGAACTACATCGCCAACCTGCTGCCCGGCCAGTTCCTCCAGCCGTTCATCGACGTGGCGTTCTCGGACCTCGGCCTGGACCCCAACGTGCTGTTGCCGTCCGAGCGCACCGACCCGCAGGTCGGCACGCCGGGTGTGCCCGCCATGCCCGTGCCGTACCCGCGTACCGGTCAGGGCGGCGAACCGAATCTTCAGCTGCCCGATGCGATTACCGGCAACCCGGGCGATCAGGGCTGCGGCCCGCCGGGCATACCGCTGCCCGGCCCGACCGGCTGCTACCCGTACCGTGAGCCGATCCCGCCGGGACCGCCAGGAGGCCCGCCGCCCGGGCCGCCCGCGGCGGCACCGCCAGGTCTGGGCTCCATTCCGGTCCCGACGCCGAGCCCGGTGATGGTTCCCGCGCCCGGTGAGGTCTACTCGGATCCGGTGGGGGCTGGCCGATGAACCGCATTCGCAAGAGCTGGGTCGCCGCGGCGCTGGTCGTATTGTTGGTGGCCGGCGTGGTCGTGCTGATGCGGACCAGCGACACCATCAACCGCACGAATGTTGTTGCGTACTTCGAGAACAGCAACGGCATCTACGTCGGTGACGACGTCCGCATTCTCGGTGTGAACGTCGGCAGGATCAGCAAGATCGAGCCCGAGCCCAATCGGGTCAAGATCTCGTTCTGGTACGACGACAAGTACAAGGTGCCCGCCGACGCCAACGCCGCGGTGCTGTCGCCGACGCTGGTGACCTCGCGCGCCATCCAGCTGACCCCGGTGTACACCGGGGTCAGCTGGATGGCGCGCGAGGTCACCAGCGTCGGCGACAGC
>Ga0075363_100000278_pt1 | contig 14859 bp, 12 predicted proteins | sample EndMetdeltDD1763_FD_71470 | JGI IMG/M metagenome (GOLD analysis project Ga0075363, IMG submission 71470) | Populus endosphere microbial communities from Tennessee, USA - Endosphere MetaG P. deltoides DD176-3 | ecosystem: Host-associated > Plants > Roots > Endosphere | place: USA: Tennessee...
GTCGTGCACGGTCACGGTCAGCCGGTCGCCCTCGACCAGGTCCTGCAGCCGCGGGCCCTCGCCGGGCGGGTCGGTCAGGCCGACGATGCCGGGCTCGGCGTCGAGGGCCGCGCTGAGCACGGCGCCCAGGTCGCGCGCCGGGTCGCCGAAGTTGTGCTGGACCTGCAGCCCCAGCCAGATGTCCCCGCTGTCACGCACCATCGCCGGCGCGGCCATCGGCAGCAGCGAGGCGAGCAGCACGTTCCGGTCGGATCCCTTGACCTGGAGGGGGGCGGTGGCCGCCGGCACCAGCTCGCGCAGCGCGATCACGTCGCACTCCGAGGGCAGTCCCTCGAACGGCCGGGCGACGTACGCCGCCGGCGCACCCGCCCCCGCGCCGTGGCAGGCCTTGTAGCGCTTGCCCGACCCGCACGGGCACGGCTGGCGCGGACCGACCGCTCCCTCGGTCGGCGTGCTGCTCTCACGGGCCTTGGTGCGGGACTTCTTCGCCATGGGGCGAGAACCTACCGAGCGCGCTCGTCGTCCCCGGGGGCGCCGTCCAGCAGGTGCAGCATCAGGGCGGGCCGGTCGCTGATGACGGCCTTCACCCCGAGCTCGAGGCAGAGGTCCAGGTCCTCCTCGGTGTTGACCGTCCACACGTGGATGTCGTGGCCACGCTTGCTGATCCGCCGGGCCAGCTCCGGGTCCTCCCGAAGGAGCGCGATCCCGGGCCCGACCAGCCAGTCCTTGCCGATCATCCGGCGCAGCACCGGCCACATCGCGCTCTTGTCGAGCAGCATCACGAGGGGGATCTCGGGCGCCATCTGGTCGACCCGCCCCAGCGCCGTGAAGCTGAAGCTCATGACCCGCGCCGGCGTCCCCTCGCGGTGCCAGCCGAAGTCGCGCAGGATCTCGACCAGCCGCTTCTCCACCAGCCCCCCGTAGCGGGTCGGGTGCTTGGTCTCGATCGCCAGCTCCACCCGCCGGTCGTAGTCGGCGGCCGTCTCGAGCAGCTTGCGCAGGGTGAGCACCCGGTCGTGGGACTCGTCGCGGATGGGTGCCTCGTCGTCGAGGTCGGCCCACGGGTTCTTCCAGGACGCCACGTCGAGGCGCTCCAGCTCGGCGAGGTCCATGGTCGAGATCGCGTCCCGCCGCCCGGCGGTACGCCGCAGGTCGCGGTCGTGGACGCAGACCAGGTGCCCGTCGGCGGTCAGCCGGACGTCGCACTCGAGGCCCTCGGCACCGGCGTCCAGCGCGGCGACGTACGCACCCAGGGTGTGCTCTGCGTTGTCGTGGCTCGCGCCCCGGTGCGCCACCACCTGGGGGCGCGTCCCGCTCATGGGGAGATCATGGCGGAACGCTCACCCGTGCGGGTGGACCGCTCACGCCTGCTGGCGCAGGTATCTCCCGAAGTGCGGCACCGTGAACGCGATCCGGCCGCGTTCGCCCGAGTAGATGAGCCCCTTCTTGAGCAGCGCGTCCCGCGCGGGCGACAGCGACTGCGGCTTCTTGCCGAGCTGGGACGCCACGTCGGCGGTGGCGACCGAGCCGACGGCGTCCTGCTCCTCCTGCGGCGCCAGTGCGGCGGCGTCGGCCATGGCGCGCAGGTAGTCCCGCTCCCCCGGCGTCGCCCGCTCGTAGCGGCTGCCGAAGAACCCGACGGCCAGCTCGCGCTCGGCCTCGGGTGCGGCCACCGCGACGTCCGCCGCGGTGATCGGCGAGCGGGGCGCCAGGTCCCACACCGTCTTGCCGTAGGCCTGGACGAAGTAGGGGTAGCCGCCGGTCGCGTCGTACATCGCGGCGAGCGCCGCGTCGTCGTACGCCGCCTCCTCGCTCGCGGCCGGTGCGGTGAGCGCGCGGTCGGCCTCCTCGCGGGTGAGCCGGTCGATGCGCTGGTAGGAGAAGAGGCGCTCGGAGTAGGACTTGCTGGCGCTCAGCACCGCGGGCAGGTGCGGCAGGCCGGCGCCGACGACGATCAGCGGGAGGCCGGCCTGGCCGATCTCGTGGCAGGCGGCGCACAGCGCCGAGACGTCGTCGGGACCGAGGTCCTGCATCTCGTCGACGAAGACCGCGACGCCCTTGCCGGTGTCGGCCGCGAGTCCGCCCAGGTCGGAGAGGAGCTCGACCAGGTCGATCTCGATGTCGCCGGAGTCGGCGCGGCCGCGCACGGCGGGGACGTCGATGCCCGAGCTCCACCGGTCCCGCAGCTTGGCGTCGCCGGCGTCGCGCTCGGCGAAGGCGCGGAGCACGCCGAGCAGGTGGTCGGCCTCCTCCTGTTGGGGGTGGCCGAGCTCGCGGACCGCCTGGTGCAGCGCGCTGGCCAGCGGTCGGCGCAGGCGCTGGTCGGGCCGCGCCTCGAGCTTGCCGGTCCCCCAGCCCTTGCGCACCGCCTGGCTGCGCAGCGCGTTGAGCAGCACGGTCTTGCCCACCCCGCGCAGACCGGTCAGCACCAGGCTGCGCTCGGGCCGGCGGTGCGCCACCCGCTCCAGGACGACGTCGAACGCGCGCAGCTGCTCGTCCCGCCCGGCCAGCTCGGGCGGCCGCTGCCCCGCGCCGGGGGCGTACGGGTTCCGGATCGGGTCCACGCTCGGACGGTATCCGGGTATCTAGCGGTCTCCTTAGATTCGACTCGCGAGTCGGCGCTACTCCTCACGAGTAGCGACGACTCGACCCTCCAGTCAGGCGGGGTGGGCGGCGCGGGCGCCGGCGTACGCCGACCCAAGACCGGCCGAGAGGAACCCGATCAGGTCGGGGACCTCCTCGATGGCGAGCCGGAAGGAGCCGACGCAGACGTTCTCGCGCCACATGGACAGCACGACCAGGTCGGCCTCGGTGTGCCAGGACACCCGGAGCGCGCGCTCGGCGCCTCGCGCGTCGAGGAAGATCGACGCGGCGGCCGGGACCGGCGCACCCTTCGCCATCGGGCCATCATGCTCCCGGACCGGAAATCTGTCACCGGGTCCGCGGGGGCAGGCCTACATACACTGGCCGCGTGCCCGAGCTGCCCGAGGTCGAAGCGCTGGCCCTCGACCTCGCGGGCCGGCTGGACGGCCACGCGATCAAGACCGTGCACCTCGCCGCGTTCAGCGCGCTGAAGACCTTCGACCCGCCGCTGCGCGCGCTCGAGGGCGGGCTGGTCGAGGGCGTCACCAGGCACGGCAAGTTCCTCGACGTCGACGTCTCCGGGCTGCACCTCGTCATGCACCTCGCCCGGGGCGGCTGGGTTCGCTGGAAGGACGAGGTGCCCGCGCTGCCGCCGAAGCCGAGCGGCCGCAACCCGCTCGCCGCGCGCGTCGTGCTCGACGACCAGTCGGGCCTGGACATCACCGAGGCCGGCACCAAGAAGCGGCTCGCGATCTACGTCGTCCGAGACCCCCAGGACGTGCCGGGGATCGCCAGCCTCGGCCCGGACCCGCTGACCGACGACTTCACGCTCGAGCGGCTGCGCGACATCCTGCAGGCCGAGGGCCGCAAGCAGCTCAAGGGCGTGCTGCGCCACCAGGGCACGATCGCCGGAATCGGCAACGCCTACTCCGACGAGATCCTGCACGCCGCCCGGATGTCGCCGTTCAAGCCGGCGGCCACCCTCGTCGAGGGCGACGACGACACCGAGCTGGTGATCCTGTACGACGCCATCCGGGTCACCCTGGGCGACGCGGTCGAGAGGTCCCGTGGGCTGGCCGCGAGCGAGCTGAAGAGTGAGAAGAAGTCCAACCTCGCGGTGCACGGCCGCACCGGCGAGGCGTGCCCGGTCTGCGGCGACACCGTGCGCGAGGTCTCCTTCGCCGACTCGAGCCTCCAGTACTGCGCCACCTGCCAGACCGGCGGCAAGCCGCTGGCGGACCGGCGGACCAGCAAGTTCCTCAAGTAGCCGCTCTGTGACCAGATACCAATTGGCATCTGACATCGAGGTGACTGGTCAGGCGCTGAACGATGTGTGTCATCTCAGTTGACAGTCACTGCAAGCCCTCTTCGTGCTACTAGAAAAAGGATCAGTCGAGGACCTTCTGTCAATTCGGACACGGCGTGATGCTGCGAGCGGCTCAGCGAAGGCCCTCGAGCAGCGCACCGCCATTGGACGCAAGACATCGACCATCATGCAGCGGCGTCAGATGGTTGCAGCATCAACGCTCCGGACACGTACCCCTCGCCGTCGCATCCCTGACCGTTGGGGTGATTCTGGCTTAGCTCGACGGACCCGCTCCTCCTGGCGACGAGTCCGCCCGTGGCACTCAGAAGTTCTACATGCACAGTGACAATGCCGGGACTGAAGTCGCGGGCCAGGTCTTCGAATGTGACAAATGCGCTGCGAGCCTCAGGTCCGGCGTTGCCTGGCAGCCTGCCCAGTTCCTTCGCAGCTTTGGCACAGCCTTCGTCGTCGCAGACCTCTACGAGCGCGCTGCCCGTATCCACATAGAGATCCGCTGGGATTCCCACGCTAATGCCGTTGAGCCCCCCGACGTCTGTGCAACTCTGCGAGCAGCCACCGCCCGCCATCGCGATGAGTAGAGCGACGCCGGCCGTGAGGACGGGACGCTGGCATGCGTTCACAGGTCGATGCTGCAAGGATTGCCGTTCCTTCGACTAGGCCTGGCACCTCTAAGTTGCTGAACCGAGACGCACTGAGCCCGCCTGGCACGGCAGTCGGCGCTGTGAGCTCGGGCTGCCTAACGACAACACCCCCGCGTTCGACGAGTCATCCGATCGTCAGCCATGATGCGTCGGCTCATCGACAACCCAGAGAGCCCCTAGTCACACGGTGCTCTTCGTCGTCACTTGAAGACCCGCGACACCGGCAGAGATAGTGGAGTGCTTAACTTCGAGTACGCGCCAGCGCGCTTGTGATTCGACCGCAACGCGTCATCTGAAAAGGCATAGTCAGCAGTTCGATGCAGGGTTGAAGCACCTACCCTTAACGTCCCAGGGCTGCCGATGCATGGTAGCGGTACTCGAACCGTCACAGCGCCGCTCGGCTTGATGCGACCGCTCAACCCGTGACAGGCCGACAAGGCCCTGTTGACAAAGAACCGCGCCTTTCGAATCACATCCCCGCGTCGATTCAGCACAGCGAAGTAGTTGGCCGGACCCACTCGCAATCGCCAAATGAATAGCGCCCGCTGGCCCGCTTTCGCAACTCGAGTCGACAGGTGCAGCGCCTTCTTTCCAGACGCTACGCGCAGCGAAACGATGTCGAATGCCGGCTGCGTGACATAGGTACAAGTGGGCGGGCAAAGACCCCGCAGGGACGAGACGTCTGCACGCTCTGCCTCGGCATTGGCCGACATCAGGACGTCATCTCGCGGGTCCCCTGTCGCGAGCACCACCACCGAACTCCCTCTCGCCTCGCGGGAGGATCGGTCTAGGGCCTGGGCTTGCAGACCAAGCGCTATAAGGCATACAGCGCTCAGTAACACCGGTGGCACCAAGCAAACTCGAGCACGCACCTTTGCGCCTCCCTTGAAGGACCTCACGACGGTGGCTGACTCAGTCGGTCTGATAGAGCTCGAGATTCATAAGACCCAAGGTCGTCGCATTGACTGGAGTGAACAGACTGCGCTTCGTCGGGATAAGGCCTGTCGACTTTCTTCCCGAATGCACCCCATAAGCGGTTCCCCCATAAAACCACGGACCACCACTGTCTCCCTCCCACGATACGTAATCATTCATCATGACCAAACCTGAGAAATTCCACTCTTCGTCGCCCTCGTAGTCCGGTTCGTAGTGGACACTTACGCCTACTTGCCGCACCGTGCTGCATGTGGGCTTTCCACTCGCTGTGTCCCCGTTGGTGGCGCGACCGTAAAGGCACATGAAGTCGTCTTTCTCGGCCTCGGCGTAGCCGGTCAGCTTCACTGGGACGCCCTGAGCGATGTAGAATTGTCGCTTGACCTTCTCGAGGCTATTCGCCCCGTGGTACTGCATGTCCCCGTGGCTCTCTGGGAGGAACCGTGACGCGTTATACAGCCTCGTTCTCTCGGTGTCCGTGTGATGCGAGTACCTTGTGAGATTGTTGTCGCAGTGCCTCGCCGTGAGGAGACCCTTTTCGCCCGTCGATGGGTCCTTGACCGGGAACGCGGACGTGCAGTAGTAGGTGCTGTTGAACTTGCCGATAGCCGTGCCGCCTCGAAGGCCTTCAAGCGAGCCACGCTCAGCGGCGTCGATCAGCACACTCGCCTCTACGTCCGGGGTCGACAAGGTCGGATGATCGGTCGCCATCTCGGTGGCTGCGCCAGTCTCGAGTTGCGCCACTGTCGGTCCCGCTGAACTGGGTCTTGTGACTTCGGTAACCACCGACTCGGACTGCTCGTCGAAGTATGTGACCACGCCCGAATCGAAGGACTGCTCCATCGCGACGACGGCCGCGTGGGCGCTTTCGACCAGCGCCAGCCTTTCGGTGGAAGAATAGTCAGCGTCTGCCACCAGGTTGACTGCCACTGGCGAGCCGGCGAACAGGGCGACCGCTCCCACCGGGACTGCGCCTACGAAGTGCACCGTGGGTGCCCCTGACGAGTCGTCTTGCAGTTCCGAGGACCCGAACGAGCTCGGGTAGTTGGCTTCGGCTTGTGCCACACGCGAAGAGAAGTCCAGCTGGTGCCCAAAGCGATTGACGGCTTCCTGCACCGTGATGCCATAGATTTCAGCTGCACGTTGCAGGTCCCGAAGCTCATATGAGTTGACGCCCGGGTAGGCCGTCGACGTGGGGTCCGGCGGATCCGAGGGCGAATCGTCGGTGTACTCGGGCCCAGGCTCGTCTACGGTGAAGGCCATGAATGACGACCAAGCCGACTGTGCGCCGCCGCTGTCCAGCGCGACAGCCCGCACCCGATAGGTGGTGTCGATTGTGAGCTTGCCGGCTGGGATCGCCAAGCTCCCAACAGCCCCGCTGCTAACCCAATTGCTCCAGCCACTCCATACGAACGTCCCGCCCGTCGTCTGCACCTCGAAGCCGGCCGCAACAGCCTGACCCTCGGGATCGCTCACGGCTGCCGAGAAGGTTGGCGTCGTCCATGTCGTGCCTGGCCCATTGGTCACTGGACCCACCGTCGGCCCTCCGACTGAGGGTGACTCGTTCACGGTGTACGTGACTCGAAGCAACGGGTGAGCCCATGTCGCATTGTGCGCCTGCGAGACGAAGCCCAGCACCTTCTTCACGTTCTCGCCGGTTTGTCTCAGTAGAACGCCCCGGTTCTCCTGAGTTCCGTTGATCCAGCCAGCGGCTTTGCCTGTGATGTCCCAAGACTGCCAACCGCTCGTCGTCCCACCGATGCTCTGCGTGTTGGAGATCTGCCCTTGGGAGCCACCTCCAGTCCACGTACCGCTGTTGTGGCATGTGTACGCCCATGAAGCACATGTCCCCCACAACTGGCTGGGGTTGTAGAGCGCCCACGACGTGGCGCCACCGCTTCCTGATGTGGAGTAGTGATCCAGCCAGATCCATGCGGTGGCGTTCGAGACAGCGGCGTTGGATGGGATGCCGTTCACGTTGAAGTCGAGCAGCGCCCGCCGCTTCTTCAGGTTTTCGTTCGCCCCAGCCTTCAGGATCCACTCGCCGCAGTGGGTGGTGCCAGCCTGCTCTTCCTGAAGCCAGCAGCTCTTCTGAGTGATCTTGTCGACTGTGGGGTCGATCATGACCGGGTACACGCGAGACGCGTCGCTCAGCCATGTCGCGCTGGGCGTCAAAGTGAACCGCCACGACGATCCTGTCTGACTCAACGCGTAAGTGACGTCGTCGCTGTAGGCCGCCTCCGGCTGAGCCGAATCGGTCATGAAGCCGGGCGGTATGGCGAAGCGCACTTCTCCGGAGTCGTCGCGGAACTCCACCGTCTGGGCGTCTGTCAGCACGGGGGTGATCCCCGAGCTGACCCGCAGCGTGTAGGAGTAGCTCGGCGCTACCACCGGTGGCACGTCGAGAACAATCGTCTCCTTGAGGCCTGAGTTTGTAGCTTCGTAGCGCACTTCGTCGGTGCCGGCGAGATCAGCAAAGACCGCTTCTGAGCCGTCTACCTCGGGCTCGACACTGTCAGCCCCGAGGATCCTCATGGTGACCCACGCGCCATCCTCTTCGAACTTGATCGGAGTCGTCGCAGGGTTCTCAGGGATAGAAACGGTGTAGGAATTTCCCTCATTCTGCACCGCGTATCTTGCTCCGGGAGCCACGACGAGTTCGTTGCTGATGGGCACCCAGTCGCCCGATCCGTCTTGATAGTTGACCGGTCCATCTGAAATCTCGGCGGTGTAGGTGCCGTCCGCCTCACGCGTGGTCGTCGACGTCTCGGTAAACAGCTCGGGCACGGGTCCTGGCTCGAGGGCGGACGCAGCGTTGGTCGGGAGCACAGGTGTTGCCCCCAGAGGTCCGGCCTGAGCGCTCGACCCTCCTGAACACAGCGACGCCAACACCAAGCATGTGATGCCCGCCGACACCAGTCCACGAGACCGCGAAAGCCGCCCAAAGCCTGTCTTCACTCAGTTCTCCGTCCCGGTTCACTGACACGTGCCTCGCTTGCAGTGTCAGTCGTTGCCCGAGACGTTCAATCGATCTCAAGTGACAAGGATATCTTGACAGACGTTATGGGCAGTAGCTTGGCGGAGTCAAGGTGATGCGTGCCGCGCACGCCACGCTTACCAGTCGGGGCCGGGCACGGCTGAGGAGCTGTGGCCATCCTGGACGCGCCGTCGTGCTATCGGGACTTCGCGGGAGGTTCAGGCCGCGCTCGTGAAGCATGCCGGTCGGGTGCATCGTCGGGGCCGTCCACCATCGGCGGGCTCGGCCTGCGCTACTTCGAGAACCTCGACGTGCGCACGATCCCCCATGGGTGGCTCTTGGGAAAGAACCGTGAAGGGCCACAGTCGCGCGCTATCTCCCGGCTGCAGCTGCAGGCCTGGCCCGGTCCGGCACACCGGGCCAAGTTGACCGAACTCAGCTACAAAGGGACCCGACGAACAAGCCCGAGATCCTCGAGGGCTACCGCGACCTCAGCGCCCCGCCAGTCCACCCGCGGACGTACTGCCAACGTCGACCGGCGGCGCCCTGACCGCTCCGGCGCCGTGACCGTCAACGAGGCCAGCTGCCGCGCCCGGCCGGCACTGGACGTCGCGGTCGACGCGACGCTGGGCAGCGAGGTCGGCCAGCCGGCCCTCGCGATCGAGGGCAGGTACCGCTCGTAGGCTGGGCGGGTGACCGGCATCCCCACCGTCTCGATCGACGGCGTCCCCGACCCGCTGCCCGAGGGCCTGGCCGTCCTCGACGTCCGCGAGCCCGTGGAGTGGGCGCACGGACACATCGAGGGCTCCCAGCACATCCCGATGAACGAGCTTCCCGACCGCCTCGGTGAGGTCCCGGACGGCCAGGTCCTCGTCGTGTGCAAGGTCGGCGGCCGCTCCGCCCAGGTCACCGGCTGGCTGGTCCAGCAGGGCCGGGACGCGGTCAACCTCGACGGCGGGCTCCTGGACTGGGCCGCCGCGGGCCGGCCGATGGTGAGCGAGACCGGTCAGCCGCCGCTGGTCTTCTGAGACCAGTCCGGCTCCGGCACGCGGAGCGCGGTCGCGAGCCGGTCGAGGTAGTCGTCGCGGCTGATCTCGACGGCGCCGAGGGTGGCCAGGTGCGGGGTCACCCACTGGACGTCGAGCAGTCGCTCGTCGGCGTGCTCGTCGCGCAGCAGGTCGACCAGTCCGACGAGCGCCACCTTGGAGGCGTCCCGCTCCCGGTGGAACATCGACTCCCCGGCGAACAGGCCGCCGATCGCGACGCCGTAGAGCCCGCCGACCAGATCGCCGTCACGCCAGACCTCGACCGAGTGCGCCCAGCCGAGCCGGTGCAGCTCGGCGTACGCCGTCTCGATGTCGCGGGTGATCCAGCCCTGCGGCCGCCGCGGGTCGGCGCAGGCGCGCACCACCTGCCGGAACGCCGTGTCGATGCGGAGCTCGTAGGCGCGCACGGACCGGCGCAGGGACCGGGACACGACCAGCCCGTCGAGCGGGATCACCCCGCGGCGCACGGGCGAGAACCAGCACATCGGCGGCCGCACGCCGCCGTCCGGCATCGGGAACAGGCCGCGGCGGTACGCCGCCAGCAGCGTGCCCGGGGCCAGGTCCGCCCCGATGCCCACGAGGTCGTCGTCCGGGTCGGCCTCGAGCGGGTCGTCGAAGCGCCAGACCGTGGGTGGCGGCTCGACGGGCACAGACGGACGGTAGCCCGTGACCAACCGGTCGCTACCTCCGAGATCGCACGGACAGGGCTCGTCGGCTCGCGCCGCCCCACGGGCGCTCCGCCGCGTTGCGGTCTCTCGCAAGACAACCCAGGTATGGCATCGAGCCCGCGCCTTGCGGAGCATCCCGTGGAACGACGCTCGCTGATCGACGTTCCCTTTCCGTGCGATCTCTAGGATCGACTCATGAGCCTGACCAGCCGCGCCGCCAGCCGGGCCACCAGCCAGCTCGCACCCAAGATCACCGAGCTGGCTCCGGGCCTCACCACGACGTTCGTGCGCGAGGCACTGCACCGGGCGATCGTCGGCGTCGGCCCGCTGCCGCCGGCCGCGAAGGCCGCCGAGGCCCAGCTCAAGGAGCAGAAGGGCAACCGCGAGCGCGCCGTGCACGAGGTCATCGAGAACCACGTCCGCTACGCCGGCGCTCAGGGGTTCGTCACCAACATCGGCGGCATCGTGACGATGGCGGTCACCATCCCCGCCAACGTGTCCGGTCTCGCGCTCATCCAGTGCCGGATGATCGCGGGCATCGCGCACCTGCGCGGCTACGACCTCGACGACCCGCGGGTGCGCAACGCGATCCTCACCTGCCTGCTCGGCGAGGACACCGTCAACACGATGATCAAGAAGCGCAAGCTCCCCGCGCCGCCGATGGCCCTCGCGACGGCGCCGGTGAACGACCCGGAGCTCGACCGCATCCTCTCCGCCGAGGTCGCCTCCGAGCTGATCACCAAGGTCGCGGGCAAGCGGATCGCGGTCACCGTCGGTCGGCGGGTCCCCATCGTCGGCGGCGTCGTCGGCCTGGGAGCCGACGCCTACGCGACCTGGCGGATCGGCCGCTACGCCGACCGCGAGCTCCTGCCCCGCGCGGCGCGGTAGACCTTCAGCATGCCCTTGCCCGGCAGGCTGCCCTCGAGCCGGCGTACGACCTTCTCGCGCAACCGGTACGTCGGCCGCAGGTAGGAGCGCTCCAGCGCGAGGTGGCTCTCGTGCAGCTCCCCGTGCAGCCGCTCCTCCTCGCGACGGAGCCGGGCGTTGTCGAGCAGCAGCGCCTTGATCGCGTCGACGGCGGCGTCGGCGACCTGCCGCTCGGCGGGGCGGTCCGGGTCGGCGTAGTCGGCGACCGGGGGCGCGCCCACGAGGTCGCTGAGCTCGCCGACCACGTCGTAGCCGCGACGCCGGATCTCCTCGACCCACGACTCCGAGAGCGACTGCACCCACGGGTGGACGTCCGGCGGCAGCGCGAGCCGCGGGGACGACGTACGCCGGGACAGCGTCTGGTGGGCGAGCAGCTCGCGCACCAGGGGCCGGTAGTCCGGCGGGTGCAGGTCCTTGTTGGCGCGCCGGTTGATCCGCCGGATCAGGGCGATCTCCGGGACGCCCAGCGACGGGTTGACCCGCTCGGCCTCGAGGTCGAGGTCGAGGCCGTCGAGCCCGAACGCCGTGCTGAACCGCTTCCACAGCAGCTCGGGGGCACCCGGCGGCGGCACGGTCACCAGGTGCACGTGCTCCGGGGGCAGGTCGTGGCCCCAGCGGTTCAGGATGTCGGGGATCTCCTGGACGCCCCAGAACCAGCTGCCGATCCGGCTGGCCCGCTCGGGGTCCTGGATCCGCTTGAGGAAGTCCTTGTAGGAGAGGCCCGCCCGGTGCTTGACGTTCTCCTGCCACTCGGCCGGGATCTGGCGCACGAGGTCGCGCACCGAGAGGATCACGTGGACCTCGGTGCCGGCGCCGTAGCCGACCGACTCCAGCGCCCGCTTCACCTGTGACCGCGAGGCCGTCGCCAGGATCTCGTGGCTGATGATCGCCGTGCCCGGCGCCTTGCGCACCGCCGCGGCCAGGTCGTCCCACGCGCCGATCGCCTCGGCCTGCAGCCCGCCCCAGGGCATCTTCATCAGGTCGAGGGCGGCCAGGAAGTGCGCATCGAACCGCTCCGCCGGGTAGGTGATGCCGTGCGCGAGCAGCTTGACCCGGTTGCGGAACAGCACGTCCTGCAGGTAGGACGTGCCGGTCTTCGGCGTCCCGACGTGGAGGAGGACCTTGTCGCTCATCGGGCACCTCCTCCGGTGGCCGGGTCGAGCAGCAGGTCCAGCGCCAGGCTCAGCACGCGGCCCGGCTGCTGCTCGTCGGCACCGTCCGCCTCCCCGGCGGGCAGGTCCGGCCACCGCGGCAGCAGCGCGTCCAGGTCACCCACGACAGGGTAGTCACCGGCCCGGAGGCCTCGCTGGACGAGTCGCACCTGCTCCTCCACCCACTCCCGGTGGCTCTCGGCGACGACCGGCCGGGGCCCGGGGGTGCCTGCGAGCCGCGGCAGCAGCACGGTGCGCATCAGCTTTGCGCGCTCGGGCGGCGTGACCAGGATGCCGAGCGCTCCGGCGGTACGCCGGGCCAGCTCGGCTGCGTCCGCGGCGACGTCGGGCCGGACCGCGAGGCGGCGTACGCCGACCGTCTTGGCCACCCGGGCCGGGTCCAGCACGACCCGCACCTGGTCGGGCCCGGCGAGCTCTGACCACCGCGCCGCCGAGCGGGCGAGGTCGACCCGTCGCGGGAGCCGACCGCGGCGACGCATCCGCGTGCAGTAGTCCGCCCAGGGCACACCGCCGTCGGTGAAGCAGGTAGCCGTCCAGTCGTGGACCAGCATCGTCGACAGGTCCGTGCCGACGACGGCGACCACCGCGCCGCGCCCGCCCGGCGGGCGGCCCTGCCCCACCAGCTCGGCCCGCATCGCGTCGGCCAGCCAGCGGTCGCCCGTGAGCCGGTAGCGGGTGCGCCACCGGCGTACCTTCACCGGCTCGGGCTCCGGCCCGGCCCCGGAGACGACGTCCTCGGCGACGAGGCCGACCGCGACCCGCACCAGGTCGTCGGCGGTCAGCGTCGCCGGGTCGATCGGCGGCGGCCCGAACGGGAGCGGCTCGACCGCACCCAGCAGCTCGAGGTCCTGGCGGCCCCGTCCGGGAGCGCTCGCGACGAGCACCCGCTCGACGAGCTCGGCACCGGGCCGCCCGGCCAGGTTGAGGTGCCGGAGCAGCTCGAGCTGCTGCGCACCCGGTAGCAGCCGGTCGCCGCGGCGCGGGTCGTCGGCGTCGCGGGACACGGCGAGCCACTCCGCCCACGGCGTGGTGCCACCGCCGCGGAGGTGGTCGACCCAGAGCCAGGCCGCAGCGGTGTGGGCAGACGTGCCCGCGACGGCGCTCACCCGGCGCTCACCCGTCCCCCCTCAGCCGGCGCGCACCCACGCGCACCTTGTTGGCGAAGGCCCGGTCCGGGTCGGGCCGGCGGGCGGCCTCCTCGGTCATCACCGCGAGCGCGGCCACCGCCGCGTCGAGCTGCTTCTTCGGGGACACCCGGTCGGGGTCGACCCACTCGGTGCCCTCAGGGGGCGCCAGCGGGCGCAGCTCGGCGAGGTCGCCGACGACGTGGACGCCGCTCTGCTGCAGCCAGTCGACCCAGCGTTCGCTCTGCTCCTCGGCCCACGGGAACAGGTCCGGGGGGAGCCGCACCAGCCCCGACTCGCGCCCGCCGAGCTGGTCGTCCATCAGCAGGTCGCGGATCAGGTCGTCGTACCTGCCCTGCTGGCGGGCGGTGCGCTCGACGCCGCGGTTGAGCCGGCGGAGCAGCTGGGTCTCGGCCATCCCGAGCGACCGGTTGGCGCGCTCGCTGTCGACCGGCGCCCAGCCAGGGTCGATCCCGAACGCCTCGCTGAACCGGTGCCACAGCAGCTCGCCGCGCCGCTCGGCCACCGCGCGCCGCGGCACGGTCACGACATGCACCTGCTCGGGCGGCAGCCCGGCACCCCAGACGTTGAGGACGTTGGGCAGGTCGAAAGCGCGGTGGAACCAGACGTTCCCCTCCTGCATCCGGCCCAGGAACTTCCGGTAGGACCACTTGCGGCCCTGCTTGATGCTCTCCTGCCACGCCGCCGGCACCTGGCGGGCGAGGTCGCGGGCGCCGTAGACGACGTGGATCTCCGAGCCGCGCAGGTCGCGCTTGAGCTTGTCGACGTACGCCGGCCGCGCGGGCGCGAGGATCTCGTGGCTCAGGACCACCGACCCCGACCGGCGCCGGGCGCGCCGGACGAAGGCGTCCCACGAACCCTCGGCGTGCCCGGGGGTGCCACCCCAGTCCTGCCCGAGCAGGTCGAGGGCGACCCGGAACTGGAACAGGCTCGGGTCGATGATCGGCGAGCGGGACAGGTAGTGGAAGCCGTGCTCGGCCAGTGACTTGCTGTTCAGCGCGAGCCGGTCCTGGACGTAGGACGTGCCGGTCTTGGGTGCACCGATGTGCACGTACACCCGCCGCTTGCTCACGGGTCCAGTCTGACAGCGCCGTGACGAGTACGACCGCGGTGCCGGGCCAAGGCTTGCGCGGTAGACAGCCAGCGGTCCCACGGGTCGCAACGAGAGCGTGAGGTTCGCTGTGGCGAGCGAGAGCGAGCCCGCCCCGCGATCGGCCCGTCGCCCACGATGGACGGCGAAGCTTCGCGCAGCGAAGCAAGCGGTCCGTCGTGGGTGCCGGGCCGAATTTGCGGGGGTATCAATTCGCCAGCGCGCGGACCACGGCCGAGGGGCTGGGCCGCCCGAGCACGCCCGCCATCCAGGCGCTCGTGGCGACCAGGGCGTCGAGGTCGACGCCGTGCTCGATGCCGAGGCCGGTGAGCAGCCAGACCAGGTCCTCG
>Ga0075363_100000279_pt1 | contig 14835 bp, 13 predicted proteins | sample EndMetdeltDD1763_FD_71470 | JGI IMG/M metagenome (GOLD analysis project Ga0075363, IMG submission 71470) | Populus endosphere microbial communities from Tennessee, USA - Endosphere MetaG P. deltoides DD176-3 | ecosystem: Host-associated > Plants > Roots > Endosphere | place: USA: Tennessee...
ACCGACATACCGCCCGGCGTCGTCAACATCGTCACGTCAAGCGACCACGCCGTCGGTGCGCTGCTGTCCAAAGACCCACGCGTGGATATGGTCTCGTTCACCGGGTCGACGGCGACCGGGCGCGCCGTGATGGCCGACGGCGCGGCGACGTTGAAGAGAGTCTTCCTCGAACTCGGCGGCAAGTCGGCGTTCCTCGTCCTCGATGACGCCGATCTCGCAGGCGCATGCTCCATGTCGGCCTTCACCGCGTCGATGCATGCCGGACAGGGGTGTGCGATCACCACCCGCCTCGTGGTGCCGCGTGCCCGGTATGACGAGGCCGTCGAGGCGGCCGCGGCGACCATGGGCTCGATCAAACCGGGCGACCCCACCGACGCGGGCACCGTATGCGGACCGCTGATCTCGGCCCGGCAGCGGGATCGCGTGCAGAGCTACCTCGACTCCGCGATCGACGAAGGCGGCAAGTTCGCCTGCGGCGGAGGACGTCCCGCGGACCGCGATGCCGGCTTCTTCATCGAGCCGACCGTCATCGCGGGCCTCGACAACAACGCCAAGGTGGCCCGCGAAGAGATCTTCGGTCCGGTACTCACGGTGATCGCCCACGACGGCGACGACGACGCGGTGCGCATCGCCAACGACTCGCCGTATGGGCTGTCGGGCACGGTTTTCAGCTCAGACCCCGACCGGGCCTCCGGTGTGGCCGCGCGGATGCGTGTCGGCACCGTCAACATCAACGGTGGCGTCTGGTACTCGGCCGATATGCCGTTCGGCGGTTACAAGCAGTCCGGTATCGGCCGGGAGATGGGCCTCGCCGGTTTCGAGGAGTACCTGGAAACCAAGGCCATCGCCACCGGAGTCAACTAGAAAGAGCGGAGGGCCTGCGCGTGGGTCTTTATGGTGATCAGTTCAAGGACAAGGTGGCGATCGTCACCGGTGCCGGCGGCGGTATCGGCCAGGCGTATGCCGAGGCGCTCGCCCGCGAGGGTGCGGCCGTCGTCGTCGCCGACATCAACACCGAGGGCGCGCAGAAGGTCGCCGACGGTATCAAGGGCGAAGGCGGAAACGCGATCGCCGTGCGGGTCGACGTATCCGATCCCGACTCGGCCAAGGAGATGGCCGCGCAGGCACTTTCGGAGTTCGACGGCATCGACTACCTCGTCAACAACGCCGCGATCTTCGGCGGCATGAAGCTCGACTTCCTCATCACCGTCGACTGGGACTACTACAAGAAGTTCATGAGCGTGAACCTCGACGGCGCGCTGGTATGCACACGGGCGGTCTATCGCAAGATGGCCAAGCGTGGCGGCGGTGCGATCGTCAACCAGTCGTCGACCGCTGCGTGGCTGTACTCGAACTTCTACGGGCTGGCCAAGGTCGGGATCAACGGCCTGACCCAGCAGCTGGCCACGGAACTCGGCGGCCAGAACATTCGGGTCAACGCCATCGCGCCTGGACCGATCGACACCGAGGCAAACCGAACGACGACGCCCAAAGAGATGGTCGACGACATCGTGAAGCGAATTCCGTTGTCGCGGATGGGCGAACCAGAGGATCTGGTGGGCATGTGTCTGTTCCTGCTGTCGGATCAGGCGAAATGGATCACCGGCCAGATCTTCAACGTCGACGGCGGACAGATCATCCGGTCATGAGTGACGTGAAGCTCGGTTACATCGGACTGGGCAATCAAGGCTTGCCGATGGCCAAGCGGCTGGTGAATTGGCCGGGCGGCCTGATCGTGTTCGACGTCCGGACTGAGGCGATGACGCCGCTGGCCGAGGCAGGCGCCAACCTGGCGGACAGCGTCGCGGATGTCGCAAAGGCCGACGTCATCAGCGTCACCGTGCTCACCGACGCTCAGGTGCGCGACGTCGTCGCTGAACTCGCGGCGCACGCAGAACCCGGCACGGTCATCGCGATCCACTCCACGATCGATCCCCAGACGGCAGGCGAACTGGCCGAGCAGTTGCGACCCAAGGGGATTCACATCGTCGATGCTCCCGTGAGCGGTGGGGCGGGTGCAGCGGACAAGGGCGAGCTCGCTGTCATGGTCGGGGCAGACGACGACGCGTACGACATGGTCAAACCCGTGTTCAAGCAGTGGGCCTCGTTGGTGGTCCGCGCCGGTGAGCCGGGAGCAGGCACGCGGATGAAGCTGGCTCGAAATATGCTCACCTACATCGGATTCGCCGCCGCCTGCGAGGCGCAGAAGCTTGCTGAGGCGGCTGGCATCGACCTACAGAAGCTCGGACGGGTGGTGCGGCACTCCGACGCGCAGAGCGGCGGGCCCGGCGCCATCATGGTCCGCGACGACACGAATCCGCTGGCTCCCGACCACTTCGTGCACGACATGTTCGTCCACACCCGCGGACTGGCCGAGAAGGACCTGGGTTTGGCACTCGCTCTCGGCGAGGCCACCGGTGTGGATCTGCCGTTGGCAGAGATCGCGCTACGGGATCTGGCGGCCGGGCTCGGCGTGCCGCACACCGCTTCTACGACGAAGGACTAGCCATGGACGAGCTTCGTAAGAAGGGCCTCGAGAAGATGAACGAGGTCTACGGCTGGGAGATGCCCGACATGCCGGGCGATTACTTCGCGCTCACCGCTGACCACCTCTTCGGCACCATCTGGTCGCGGCCCGGTTTGTCGATGCGCGACAAGCGGCTGATGACGTTGACCGTGGTGACGGCCCTCGGTATCACAGACCTCGCCGAAATCCAGGCCAACGCGGCCCTTGCCAACGGGGAGATCTCAGAGGACGAGCTGAAGGAGATGGCGATTTTCCTGACCCACTACCTCGGCTTCCCGCTCGGCTCCAAGCTCGACGGAGCGGTCACCAAGGTGATCAAGAATCGCAAGAAGGCGGCAGACGCGGGTACGGGTGAGGACAAGAAGGCGAACGTCAACGCCGCGGTCAAGATGCACTCCGGTGGAAAAGTCCATGACAAGTAGGTTCGCGAGCCTCTCGCGCGTTCAGCTCGCCGTTCTGGTGCCGGAACTGCTTCTGATCGGTCAGTTGATCGACCGGTCCGGAATGGGTTGGTGCATCAAGCCTTTCGGGCACCCGGGCATGCTGGAGATCGCGATCGAGGAGTGGATGGGTGCGAGCCCCATCTATACCAGGCGGATGCAAAAGGCTCTCAAATACGAGGGCGAGGACGTCATCACCATCTTCAAGGGCCTGCAACTCGACATCGGTGCGCCACCACAGTTCATGGACTTCCGGTACACCGTGCATGATCGCTGGCACGGCGAGTTTCACCTCGACCACTGCGGTGCGCTGATGGACGTCGAGCCGATGGGTGAGGACTACGTCCGCGGGATGTGCCACGATATCGAGGATCCGACGTTCGACGCCACGGCTGTCGCGACCAACCGCAGGGCCCAGATCCGCCCGATTCATCGCCCGCCGCGGAAATCCCCGGACCAGCACCCGCACTGCGCATGGACGGTGATCATCGACGAGTCGCATCCGGAGATCGAAGACCACCCGGTCATCGCCGTGATGCGTCAAACCCGCGCCGCCAGAACCGAACTCGACCCTATCGACCCCGGTGACGAAGGGCAGGCCGACTACTCCGGTGAGCTGGTGTCCGATGTCGACTTCGCACAGTTCTCGCATTCGGCCCTTGTGCGGATCGCCGATGAAGTCTGTCTGCAGATGCATTTGCTGAACCTGTCGTTCATCATCGCGGTGGGCAAGCGCGCCGGTACCGACACCGAGCTCGCCAACAAGATCTGCACCAATCAGCTGACCGGCATCGCGGGCATTGCGGCTGAACGCATCCACCGCGCCCTCGGGCTGCCGGGTGGAGTCGAAGGCGCGCTGCGCACGCTGGAGTTACACCCTCTGTTCAATCCGGCCGCATATGTGACGGCGGAATTCGGACCGGACGCTGTCGAGGTGCGCAAGGCGGCCGCGCACGAGGACGGTGCGTGGATCTCGCTTGTCGGGCCTTCATCGACGAGGCCGCTGCAGGCCGCCGTCGCGGCTATCGATCCGCACCTCGATGTGCAGATCACCGGAGGCGACACCGAGTGGACGGCCCGAGTGATCGAAACCGACGCGGCTGCAGAGGAACTCGTCGAGGTTTCGGTTGTGCGGGTCAGCGGTGGCTCGTCGTGGGTGTTCGCTCCGCGGAAGTCGCTGCCGCTGACGGTCGTCTGATTGCCCAGGCGACCCCAAACGGCGGTTTATCTGCAGTGGTGTCAAACGGCTGATTAGCTATCGCCGCGTCGGGTTTGGGTTACTCTCCGCGGATGCGACGTACTCGCTGGACAACCTGGATAGTCGCGGTCGGTACCGCGGTCGCAATGAGCGTTAGCGGCTGCGGTGGCTCCGACGCGTCGAGTCCCCCGAGCCCGTCGGTGGATCCCAGTGTCGCCTTCAAGCAGTACGAGGAAGCTGTGAAGCCCGTCGAATGCTCGTCGGCCAGCCGCGACATGGACGAAGCGGTCCGCAAGGGCAACTTCGGAATCATGAAGACCAAGGCTTTCCAGTATCGCGATGTGTTGGCGACGTTCGACTCCCGGCTCGGCGAGATCGGCTTTCCCCCTGCTGCAGAGCCCATCATCAAGAGGATGCGTGAACGCAACTCCGACCAGTTGGCCGGCTTGAATGAGTTGGGACAGTACGACGGTAAGGACGAGGGCCTGCTGAACACGCTGCGGAACCGAGTTTGGTCCGATGACTCGGCGATGGTGGTGGAAGGCGATCACCTTCGCGAGGCGCTCGGCCACCCTGTGCAACAAGCTGGATACGCGGCGGATCTGCTGGAGGCGGCGCAAGCCACGTTCTACAACGACCGCGCACCGGTTCAGCCGAAGTGGGAGGCAGCTATGGCAGCCGAAGACCTGGCCGCGGCCAAGGCCGCCAATGCGATCGAGATAGCTGCGCTCGAGCGCTACATCAAAAGTGTCGACGCGATCTCTTGGCCTCCGGGAACCTTTGAGGTACAGGCGAATACCCTGCGCGAGCACCTTCGCGGACTGATCGACTTCGACCGTCGGCAGGTGGACGTGGCCACCGCGGCAGATGTCGTCGAGACGCCGGCCGAGGGTGTGCCAGACGTCCGGGGCGCCGTCGACGCCAAGGACAGCCTGTGGGTCAGTCTGGTCAAGAATTTCCAAACGGCCGATCCGAGCGCGAAGTGCTAACGACGACCGCCGTCCACCGCTGAGCCGACCCATCGCCGTAGGTAGCGCCGCAGGTCCTCACCGGTGCGGGGCGGACGGCCGGGATCGGTGACGAACGACTGGATGATCCGCAGCAGGTGCTCGGCAAGCTCGTTCAGATCGTCGTCGCTTAATCCGAGGCCTGCCCAGTCGACGTCGAACCGGCGCACCATCGAGTGACCGAAGTCTAGGGCGATGTCGCCCGTCACCGACTCGATATGCGGGTTCGGCCGGCCAGGCACGATGAGCAGACCGAGATGTTTGTCCTTGGGCAGCCACTCGAGTGCCGTTGCAATGGCCTCGGCGACGGCTTCGACGGGGTCGGTGATGCCGCGCAGGTGGGTTTCCAGACGCTTTTGGAAGTCGTCAGCGGCGTGCACGGCAGCGGCGACGAGCAGGGCGTCGGTGCTCGGGAAGTACCGGTAGACCGTCTGGCGGGTGACGCCGAGCGTGCGGGCCACGTCGGCGATGGAGAAGTCTGCGCCTCGGGCGTCGATCGCCTTGCTCGCCGCCTCCAGGATCCGCGCGATGGCTTCGTCATCGCTGGCGGGTGCCGAGCCAGACCAGCCGTGGGTACGCACGCGGGAATACTACTGCTATCCCTGGTAGGACACCGCGAGCCGCTTGACGCCGTTGAGCCACCCTGATCGAAGCCGTTGTGGCTCTTCCAGTTTCGAGATATCAGGTATCTGGTCGGCAATCTCGTTGAAGATCAGCTTGATCTCCATACGGGCCAGGTTGGCGCCAATGCAGAAGTGCGCGCCGTTTCCACCGAAGCCGAGATGCGGGTTGGGGTCGCGCAGGATGTTGAACTCGAACGGCCGCTCGAAAACGGCGTCGTCGTAGTTGGCCGAGCTATAGAAGAGGCCGGCGCGCTGTCCCTCGCGGATGGTCACCCCGCCCAGTTCGGTGTCCGCCTGCGCGGTGCGCTGGAAGCAGTGCACCGGCGTGGCCCACCGGACGATTTCGTCGGCGGCCGTTTCGGGGCGCTCCCGCTTGAACAGTTCCCACTGCTGCGGGTTCTCGAAGAAGGCGTTCATGCCGTGCGTCATCGCGTTGCGGGTCGTCTCATTGCCCGCCACTGCGAGCAGGATGACGAAGAACGCGAATTCGACGTCGTCCATCCATTCGCCGTCCACGTCGGCCTGGACCAACTTCGTCACGATGTCGTCGGCCGGACAGCGGCGCCGCTCCTCGGCCATGGTGTACGCATAGCCCATCAGCTCTGCGTTGGCAGCGACGTAGTCCGACTCGAAATCGGGGTCTTCGGTGTTCATGATGGAGTTCGTCCAGCCGAACAACTTCTCGCGATCGTCTTCTGGCACTCCGAGCATGTCCGCGATCGCGAGCAGCGGCAGGCGCATCGCGATGTCGTCGACGAAATCGCCGCTGCCCTTCTCCCTTGCCGTGGCGACGATTTCGCGGGCCGCGGTGGCGAGCTTCTCCTCCAGAGTCGCGACCGCCCTTGGCGTGAAAAGCCGTGACACCAGCTTGCGTAGGCGGGTGTGTTCGGGCGCGTCGTGGTTGATCAGCATCGCCTTCGTCAGTTCCAGCTGATCGGGTGTGGTGCCCTCTGGCATGCGCATGACGACGCCCTTGCGGTTCGTCGACCACAGATCGCCGTCGCGGGAGATCGCCTTGATGTCCTCGTGGCGGGTGATCACCCAGTAACCGCCGTCACCGAATATCGACTCGGGCTGCTCGTTCCACCACACCGGCGCCGTTTTTCGCAGCTCGGCGAACTCGGTCACCGGAATGCCCTTTTCCAGAATGTCGGGATTGGTGAAGTCAAAGCCTTGACCGAAGGGACATGCCTGCGCCGTTGCCATATGCCGACCATACACCGCCGAGTCAAGTGTATGGCCTAACTAAATGGCCATGACGCCCCGTCGCGCGATGGTGCAGTTAGGGTTGGCAACCGTGCGCGTCCTCGTGATCGGATCCGGTGCCCGCGAACATGCGCTGCTGCTCGCCCTGCGCAGAGACCCCGAGGTGAAATCCCTGGCGATCGCGCCCGGCAACGCCGGTACTGCCGCGATCGCCGATCAGTACGAGGTCGACATCACCTCCCGCGACGAGGTGGTGGCACTGGCAGGCAAGATTGGCGCGGATCTCGTGGTTATCGGCCCTGAGGTGCCGCTGGTTCTCGGTGTGGCCGATGCGGTCCGGGCCGCCGGGATCGCCTGCTTCGGGCCGACGAAGGACGCGGCCCGCATCGAGGGATCGAAGTCGTTCGCCAAGGACGTGATGTCGGCTGCAGGCGTGCGGACCGCACGAAGCGAGATCGTCGACAACCCGGCCCGTCTCGACTCCGCGCTGGATCGCTTCGGCCCCGACGGTGGCGAAGCGGCATGGGTGGTCAAGGACGACGGCCTCGCCGCAGGCAAGGGCGTGGTGGTGACGACCGACCGGGACGGCGCGAGAGCGCACGCGGCCGGCCTGCTCGACGCCGGACATCCGGTTCTTCTCGAGACATTCCTCGACGGTCCCGAGGTGTCGCTGTTCTGTGTCGTCGACGGCGAGACGGTGGTGCCTCTGCTGGCCGCGCAGGACTTCAAGAGGGTCGGCGACGGCGACACCGGGCCGAACACCGGAGGCATGGGCGCCTACGCGCCGCTGGCATGGCTACCGGACGAGGTGGCCAACCAGATCGTCAACGACATCGTGAAACCCGTTGCCGCAGAGATGGTCAACCGGGGAAGCTCGTTCTCCGGACTTCTCTACGCCGGCCTGGCGATCACATCGACGGGCCCTTCGGTCGTCGAATTCAACTGCCGCTTCGGCGATCCGGAGACCCAATCGGTGCTCGCGCTGCTCGACTCGCCGCTCGGCCAGTTGCTTCGTGCCGCGGCCACCGGCAATCTGGCCGAGCACGCGCCATTGCAGTGGCGCGACGGCGCGGCGGTGACCGTCGTGCTGGCCGCCGAGAACTACCCGGGCCGTCCCAGGGTCGGTGACGTGATCACCGGCGCCGAAGCGGAAGGGGTTCTGCATGCAGGCACAACGCGTCGCGACGATGGGGCCGTCGTCTCGTCGGGAGGGCGGGTGCTCTCTGTGGTCGGCACCGGTGCCGACCTGGCTGCCGCGCGCGACGACGCCTACGCCCGGATGAAGTCGATCCGGTTGCCCGGCAGTCACTTTCGCAGCGACATCGGGCTGGCCGCGGCCGAGGACCGAATCCGGGTCTAGTCGATTACGCCGTCAGCAGCGGGGCGATCCACTCCAATTCCGCAGGTAGCTGCGAACTCCAGAACTCTCCATCGTGTCCACCGGGCGAGAACCCGCCTGCGGGCGGGTTAGGCAGCTGCGAGATGAACTGCTGCGTCGCCGAGTAGAACGGATCACTGTTGCCGGAGTCGATTCGAATCGGTATCGACCCCAGAGCCGGAAGACCCCACACACTGTTGGCGGCGTAGTCGTCGGCGCCGTCGAACGCGCCGGGGGCGGCCGCACCTGACGACGTCCACAACGCCGGGCTGACCGCGCAGATGGCGGAGGTACGCGCCGGGCCGAGCCGCGCGCCGAGCAGCAACGCGCCGTAACCGCCCATCGACCAGCCGAGAAATGCCACGCGCGAGGTGTCCAGGCCTTGCGATTCGAGCATCGGGATCAGCTCGTCGAGCACCATCGCGCCGGAGTCCTCACCCGATGCGCGCTTGTGCCAGTAGCCCCCGCCGCCGTCGACGGCGACGACCGCAAACGGCGGCAGCCCCGCGGAGACCGCCTGCGCCAGGCCCTGCTCCACACCACCGGCCATCACCTGTGCCGCGTCGGCGCCCTTACCGTGCAGCGCGATGACGGGTCTGAGCGGCTGGGTCTGTCCCGGCGGCCGCGCGATCGCCCAGTTGGTGTCGATGCCCCCGCGTGCGGCCGACACGAACGACCCGCCGGTGTATGTCGGAGCTGCGGTTGCCGCCGGTTCAAGCGGGGCGGGCGGTGCCAACGGTGCGAGCGGGGTGCCTGCGCTCGTCATCTCCACCGGCGGGCCCGCAATGGACGGACCCGACTCGCGCAGTGTGCCGAATGCGAAGGCGCCCGCGGCCCCTGCGGCCGCGCTGACACCGAGTCGCATCATCGCCCGGCGGCTCAATTGCTTGCCTCGGTGCTGATTGCCTTGGTGCTCTGGCATGCGGGCCATCATGCCATTGCATGTTGGCGCACACGCGGCCGGCGCTTGGGCAATGCATCCAAATCGGTTGGCGCGCCGACTTCCTGTGTAAAGGCTTAGCTTTAGCCGAAAGAGCCATGTCGACGTCGTGTGGCTGGCAGCATGCAAGGCGTGACGGCGGCGGTGACACCCAAGGGCGTACGCAGGAAGTACGCACTGGTGACTGCGGCCGCCGAGCTGCTGTGCGAAGGCGGGTTCGACGCTGTCCGTCACCGTGCCGTAGCACGCAGGGCCGGTCTGCCCTTGGCGGCGACGACCTATTACTTCTCGTCCCTAGACGACCTGATCGTCAAGGCCGTCGAGCACGTCGGTGCACTCGAGGCACAGCAACTGCGTGAGCGGGTTGCCGGGTTGTCGCGTCGTCGTCGCGGCGCCGAGGCGACCGTCGACGTGTTAGTGGATCTGCTCGTCGGCGACGACCCCGAGAGCCAGGTGAGCGAGCAGTTGATCTCGCGGTACGAGCGCTACATCGCGTGCGCGCGTCAGCCCGCTCTGCGCGAGGTACAGCGGCGGATTCTGCAGCAGCGGACCGACGCGGTCGTCAAGGTCGTGGATCTGTGCGGCCGGTCGGTTCGTGCCGAACTCGTTTCTGCGTTGGTGTGCGCCGTCGACGGGGCGGTGGTGGCGGCGCTCGTCGACGACGGCGACGGTCCGCGCGGCACCGCGCGCGCGACATTGATCGACGTCATCGATGTGCTCGCCCCGATCACGTCGCCGATCTCCGCGCCGCTGCTCACTGCCGCTCCCGGCTGATTGCCGTCACGGTCTCGTTCCTGTTTGCACCATTGCGGGTGCAGTGCGGTTGGCGCTGGTCAATGATGGGCTTACTCACAGCCGTCTGACAGGGAGGTGCAATGGCCGAGACCGATACCGCCGAAAAGCAACCCGAACTGAAGCGGGTGATGGGCCCCGGTCTGCTGTTGCTGTTCGTCGTCGGTGACATCCTCGGCACCGGGGTTTACGCGCTCACCGGTGACGTCGCCGCCGAAGTCGGTGGGGCCGCCTGGGTTCCGTTCCTCGTCGCGTTTGTCATCGCCACCATCACGGCGTTCAGCTACCTCGAACTGGTCACCAAATATCCTCAGGCAGCCGGGGCTGCGCTCTACGCGCACAAGGCATTTGGCATTCAGTTCGTGACGTTCCTGATTGCGTTCGTTGTGATGTGTTCCGGTATCACCTCGGCGACGACGGCGGCCCGAACCTTCGCCTCGAACTTCTTCAAGGGCTTCGACTTCAGCCTGGGGACTGCCGGAATCGTCGCGCTGGCGTTGTTCTTCATAATCGCGCTCGCTTTGATCAATCTGCGTGGGGTGGGCGAAAGCGTCAAGCTCAACGTGTTCCTGACGATCATCGAGATCAGCGGCCTGCTCCTGGTGATTCTGGTAGGGCTGTGGGCGTTCACCGGCGGCGCGGATGTGGACTTCTCGCGCGTGGTTGCGTTCGACACCCCCGAGGACAAGAACGTCTTCATGGCCGTGACCGCGGCCACCTCGCTGGCCTTCTTCGCGATGGTCGGTTTCGAGGACTCGGTCAACATGGCCGAAGAGACCAAGGATCCGTCGAAGATCTTCCCCAAGATGTTGCTGACCGGCCTCGGCATCGCAGGCATCGTTTACATCCTGGTGTCGATCGTGGCGGTGGCGCTGGTGCCGATCGGCGAGCTCGAAGCCAGCGACACACCGCTGGTGGAGGTCGTCAAGGCCGGTGCGCCCGGTCTGCCGATCGACAAGATCCTCCCGTTCATCACGATGTTCGCGGTGTCCAACACGGCGCTGATCAACATGTTGATGGCCAGCAGGCTGATCTACGGCATGGCCCGTCAGCACGTGCTGCCGCCGGTGCTCGGAAGGGTGCATCCGCGGACCAGAAGCCCGTGGGTGGCCATCATCTTCACCACCTGCATCGCCGTCGGCCTGCTCATCTACGTCACGGCATTCGCCAACGAGAAGGCGATCAGCATTCTGGGCGGGACGACTTCGCTTCTGCTGCTTGCGGTGTTCGCCGTCGTCAACGTCGCGGTGCTGGTGTTGCGTCGTGACGTGGTTGCGGAGGGCGGACACTTCAAGACCCCGACCATTCTCCCCGTCATCGGCTGTATCACCTCGCTGTACCTGGTGACGCCGCTGTCGGGCCGGCCGTCGCAGCAGTACATTCTCGCGGGCATTCTCGTCGTCATCGGGATCGTGCTGTTCTTCATCACGATGGCGATCAACCGCAGGCTCGGCGTCCAGGACGCCGGCATCAAGGACCCGACGCGGCTGGGCGAAGCGCCCGACTGACATCACATCCGGTAGAGCCGCTCGCGGATCGTCCGGGCTTCGATCTGCGCCTGGGCGAGTAGCTCCTCGAGATGCGAAAGACGTTCGTGGAGTTCGTCGCTGGGCGGTGGCACCACACGTCTGCGTGGAGCAGGCGTGAGATCGGGCGGAAGGCTCGGGGTGACGATGTAGCCGTTTTCGAAGTCGCCGTAGACGGTGACGTCGTCGGGCCGTTGATACCAGTAGAGCGCGATGTACGCGCAGAGCACCGCGTCGACGGGATCCTCGTCGCGGTCGAGCTGAACCGGCTTCGTCGCGGCCTCCACCCGTTTGCGAAGCTCCACCCAACCGACGCTGCGGTTGGCCCGCAGCCGCGGGGTCGCGTCGTCGAGCCCTTCGATGAGCGTCATCAGCTTCAACAGATCGCGCTGGCGATCCCCGAAGGATCCACGCTTGTACTTCAGTGTCTTGTCGAGTCCGAACAACACGACCGTCGCCGGGTGGGGATAGACCTCGATCGCCTTTCGGTTCGAGCCCGAGGCGGGATCCATGTCCAGATCCAGCGCGGCGGCCAGCCGGGCGGCGCGCGGATTCTTGAGTTCGGGCTTATCGGCGAACACGGGCCGTGCGCCGGCGTCGAACCTCTGGAAATCGCGGTTGAACGCGGTCTCGGCGGGTCGATGTCCGGTCTGATTGTTGACGATCAGCGGCGCGTCGAAAGCCACGAGGCAGTCGCCGGCGGTGAACGGGGCGATGGCGTCGATGATGTCGGCGTCGTCCCGGGCCGCACCGACGTGCAGAAGCCGACCGTTGGCGTCGATGGCCGCGACACCGGTCTGGTTTTTCTCGCCCCACGCGAGATCGAGTCCAACGAAGCGCATAGGGTTACTGTGCCTCAACCGCGGCACGACGCGCCGCCGTAAGCTGTGTATTTGTGGCGATTCCCAACGTGCTGGCCAGCAGGTATGCCAGCGACGAGATGGTCGCGATCTGGTCGCCCGAGGCCAAGGTCGTCGGTGAGCGCCGACTGTGGCTGGCGGTGCTGCGCGCGCAGGCCGAGTTGGGCGTCAACGTTCCGGACGGCGTGATCGACGACTACGAGCGGGTGATCGAGGACGTCGACCTGGCATCGATCGCCGAACGCGAGCGGGTGCTGCGCCACGACGTCAAGGCGCGCATCGAGGAGTTCAACGCGTTGGCGGGCCATGAGCATGTGCACAAAGGCATGACGAGCCGGGACCTGACGGAAAACGTTGAGCAGCTGCAGATCCGCCGGTCGCTGGAACTGGTGTTCTCGCACGGCGTCGCGGTGGTGGCGCGGCTGGCCGAGCGTGCGCTGAGCTATCGCGACCTGGTGATGGCAGGGCGCAGTCACAACGTCGCGGCGCAGGCGACGACGTTGGGCAAGCGGTTCGCCTCCGCGGCAGAGGAGATGCTGATCGCCTTGTCCCGGCTGCGCGAGCTGATCGACCGCTACCCGTTGCGCGGCGTCAAGGGCCCGATGGGCACCGCGCAGGACATGCTCGACCTGTTCGACGGTGACACGTCGCGGCTTGTCGATCTGGAGCGCCGCATCGCTGAATTCCTCGGCTTCACCGAGACTCTGACCAGTGTCGGCCAGGTCTACCCGCGGTCCCTCGACCACGACGTGCTCTCGGCGCTGGTGCAGGTGGGTGCTGGACCGTCGTCCCTTGCGCACACCATTCGGCTGATGGCGGGACACGAACTGGTGACCGAGGGCTTCGCGCCGGGCCAGGTCGGTTCGTCGGCGATGCCGCACAAGATGAACACACGATCGTGCGAGCGCGTCAACGGGCTGCAGGTGATTCTGCGCGGCTACGCGTCGATGACCGCTGAACTTGCTGGCGCGCAATGGAATGAGGGCGACGTGTTCTGCTCGGTGGTGCGCCGTGTCGCACTGCCCGATGCGTTTTTCGCCATCGACGGGCAGACCGAGACTTTCCTGACGGTGCTCGACGAGTTCGGTGCGTATCCTGCGGTGATCCAACGGGAACTCGACCGCTATCTGCCGTTCCTGGCGACAACGCGCATCCTGATCGCGGCGGTGCGCGCGGGCATGGGGCGCGAGGCGGCACACGAAGTCATCAAGGAGAACGCGGTCTCGGTCGCGTTGGCGATGCGGGAGAAGGGCGCCGAACCCGACCTCTTGGACCGGTTGGCTGGCGACAAGCGGTTGCCGCTGGATCGGGCGGCGCTGGATGCGGCCCTGGCGGACAAGCAAGCGTTCACCGGCGCGGCGGGCAGTCAGATCGACGCCGTCGCCGCAGCGGTGGACGAACTGGTCAGCCGTTATCCCGAGGCGGCGAAGTACACCTCGGGCGCGATCCTGTGACCTTGGCCGGCCCGCTTTCGCAGGTCGACTTCACCGACCTGGACAACTTCGCCAACGGCTTTCCGCACGACCTGTTCGAGTTGCATCGTCGCGAGGCACCCGTCTACTGGCATGAACCGACCGATAACACGCCAGACGGCGAGGGCTTCTGGTCGGTGGCCACGTATGCGGAAACGCTTGCAGTGCTCCGTGATCCGGAGACGTATTCGTCGGTGACCGGCGGCGCGCGGCCGTTTGGCGGCACACTGTTGCAGGATCTCGTCGTCGCGGGTCAGGTGCTGAACATGATGGACGACCCGCGGCATTCACAGATCAGGCGGCTGGTCAGTTCCGGGCTGACACCTCGAATGATCCGCAGGGTCGAGGACGACCTGCGCGGCCGCGCCCGTCGACTCCTGGATGCGGTCGAACCGGGGGAGCCGCTCGACTTCCTGGTCGAGATCGCCGCCGAACTGCCGATGCAGATGATCTGCATTCTGTTGGGAGTGCCTGAGTCGGAACGACATTGGCTTTTCGAGGCGATCGAGCCGCAGTTCGACTTCGGTGGCTCGCGCAAGGCGTCGGTGGGGCAGATGACGCCCGAGGAAGCCGGCACCCGGATGTACACCTACGGCCAGGAGCTGATCGCGGCCAAGCGGGCCGAGCCGACCGACGACATGCTGTCGGTGGTCGCGAACGCGACAATGGATGCCGAAGGGCTCGCGGCGCCTTTCCTTTCGGAAATCGAGCTGTACCTGTTCTTCAGCCTGCTGTTCAGCGCAGGTGCGGAAACCACCCGAAATGCAGTCGGTGGCGGGATGCTCGCGCTGGCAGAACATCCCGGCCAGTTCGCCGCGTTACGCGAAAACCCGTCGTTGTTGCCGACCGCCGTCGAAGAGATGGTC
>Ga0075363_100000281_pt1 | contig 14744 bp, 15 predicted proteins | sample EndMetdeltDD1763_FD_71470 | JGI IMG/M metagenome (GOLD analysis project Ga0075363, IMG submission 71470) | Populus endosphere microbial communities from Tennessee, USA - Endosphere MetaG P. deltoides DD176-3 | ecosystem: Host-associated > Plants > Roots > Endosphere | place: USA: Tennessee...
TGGCAAAGCAACCCGGCGCGACAAGCCGGTTCTGTCGCGCGGCAACGTGCGCCACGACCGTGCGGCCACCCCGGCCTTCGGTTTAGGCCCAACCGGGGACGGGCACCCGCCGAATTAGCGGGTCCGTCAATCGTCGCGACCCGAGGACAGACAGGAGGAGCCGACATGGACAGCAATGTCGTGGTCTGGATCGTGGTCGCGGTCGTGGCGATCGTCGTCATCGGGTTCGTCGCGTGGACCGTTCGCAATTCGCGCCGCCGCGCCGAGGCAGAACGATTGCGCGGGGAGATCGGCCACCGAACCGAGCATCTGGAGAAGCGCGAAGCCGTCGCCGCCGAGACCGAAGCCAAAGCCAAGGCCGCGAAGGCCGAGGCCGAGGCGAAGGCCGCCGAAGCCGCACGCCTGGAGAACACCGCACGTGGGCATCGCGAGGCGGTCAGCACGTCGCGTGAAGAACTGGACGCACACCGCGAACGGGTCGACCAGCTGGATCCGAAGGGCAGCACCGCGGAACCTGCACCCGGCGAGACCGACGACGTGCGCGCGGACACGGCTACGACAACACAGCTGCCGAACACGCCCCGCGATCGTCAGCGTTCGTGAGCAGTCGCAAACCTCAGGCCAGCGCAGCCGTGCTGTTCGACGTCGACGGCACCCTCGTCGACTCGAATTACCTGCACGTCACTGCGTGGAGCCGGGCGTTCGCCGACGTCGACGTCCACGTCGACGCGTGGCGAATCCACCGATCGATCGGGATGGACGGTGACACCCTGGTAGCCACGCTCGCCGAGGATGCCGACGACGACACCCGCGCGCGAGCGAAGGATCTGAATTCGCGGTACTACAAGGAGGCTGCGTCGCTGCTACGCCCGCTTCCGGGAGCGCGCGGGCTACTGGAGGCCGTCGAAAAGCTTGGCGTGCAGGTCGTTTTGGCCACGTCGGCGCCCGAGGACGAACTCACGATCCTCAGAGATGTGCTGCAATGCGATCATTTGGTCTCGGCGATGACGTCCTCGGCGGATGTTGATACCGCCAAGCCCCAGCCCGACATCATCAACGTCGCGCTGGACCGCGCCGGTGTCGAGGCAGCGCACGCCGTCTTCGTCGGCGACGCGGTCTGGGACGTCGAGGCGTGCAAACGAGCCGACGTCGTCACCATCGCTCTGCTCAGCGGCGGCGTGTCCAAGTGCGAACTCACCGAGGCCGGGGCGCACCAGGTCTTCGACGACGCGCTCGACCTGTGCCAACACCTCGACGACACCCCGATTGCGGCGCTCGCGAACCTGGTGGGCGCCCGCTGACCGAGTCAGTTCGGTGGCGTCCAGGACACCGGTAACCGCTTGATGCCGTGGATGAACGGCGACAACAGCCGTCGAGGTTCCTCGGTGGCGGCGATGTCGGGTATCTGGCGGTGCAACTCCTCGAAAACGACGCTGATCTCGCGGCGGGCGAGGTTGGCGCCCAGGCAGAAGTGCGCACCGCCGCCGCCGAAGCCGGCGTGCGGGTTGGGATTGCGGCCCACGTCGAACGTCCACGGGTCGGCGAACTTGTCCTCATCGCGGTTGGCCGAGCAGTACCACAGCGAGACCTTGTCGCCCGCCGCCATCTTGGTGCCGCTCAGTTCGCAGTCCTCGGTCAGCGTGCGCCGCATGTAGATGACAGGCGACGCCCATCGCACGATCTCCTCCACGGCGGTCGGCGCGAGCGCCTCGTAGTCCGCCCACCACCGCGCGCGTTCCTCCGGATAGCGGGTCAGCGCAAGGACGCCGTGACTGATCGCGTTCCGGGTCGTCTCATTCCCCGCGACGACCAACAGGATGAAGAACGAGGCGATCTCGGCCGAGGTCAGTCGCTCACCGTCGACCTCGGCATGTACCAGCGCGGTCGTCAGATCCTCGTGCGGGTTGGCTCTGCGGTCCTCGGCATGCGCGGTGGCATACGCGCCGATGTCCATCGCCACCTTGACGAATTCCTCGTAGTCCGTCGCGATGTCCTTGTCGCCGAACCCGAGGATCACGTTCGTCCAGTGGAAGATCTGGTCGTGGTCCTCCTCGGGGAGGCCCATCATGTCGCAGATGACTTGCAGTGGCAGCGGGCCCGCCAGTTCGGTCACCACCTCACCCGTCCCGTCGGGATGCTCGGCGATCATCTTCTCGACGAGGCGGCGGGCTCGTTCCCGGACCGACGTTTCGGTGCGCGCGACAACGCGAGGGGTGAAGGCCCTGCTGACAATGTTGCGCAGCCGCAGGTGTTTCGGGTCGTCCATGGCGATCATCGAGCCGAAGAACTCCGACACCTCGGGGTTCGCGTCGTTGATGGTGATGCCGGGGCTGGAACTGAAGATCTGCGGGTGACGGCTGGCGAAGTGGACGTCGTCGAACCGGGTCACCGCCCAGTGTCCGGGCCCTGGCTCGACGCCGGGTGTCTCCAGCGGGATGTGGAAGGACACGGGCGCCTCGCGACGCAGCGTGGCGAACGCGCCGTCGCGCATATCGTCGTCGAGAACCCAGAACTTCCAATCGCCGAGGTCGATGTCCGACAGCGGCACGTCCGGGGGAGCTGTGCCGTTCGTTTTCGTCGCGATACCCACCTCGTGGAGGTTAGGCCGACCAGACGCAAAGTTGTCGAAAATGCAGTGTTTGGGATGCTTTTGTGTCATCCAGGGGGAGAAAGCGTGATAGCACTCTTGGGTGCGTAACCCACATGCCGGACAACCCTTTACAGCGACCGACGACGAGATAGCCGAAGCGCTGCTCGACGTCAGCATTCCGACCCTGATGCTGTCGCTGGTGCACATGTCGGGCGACCCCGAACTGATCCGCGGCGATCTGAAGCCGGCGGGCCTGTTCCTCAACGAAGTCCAGGGCTATATGTCCGAGGAGGACAAGGCCGCGGTCCGCAAGATCGCGCTCGAGGTCATCGCGGACTACCGCGACCGGGGCTGCCCGGAACCTGAGCCTGTCAGCGCCGAGTTGTTGCACGAGATGATGCAGTGGCTGGTGTGCGAGCCGGTGCCCGCCGAGTACGTGCCGCTGGTGCTCGAAGAGATGGAACTCGACGGCCGCGACGCCAGAGCGACGGGCGAGGTGGCCGACAGCGCCCGCCAGGATTTCCCGGTGGTCGTGATCGGATGCGGTGAATCCGGTCTGCTGGCGGGAATCCGGCTCAAGGAGGCCGGCATCCCGTTCACGATCGTCGAGAAGAACGCGGGCGTCGGCGGCACGTGGTACCAGAACACTTATCCCGGCGCGCGGGTCGACGTCGGAAATCACTTCTATTGCTACAGCTTCGAGCCGACGGATCACTGGACGCACTTTTTCGCGGAGCAGCCGGAGTTGCAGGCGTACTTCGAGGCCGTGATGGACAAGTACGACATCGCGCCGCAGGTTCTCTGGGAGACCGAGGTGACCGAGGTCGCCTGGAACGACACCGATGCGACGTGGACGGTTCGCGCGCGCGACCGCAACGGTGAGGCGACGGAGCTCACCGCCCGCGCGGTGATCAGCGCGGTCGGACAGCTCGACCGGCCGCACACACCGCACATCGCGGGTCACCAGGATTTCGCCGGGCCTGCGTTCCATTCCAACGAATGGGACCACTCGGTGGATCTGCGTGACAAGAAGGTCGCGATGATCGGCGCGGGTGCCAGTGGATTTCAGATCGCCCCGACGATCGCGCCGGATATCAATCGGCTCACAGTGTTTCAGCGCACAGCCCAATGGATGTTTCCAAATCCGAATTACCACGAGAAGGTCGGACCCGGCGTCCAGTGGGCGCTGCGCCACCTGCCCTTCTACGGTCGGTGGTATCGCTTCCTGATCTTCTGGCCGGGCTGCGACAAGGGACTGGAGGCGGCACGCGTTGACCCCGCCTACCCGGATCAGCAGAAAGCGGTCAGCGAGATCAACGAGATCACGCGGATCATGTTCACCGAGTGGATCACCAGTCAGGTCGGCGAGGACGACGACCTGCGGGCCAAGGTCGTGCCCGACTATCCGGCCACCGGCAAGCGCACCCTGCAGGACAACGGTAGCTGGCTGAAAACGCTGACCCGCGACAACGTCGAGTTGGTGCGCACAGGTATCGACCACATCGAAGCCGACGCTATCGTCACCGAGGACGGAACCCGATATCCGGCCGACGTCATCGTGTACGCCACCGGTTTCGAACACACCAAGATGTTGTGGCCCATGACTATTCGCGGCCGCAACGGCGAGATCCTCAGCGAGCGCTGGGGGGAGCGGCCGTCGGCGTACCTGGGCATCACGATTCCCGGCTATCCGAATTTCTTCTGTATGAACGGCCCCGGCACCTGGCTGGCCAGTGGTGGCAGCCTGATCTTCCACTCAGAATGCCAAATGCGTTACATCAGCGAATGTTTGGAGCTGCTCATCGAAGGCGGGCACGCCACGATCGAGCCGACGGTCGAGAAGACCACGGATTGGCATGAGCGCAGCCAGGCCGAGATGCACAAGATGGTGTGGTCCCAGCCCACCATCAAGCATTCGTTCTTCAAGAACCGCTTCGGCGAGATCCACACGCTGAGCCCGTGGCGTCTCGTCGACTACTGGACGTGGACCCGCGACCCCGATCCGGCGGACTTCGTCATCCGTTAGGTCTCAGGTCTTACGTCAAAGCCCAGTTCATGTTCTTGGCGAACGTCCGAGCGTCCTCGGAGATCGTGCCGAGTTCGTGGCTGCGCTGGATGTAGCCCTGGACCATCGGCAGGAAGTTTGTCGGGTTGTAGGCGTCTTCCTCGTTGTGCCACATCCCATTGCCGCCGTACCGCAAGATCGTGATGCACGGCGCCTCGAAGATGGTGCCGTCCCCGGGATCCTTCATGCGGTTCATGATCTCGCTGAAGACCCAGCCCTTTTCGACGTCGATCGAGTACCACGTGACCGGGTAGAACGGCATCTCGCTGCCGGGAAACGTGTCCATCGTCGACGCGATCCACTCGCTGATCTGCTTGCGGCCGGCCATCTTGCCGTAGAGGTGTTCGACGTAGGTCGCATCCTCGGTGAACAGCTCGCCGTACCGCGCCCACTCCCACGACTGGCCGATCTCGACGACGAGCTGCTGGTGACGTTCAAACGTCTCTTCGATCTCCTCGCGAGACCACTGTGCAGAACTCATCAGACGAGCTCCCAGTTCATGTTCTTGGCGAACGCCTTGGCGTCGTCGGAGATCGTGCCCAGTTCGTGGCTGCGCTGGATGTACTGCTGGATCATCAGCATGAAGTTCATCGGGTTGTAGGCGTCTTCCTCGTAGCTCCATTTGTCATCGCCTGCGTACTCCAGCACGGTGATGACGCCGGCCCCGTGGACGCTGCCGTCGCCGGGATCGCGCATGGTGTTGATGTTCTTGAAGATGACCCAGCCCTTGTCTTCGTCGATGGAATACCACTCGACCGGGTAGGTCGGCATCTCGCTGCCGGGGAAGGTGTTCATCGTCGAGACGATCCACTCGCGGATGTTCTCACGGCCTTCCATGTTGCCGAGGGCATGCTCGACGTACTTCGCATCCTCGGTGAAGTGGTCGGCGTAACTGGACCAGTCCCAAGTCTTTCCGACGTCGACGACGGACTCCTGGTAGCGGCGCCACGCCTCCTCGAGTTCCTCACGTGACCATCTACCCATTGGAGACTCCCTCGGCTCGCTGGATGAAACTAGAACCTGTTCTACCAAACCGGGGCGGGTCGGGGAGCGCTTTTCAGCCCCACCACGCGAGCACTCGAGCCGCGAACAACGTGACCCACTTCGATGGCTCGCTTGCCGGCGCATCGACCTCGAACCACACCCTTCCGGGATGGCGCCCGGCGGTCGTCCAGGTGCCGTCGGGCCGCTGAGCGGCGCGGACCATCTCGATGGCCTCGGTCATGCGCGGGTCTGGCGGCACGTCGTCCACCGCTGACGCCATCCGGAAGTAGTCCGCCGCGTTGAGCACGTTGTACCCCCAGCGGAACGGATAAGCGAACCGGTCCACCCAATCGGCGACCGGCTCACCGGTCGAGAGTCGCCGAAACAGCTTCCGCTCCAACAGGTATTTGTGTCCGCGGTGCCGCGCCGCCGTTGTGGCTTCGGTGCCGCCGGTCGCGGTGTCGTAGGCAAGCAGTCCCTTGAGCGAGTTGAGCGTCGAATGAAACGACGACCGCCTCGAACCCTCGACCCACTCGCAATTCCAGCCTCCGTCGGGCAGTTGATGCTCGACAAACCAGTCCGCGATGCCGTCGATGTCGGCGCCGAGCCACACACCGTTCGCCACCGTCCATGCGTTGATGCAGCAGTCCACTTCACCGCCCCAGTACGGCAGGTCGTCGTACTCCCAGCGGCAGTTCTCGGCGAGCAGTTCGACCGTCCCGCGCGCACATAACACCCCGGGATCGAGGCCCCACTCGCGCAGCGAGTTCAGCGTCCACGTGGTCGCCGTCCACGGCTGGCCGACCCGGCGCATCTCGTCGCCTTGGAAGTCGAAGTCGGCGGGAAAGAACGCGCCGCCGGCCCATTGGCCGTCGGACCCCTGCAGCGAGAGCAGGTGCGCGCCGAAACCTTCGGTCGCGATACGGGCGCGGGTGGCGTCCCACACCTCGGTCGGCTCACCCAGCAGGTCACGTTCGACCTGCCAGCGCAGGGCCGGGTCGGAATCCAGCAGCCAGGTGGCGACGGAATCGTCCATCGCGGACGACTCTAGGACACGGTCAAACTTCGTGCCTGCGACCAGATCTGGTCCCACGATTCCTGCTGTCCAGTCAGTAGGTACATGCTCATGTCCTCGCCGATATCGCCGACCTTGCGGACGTCGGAGAAGTACGGCCGCATGTCATCGGCGTCGCCGCCCACAAACAGAGCGCTGTCCACGTCGGCCGGTGGAGGTGGGAAGTAGCCGTAGCTCCGATTGACGCTGTATGCCTCCGGCAGCCCATAGCGGTCGGAGTAGCCGTCGATGTATGCGGCCACGATGTAGGACTGACCCATCACCGCAGTCCGTTGCCGCTGGGCATCGGGTAGTGCGTGATAGGCATCGGCCGTACGCGCGGCGATCCGCTGGCCGACGTCGTCGCGCACGAGCACCACCGAAAGGGCCAACATTCCGACCGCCAGCGCCACACTCGTCGCGACGGTCGGCCAGAACAGCCAGCTGCCGCGGGTCGCCCCGATCTCACGTCGCCGTTGCAGCGCGAGGGCGCCCACCGCGGCCAGCGGCGCGTACAGCCCGGCCAGGTAGTACGGCCGCCCGGCGGTGGCCACGAAGAAGGCGTAGAGCACGACGAACGTGACTCCGAGGAAGCGGTAATCGCGGAAGGCGGGATCACGGAACACCCGCCACAACCCGTACAGCACAAGTAACACCGCGGCCACGCCGGCGTACGCGATGAGCTGCACGGCGATACCCGGGCGGCCGCCGTACAACGCCTCGGCCTCACCCACGACAACCGACGCCATGTGCAATTGCGGCCATCCGTTGGCGTGCTGCCACAGCAGGGTCGGCGTGGCGACCAAGACGGCGATCCCGCCCCCCGCCCACAGCAGCGGCCTGCTCAACAGGGCGCGCGGACCCACCGCCGCCACCGCGATCAGCAGCACCACGCACAACAGCAGCACCTGGAACTTCGTCAACGCCGCAATTCCCGCAACGGCGCCGAACGCCAGCAGCAATCGGTCCTGTCGCACCCGAAGCCAACGGACCAGCAACCAGATCAGCAGCAGCCACTGCACCGGTTCAAGCGAATAGGGGGTGAGCCAATGTCCGGTAAGGGTTGTCCACAGCGCGGTCGCCTGCGCCAGCGCGGTGAAACCCTGTGCGCGGCGGTCACATCCGAGTTCGCGAGCGATGAGGCCGGCGACGACGACCGCCCCCGCGGTGGCCAGCGCGGCGGGAACGCGCAGCGCGATCATCGAACCGGACGCCACGCCGTCCATCAGGTGGGCCAACAGCGGGGCCATCGGAGGCTGATCGGCTGAACCCCAGTCGAGGTGATTGCGGCCGATGGCCAGCATGTACACCTCGTCGAACCAGTACGCGCCGCCGAAAGCACCTGCAGCACAATGCAAAACGGCAACGATTCCGGCGATCGGCAACACCACGCCGGTGGCGAACGGAGCGATTTGCCGATCCCCAGTCGTCTCGGTTCTCGTCGTCGTCACGTACATCCACGTTACTGTCGCAGCCATGGCACTCGGTATCGACGCGCAGATACTCGCGGAGATGGCGCCTCTGCTCGCGGAACTCGGTGAGTCAGAACCTGCTGCGGTCGGGGACGTCGAAGCACGCCGCATCAGCGGTCACCGGATGTTCGATCTGGTCGGCTCCAAGCGGGCACCGATCGCCGGCGTCGACACCGAACACCACACCGTGACCGCAACGGACGGCGCCACCGTGGATCTCACGTGGTACCACCCGGCCGGCGGTGACGGCCCCGGCAGCGCGGCGCTCTACCTGCATGGAGGGGGCATGATCTTCAGCCTCGAGCAGATCGGTGTCCTCTACGACCTGGCGGTGCGTGAGTATGTCGCGGCGTCGGGCGTGCCGATGCTGGTCGTCGACTATCGCGTCGCACCCGAACATCCGGATCCGACCCCGATCGAGGACTGCTACAGCGCGCTGGTCTGGCTGGCCGAACACGCGGCGGACCTCGGTGTCGATCCCGCGCGCCTCGCGGTGATGGGCGACAGCGCGGGTGGTGGCCTCGCGGCGGGCGTGTGCCTGATGGCTCGGGACCGCGGTGGCCCCGACGTCGCGCAACAAATCCTGATCTACCCGATGCTCGACGATCGAGCGGTGACTCCCAATCCGGAACTGCAGCCGTTCCTGACGTGGACCTACGACGACAACGTCACCGGATGGGGCGCGCTGCTGGGCGACAGCGCCGGAGGAGACGGCGTTTCGCCGTACGCGGCACCGGCGCGTGCCGACGATCTCACCGGCCTGCCCGACACCTACATCGACGTCGGCGACCTCGACGTGTTCCGCAACGAGGACATCGCATATGCCCGACGACTGGGGGACGCGGGCGTGCCGACCGAGCTGCACGTGTATCCCGGCTGCCCGCACGCCTTCGAGGCCCTCGCGCGGGAAGCGGCCGTGTCGAAGCGGGCGATCAGCGATCGCGTGCGCCGCCTGCGCGGTCTCTAGTCGTCGCCCCCTCAGGCGGCGCCCGGCTCCTCGACGACGGCCTTGATCCGCTCCAGCGTCTTGCGCATGTCGCGGATGTTGCGGCGGCGACGCAGCTGCCCGCCGAAGACCGAGAAGAGTTTCATGGTGAATGAGTCGTCGAGTCGGAAGGATTCGGTGACGTCGGTACCGCCGTCGGTTTCCGCCAGCCGGTAGTGCCAGTTGTTCACCGCCTTGCCGTTCAGCAGTACCGCGAAGCCGAATTCGCGTCCCGGCTCGCAGGCGGTGACCTCGCACGTCGTCCAGTAGACGGGTCCGATCTCGTTGCGCTTGACGTGACCGCGGAAGCGGGCGCCCAGCGCGGGACCGGTCGCTCCGCCGACCCACTCCGCTTCCATCACCTCCGGTGAGAACCGTCCGGTGTTGCGTACGTCGGCGATCAGATCCCAGATCTTGTCCGCGGGTGCCTGCATCGACACCGTCACCGATCCGTCCATGGCTACTCCTGTTTCGGTAAACGCCTTGGCTGTCACGCGCTTTGCAACGGTAGCAAGGGGTTCGGCCGCGCCGTCCGTAGCATTGGCGGCGGACGCCTGATCGTCGGCACCGCCGACGGAGTCCAGGAGGCACGGTGTGAAGATTCGTTTCGGTGTCGGGTTGGGTGCGGAGACCGCCCCCGACGGACTATCGGCCATCGTCGACCACTTGGAGTCGGCGGGTATCGATTCGCTGTGGTTCTCCGAACTCGTCTACAGCAAGGCGGTGGACCCGTTCATCGGTATGGCACATACCTTGTCGCGGACCGACAATCTGAAGGTCGGCACGTCGGTAGCCGTGCTGCCGGGCCGGCATCCGGTGCTGGTGGCAAAACAGCTGGCGTCATTGGCGGCGTTGGCGCCCAAGCGGGTGCTGCCGGTGTTCGGGTTGAGATCCGCCATCCCGGCTGAGCGCGAGATCTTCGTGGTCCCCGACGGCGAGCGTGCCGCCGTGTTCGACGAATCGCTGCGGTTGTTGAGATCCGCTCTGGAACACGACGATTTCTCGTTCGCCGGCGACTTCTTCTCCGCGAGTTCAGTCGCTGTCGCACCCCGCCCGCTCAAGCCGCTGGACATCTGGCTCGGCGGTTCCGCGCCGGCGGGTTTCCGGCGCATCGGTGCGCTGGGCGACGGGTGGCTCGGCAGCTTCCTCACGCCCGCAGAAGCCCGTGCCGGGCGCGAACAGATCGAACGAGCCGCCGAGCAGGCCGGCCGATCAATCGATGACGACCATTACGGCATCAACATCGCGGTCAGCGATGGCCCGCTGCCAGACGAGGTCGCCGCCGCGATTCGACGTCGCAGACCAGACCACGACCCGTCGGAATTCATCGCCGACGGCTGGTCGAGCTTGCATCGGCAGCTCGATGCCTACCTGGAAGCCGGCCTGAGCAAGTTCGTCATTCGACCGGCAGGACGGTCCGACGCATCGGACTTCATCGACCGCTTCGTCACTGAACTTCTTCCGCGGCAGAACTGACGTCGTCATACATCAGCGCCATCCGATCGAGGAACCACAACTTTCCCGCCATCTGGACAGCCAGCCCGAAAGCTGTGATCCATGGATCGAGGACGACCAGTCCCCACACCAGGAACGGGACTCCCGCTGCGCTGATGACGGTGAGAATCCACGGTGCCAAACGATGCCTGTTCGGCACCGGTGTCTGCGAGCGTCGACCCCAGGCGGTCTCGCCCAGCACGGCGCGAGACGCCCAACTGTCCAGCGACCCGGGCACGGGGAAGACGCGGGGATTGACCAGGGTCCACGCGACGACGATGCCGACCGGCAGCAGGCACCACCAGCCGATCCACACCCGACTCCAGATCGCGATAACGAGCAGCAGGGGGATCGGAATCCGCGTGTAAACGCTCCACGGGTTCGCGTGCCGACGCCACGCTTCGTCCCCGTCGAGGCCGAACACCCGGGCCAGTAGGTGGTGGTGGCGTGGCGCTCGAAGGCTAGGACCGCTTCGAGACATCGCCACGCAGGTCGGGCCACGGTGGGCGGCGAACCATAGCCACGCCGGCGAACGCGGCCGAGACGAGGCCGACGCAGATGCCCAGCAGCGCGATGGGCGTCGCGTCGGCCGCGGGAACCCACTTGGCGTCGCCGTCTTTGACGACGAACACACCGAGAGCGCCGCCGCGCACCCTGCTGACCGGTATGACAGTTGTGCCGTCCGCGGTTTCGCGCGGCTGCCCGTACGCACGGGAGGCATCGCCTTGCGCGGTGTCGCGGAGTTCGGAGACGTCTCGCAGGTTCATGCCTTCATGCTTACTACCGCACGCCGACGTCGGGAAGTCGATGACTTCGGCGGATCGCCGCAGTCTCCATTGCAGTAGTCGGGCACGTAGAGGAGGTACCAGTGGTCCTGCAGGTCATAGTCGCCGGTCATCTGATCGTCGACCCCGCCGAGCGCGACGACTATCTGGCGGGTTGTGTGGAGGTCGTCCGGCAGGCCCGCGCGACCGCGGGCTGCCTCGACTTCGCATTGTCGGCAGACCTCGTCGACGCAGGGCGGATCAACATCCTGGAACGCTGGGAATCGGCGGCCGCGGTCGAGGCGTTTCGCGGCAGCGGGGTCGACGATGACCAGGGCGCTGCCATCCTCACCGCGTCGGTGGCTGAGTACGACGTGGGCGCCACCCGCGAGCTCAGCTGACCATACGCAGATGTGACGAGTTCCTGACGTTGCGTTGCTGTACGCCGGTTCGTTTACCGCAGGGCCTGCGGCGGGACCGATCACAGAATCGGCGCGGCTGAGTCATAAAAGGCCGAGGACGTGGGTATATTGCAGTGATATTCACCTTGGGTAACAGGGTGATTATCAACGGTCAGGTTGGGTACAACAATATTCGCTGGCGTCAGAAAGCGGCGCCGCGTCACTGCCAGGATTCGCTGATGAGGCCATTAGGGGTTGTCTCATGTACTGTGCGTAAACTGCGCAGATGACGGGGGAGGGTACCCGCACCGACGCGGAGCCCTCGCAAATATCCAGAATCAAACGTCAGAGGCTACAGACTTGCCAGAAACGACCAGCGACGACCGGGACCTCAAGCCGCACTTCGAGAACGTCCAGGCGCACTACGACCTGTCCGACGAGTTCTTCCGGCTCTTCCTCGATCCGACGCAGACCTACAGCTGTGCATACTTTGAGCGCGATGACATGACGCTCGAGGAGGCGCAGATCGCGAAGATCGATCTGTCGCTCGGCAAGCTGGGCCTGAAGCCTGGCATGACGCTTCTCGACATCGGCTGCGGCTGGGGCGCAACGCTGAACCGCGCTCTGGAGAAGTACGACGTCAACGTCATCGGCCTCACCTTGAGCGAGAACCAGAAGGCCCACGTCGAGAAGGTGTTCGCCGCCTCGCCCAGCACCCGCACCAAGAAGGTGTTGCTGCAGGGGTGGGAGCAGTTCGACGAGCCGGTCGACCGCATCGTGTCCATCGGTGCCTTCGAGCATTTCGGGCGCAACCGCTATGACGACTTCTTCAAGAAGGCCTACGCCGTGCTCCCCGACGACGGGGTGATGATGGTGCACACCATCATCAAGCCGGAGGACAAGGAATTCCTCGACAAGGGCCTGAAACTGACGATGAGAATCGTCCGATTCTCGAAGTTCATCATGGACGAGATCTTCCCCGGCGGTGACCTGCCGAAGCCCTCCCAACTCGAGGGCCACGCCGCCGAGGCGGGCTTCAAGCTCACGCGCGCCCAGCGCCTGCGGATGCACTACGCCCGGACGTTGGACATCTGGGCCGAGGCGCTCGAGTCGCGCAAAGACGAGGCCATCGCGGTGCAGTCCGAAGAGGTCTACGACCGCTACATGAAGTACCTGACGGGTTGCGCCGACCTGTTCCGCGAGGGCTACACCGACATCTGCCAGTTCACCCTCGTCAAGTAGCTAGGTTCGCCGCACCCACCGCCAGATTCGTAACGGGAGCAGGCCCAACAGGGGTGCCCTCTTTCCCAGAGAGTCGGCGTCGCGCTTGTTGAATGCGCTCGCATACTTCTGTGCTTCGGCAGCGGTGGCGTACTCCTTGGATCCGCCAGGGTTGCTACATCGGCCGCAGTCCCATCGCATGATGCGCCCATCGGCGCGAAACGCCGGTTGATGACCGAACACCCGGCACGCGAGGGTCACGCGGACTTTTCCTCAGCCGTCGTCAGCGGTGCGGCGAGTTCTTCCAGGTTCCGGCCTTCCGCATTCACGCCGAAGATCAATTCGACGACGCCGCCGACGGCCATCACCGCCGCCCCGATCAGGAACGAGATCGCGACCAGGCCGCGATCGCCCGACTCGATGACCGCGCCGAACAGCAGCGGCCCGGTGATGCCGCCGACCGCCGTGCCCACCGCGTAGAAGAACGCGATCGCCAACGCTCTCGTCTCCATCGGGAAGATCTCGCTGACGGTGAGATACGCCGCGCTCGCACCGGACGACGCGAGAAAGAAGCACACCGACAGCACCGCGATGAAGACGCCGACACCGCCGGTTTCGGAAAAGAACAGCGCCGTCAGACCGACAGCGACCGCCGCGGAGCCCAGATACGCCAGCGAGATCATCGCCTTTCGGCCGACGGTGTCGAACAGTCGGCCGAGCAGCAGTGGTCCCGCGAAGTTGGCCAGCGCCCACACCACGAAGAACAGCGGAACGGTACCGGATGCCACGTCATAGAACTCGCCGAGCAGTGTGCCCAGGTTGAACGTGAACGCGTTGTACAGAAACGCCTGTCCGATGAACAACGCCAGGCCCAAGATGGCGCGCTTGGGGTAGCGGGTGAACGCGACCTTGGCGATTTCGACAAACGAGATCGTCTTGCGTGGCCGGATCGTCAGCGACCCTTCTGGCTCAGCGAGGGCCTCGTCGGTTTCACGTTCCACCGCGTCTTCGATCTCTCGGACTATTCGCTCGGCCTCCTCCTCGCGCCCATGGATGAACAGCCAGCGGGGGCTTTCCGGCACGTTGCGGCGGACGAACAGCACCACGAGTCCGAAGATCGCACCGATGCCGAAGGCCAGCCGCCAGCCCAGGTCCTGCGGGAAGATCGACGTGTTCAGCAGCAGCAGCGCACCCGCGGCGCCGCCCGCCGCACCGAGCCAGTAGGACCCGTTGATGATCAGGTCGACCCGGCCACGCACGCGTGCCGGTATCAGTTCGTCGATCGCGGAGTTGATCGCGGCGTATTCGCCGCCGATGCCTGCCCCGGTGAAAAAGCGCGCGATGTAGAAATACCACGGCGCGAACGCGAATGCCGTTGCCACCGTGGCGGTTAGGTACACCACCAGGGTCAGGATGAACAGTTTTTTGCGGCCGAATCGATCGGTGAGTTGGCCGAAGAACAATGCACCGAGACATGCGCCTGCGATATAGATCGCGGCGGCGATACCGATCTGGCCGGCGGTGAGTTCTATACCGCTGCCCGGTTCGGTGAGCCGGTCGGCGACGTTGCCGACCATGGTGACCTCGAGACCATCCAGCACCCACACACCGCCAAGACCGATCACGACCCGCCAGTGAAATCCGGACCAGGGCAAGCGGTCTAGCCGACTGGGCACCTGCGTCGTGACGGTCCTGGTCTCTGTGTCCCCGCCCA
>Ga0075363_100000284_pt1 | contig 14698 bp, 13 predicted proteins | sample EndMetdeltDD1763_FD_71470 | JGI IMG/M metagenome (GOLD analysis project Ga0075363, IMG submission 71470) | Populus endosphere microbial communities from Tennessee, USA - Endosphere MetaG P. deltoides DD176-3 | ecosystem: Host-associated > Plants > Roots > Endosphere | place: USA: Tennessee...
GGTCGCTCTGTCGGTCGAATACGACAAGCCGGCGCCCGGTCTGCGCACCGATTTGTTCGTCAAGTTTTCCCGCGATCTCGACAACCCGAGGCGCGATCGCGGCAAGACCCAGATGGAGCCCGAAGTGCGCTTCGCGTCGCTGTCCCGCGCACCCGGCTTCCCCGTCGCGGTACCCCACACGCTGTTCGGCGACTATCACCGCGGTTCCGGCACTGGGCTACTGATCACCGAACGAATCCGGTTTGGCGACAACGGGATCGAGCGTCAATACCACAAGTGTCTGGACTACGAGATGCCCGATCCGCTGGATCACTATCGCGCGCTGCTCACCGCTCTGGCGCGCCTTCCCGCCGACCTGACCGCGCACTTCCCGCTGGACGTGCGGGCCGCGACGGTGGGAGAACGAATGCCACTTTCCGCGGACCAGCTGGACCGGCGGCTGGACCAGCTCGCCGAGTTCGCCGAAACCCATCCGCGGCTGCTGCCCGAAAATGTGCGTGCGCCGGAGTTTCTGGCATGCCTGCGCAAAGACGTGCCGCGGGTCGCACATCACGAGCACACTCTCGCGCGCCTATTGGCCGCCGACTCCGACTATGTTGCGCTGTGCCATTGGAACGCAAACGTCGACAACGCCTGGTTCTGGCGAGACACCGAGGGCGCGCTGCGGTGCGGATTGATGGACTGGGGCTGCGTCGGCCAGATGAACATGGGCATGGCGATCTGGGGAGCCATGTCGGGCGCCGAAACCGACATGTGGGACCAGCATCTCGACGAGTTGCTGGAGTTGTTTGCCGCCGAAGTCGATAGCCACGGCGGCCCTGTCCTCGAGCCGGAGCGGTTGCGCCGGCACACACTGCTGTACGCGGCCTCGATGGGGGTCGCCTGGCTGCTGGACGTACCGGCGTTGGTGCGCAGGCGGTTTGGCGTCACGCAGCTGAGCAGTCGCACAGATCCTCGCATCAAGGACGACGAAAGCGTGCGCGCGCCGCTGCAGATGCTGTCAAACCTGTTGAACCTGTGGGAAACGTATCGCCTGGGCGATCTGCTCGACCAGGTTCTCGCCGAAGACGAACAAGTTGCCTAAAGGGCGGGCGAAACTGCTGTTCACAGCAACATCTAGCCGTTTTCAGTCGAAATCTTAAGCGAAAACGCGCACATCGTTCCCCGACTCGCCATATAGTTCTTTCTCCGTGCGACGAGGCGCGTAGACCGCGAAAGCCCAGCTAGGAAGGGTTGCCCCATGAATTTTTCAGTGCTGCCACCGGAGATCAATTCGCTGCTGATGTTTTCCGGCGCTGGTTCGGAGCCGATGCTGGCCGCCGCGGCGGCCTGGGATGGGCTGGCGGGCGAGCTCGGTTCGGCAGCGGACGCTTTTTCGTCGGTGACCTCGGGGCTGGCGGGTCAGGCCTGGCAGGGGGCGGCGTCTCAGGCGATGGTGGCCGCGGCGGCGCCGTACTCGGGATGGTTGAGCTCGGCGGCGGCTCAGGCGTCGGGTGCGGCTGCGCAGGCCAAAGCGGTGGCGAGTGTGTTCGAGTCGGCGCTGGCGGCCACGGTGCATCCGGCGCTGGTGGCGGCCAATCGTTCCGATTTGGTGTCGTTGGTGCTGTCGAATCTGTTCGGGCAGAACGCCCCTGCGATCGCCGCCGCTGAAGGCCTGTACGAGGCGATGTGGGCACAGGATGTGTCCGCGATGGTCGGGTACCACGGTGGGGCGTCGGCGGCGGCCGCGGAGTTGGCGTCGTGGGCGGCGGCCACAGCACCATTGCCGAACTTCGGTTACGGCAACGTCGGCAGCGGCAACGTCGGCTTCTTCAACACCGGCAACTCCAACTACGGCATCAACAACACCGGCAACCTCAACGTCGGCCTCGGCAACCTCAGCCCCAACTTCAATTTCGACCCCAACAACATCACCAAAATTGGCGGCGTCGGCCTGTTCAACACTGGCATGGGCAATGTCGGCGGCTGGAACACCGGCAGCCTCAACGTCGGTGTCGGCAACGTCAGCCCCAACTTCGATTTCGACCTCAACCACATCACCACCTTCGGCAACTTAGGCTTCTTCAACAACGGCCTGCAAAATGCCGGCATCGGCAACACCGGCATCGGGAACACCGGCTTGCCACTCAGCTTCTTGGGCACCCTGGGTGTGGGCAACAACGGCATCGGCAACCAAGGCTTTTTCAACTTCGGCGACTTCAACACCGGCCTGGGCAACACCGGCACCTACAACCTCGGCATCGGGCTGACCGGCGACCACCTGATAGGGATCGGCCCGTTGCACGTCAGCAGCGGTGCGGTTGGGGCTGCGGCGACGGGGCCGCTGTTTCCGAACATTGGTTATGGCAATGTCGGCGACGGCAACATCGGGTTCTTCAACACCGGTGACTTGAACATCGGCTTCAACAACACCGGCAGCATCAATGTCGGCGTCGGCAACATCAGCCCTGGCTTCAGCTTCGATCCCGACAACATCAGCAAGATTGGCAACCTGGGCTTCTTCAACAACGGCCTGGGGAACATCGGCGGCTGGAACAACGGCACCCTCAATCTCGGCTTCGGCAACGTGAGCCCGCACTTCGATTACGACCCCAACAACATCACCGCCATCGGCGGCTTCGGCCTGTTTAACAACGGGCTCAACAACGTTGGCATCGGCAACGTCGGTATCGGCAACGGTGGCTTGCCACTGAGCTACTTGGGCTTGCTGGGCGTGGGCAACCACGGTATCGGCAACCAGGGCTTGTTCAACTTCGGCAACTTCAACACCGGCCTCGGCAACACCGGCAACTACGACATCGGCATTGGGCTGACCGGCGACCACCAGATCGGTATCGGCCCACTGAACTTCAGCAACGGTCCGGTGGCGGCGGACACCGCGCCGTTGCCGAACTTCGGCTACGGCAACGTCGGCAGCGGCAACATCGGCTTCTTCAACACAGGCAACTCCAACTTGGGTATCAACAACACCGGAAGCCTCAACTTCGGCTTCGGCAACGTCAGCCCAATCTTCGATGTCGACCCCACCAACATCACCACCATCGGCAATGTAGGCGTCTTCAACAACGGCCTGCAGAATTTGGGCGGCTGGAACGTCGGTGCCGGCAACGAAGGGTTCTTCAACAGCGGCTTCGGCAACACCGGCATCCCAATCAGCTACTTCAGCGCCTTGGGCGTCGGCAACAACGGCAACTTCGACCAAGGCTTCTTCAACTTCGGCAATTTTGACCTGGGCGTCGGCAACACCGGCAACAACCTTGTCGGCATCGGGCTCAGCGGCAACCACAAGATCGGTATCGGCCCGTTCTTCATAACCGAGTAGCTGCGGTTCAGTTCGCATCCCAGCACGGGCTAGTGGTTAGCACGTCAGCGCCACGATCGGTGATGTGGACCGTGTCTCGGCGAAACACCGCCCCGACGCCTTCCTGCCACACGTAGCCGGTGATCGCCAGCACCATCCCGGCTTCGAGGCGATCGTTTTCGCCTGCCGCCCATAGCGTTTCGGACACTACGGGCGGATCGAAACCCAGCCCTAGTCCGTGCGCGATGGGCATCGGCGGGATCGGCTCGTCGGCGACTTCATAGGCCGCGAGCAGCCTGCGGGTGGGCGCGCCAGGACGACAGGCCGCAATGAGCTTGTCGTGCAGCGCATTCGAGCGTTGATAGAGCTTGCGCCCTTGTCTGTCATCGGCGTCTCCAGCGGGCCAGGTGCGGCCCACCTCGCCGACATAGCCGTCCGCCAGCGCACCGGCCGCGAAGGCGACCAGGTCACCCTCCCGCACCTCGCGATTGGCCCGTCGCCACGGGTGTTCCCGCGAGCTGACCCATGCGGCGTCCTGGGTAGCCGGAGTGCTGACGCCCCCGGCGGCCATGGCCTCCAGCACGGCCCCGGTGAGCGACTGCTCGGAGATCCCCGGCCGTAATTCGGCTGTGGCGGCGGCGATTCCGTCCTCGGCGACGCGCAGGGCGGGGCCCATCGCCGCGATCTCGCCGGGTGTCTTGATGCGTCGCGCCGCCAGCATGGCAGCCTCGCCGTCGACGAGTTCGGCGGCGGGAAACGCGATGGGCAGCAGCGCCGCGAAAGTGGGTGTGATGGCGTCGGTTCCGACCCGGCGGGCGGTCGCGGCGCCGTCGACGTTCTTCAGCACCTCGATCAGGGTCAACGGATTCCACGCCAGCCCGTAGAGGTGATCGTGGTCGATTTCTTCGGGGATCCCCTCGTCGGCGGTGCTGTTGAGATAAACGTCGCCGGTGGCGCGCACCACGACACACATCGGGCCGAACGGTCGAGTCCCGGCTATCCATAACTGGGGGCCACCGGTGATGTACCGAATGTTGGCTTGTCGCCCGAGCACCAGGACGTCGAGGTCGTGTGCGTCCATTTGGGCCAGCGCCCGTTCCCGCCGCTCCGCCCGTAGTGCCTTCGCGTCGGGCGTGACCTCAGTCGCCATAGGGGGAGTAGGGGTAGTCGGTAATCGGCGTGTAGCCGTCTTCGGTGATCACCACGATCTCCTCACTGCGATAGCCGCCCGTCCCGTCCTCCCACACCACCGGCTCCAAGACCAGCACCATCCCGGGCGGGAAGACGAAGTTGTCGTCGTACTCCGCACCGAGATCCGTTCCGATCATGGGGGCTTCGGCGGGGTAGGTCCCGATGCCGTGGCCCAGATACAAGTGCGGGAGCCACGGCTTACGGTCGCCATACGCGGCGAATGCCGCGCGCGCCAGATCGCCGGAGGAGGCACCGGCCCTGGTCACCGCGAGCACGGCCTCCATGATGGCTCGCCACTGGTGAAATTGGTGCTGCTGGCGTGGCGTGGGCTGTTCGCCGACCAGCCAGGTGCGGCCGAAGTCCGAGCAGTATCCGTGATAGGTGATGCTGACGTCCGTCCACAGCACGTCGCCGGCGGCCAATTCGCGATCGGTGGTGAGCAGCGGCAGCGCGAGATCGCCGTGCGTTGTCCAGACTCCGGCTTCCCTGGAGCTGGGCATCACCTGCCAGATGGCGTCCAGCATGTTGGTGGTGGCGCCCAGCTCGAAGGCGCGGCGCACCAGGGTGGCCGAAAGGTCGGTCTGTCGCACGCCCGGCGCCAACGCCTTCTGCACGTCGACGATGGCCTGCTCGGTGATGCGGGACGCCTTGCGCAGGCAGGAGAGCTCATCCTGGGTCTTGACGAGTTGCGCCGCGCCGACCACGACCGCCGCGTCCGACGGCGCACCCGACGGGAATAGCTTCGCTGCTGCACGCCGCATCGCACCGGTCAGCTCGTCCACGGCGACGGCCGCGCCCGGCGGGATCAATTCGGCCAGCATGCGCGCGAAATACTCTACGCCAGAGTCGAATTCGAGATAGACCGCGCCGTGCAGGTGGTCGTCGGGAACGGGGGACCCGGGCGTTTCCGGGGCCGCTCCGCTGCGGAAGGGCATGAACAGATGCGGATGTTCGTCATCGGCCAGCACGATCGCCACCGGACGCTCGACGTGCGAGAGCCCCGCGTCCAGCAGCGGCCAGCTGGCGCCCGTCGCGTATACGACGTGGCCGTTCATCAACAGGATCAGCGCGTCGACGCCGTGCTCGGCCATGGCGGCCCGAAGCCGCGCACCGGTCTCTGAACGCATGCGCGCAAAGTCCGGTTCGTCGGGAATGGCGATCATGCTAGATGCCCAGGAGCTTTCGGATGTTACCGCCGACAACGCGCACGCCCGGCGGATACAGGGTGCCGGATTGGCTCGACATCGTTGTTCCTTCGTTCGGATCACCTGGACAGCGCGCCCGGAATCTTCATCGCCTTCTGCATTGTGCGCCCGGTGCCGGTGAGCCGGCGACGGCGGGCATGGGTTAGCGGTGGACGTCGGGCTTCACCATGCGACGGGAAGTTCGTACGCTCCGTAGGCCAGAGTGTCGTGCTTGAGGGGAACCTCGTCCATCGGAACCGCGAGCCGCAGTGTCGGGATGCGCCGAAACAGCGTGGGCACGACGATCTGTAGTTCCATACGCGCCAGCTGCTGACCCACGCACTGGTGGCGGCCGTAGCCGAACCCGACGTGTGCGCCGTCGTCGCGGCGCAGGTCCAGCCGCTCCGGGTCGGGGAATTGGCGGGTGTCCCAGTTTGCCGGTGCGATATCGAGGATGATGCCCTCGCCCGCACGGATGGTCTCACCGCCGACGTCGATATCCGCCAGGGCGATGCGGCGCTGACCGGTCTGGATGATGCTCAGATACCGCATCAGCTCTTCGACCGCGGTGGCGATCACCTTCGGATCCTCGGCGTCGCGCAGCAGCGCCAGCTGGTCGGGATGCTCGAGCAGAGCCGCGACGCTCAGGCTGATCATGTTCGCCGTGGTCTCGTGTCCGGCGATCAGCACCCCGAGGGCCAGCTGCGTGGCCTCGCGCACGCTGAGCTCGTCGGCATTGACCCGTTCGGCCAGGTCGGACACCAAATCCTCGGAGGGACTTTGCATCTTGACCCGGATCAGCTTTGCTATGTACTTCGCCAGCGAGGCGGCGCCCTGCGCGGTGTCCTCGTGTGTCGCATACCGGCCGGTGCCGCGTTGGGCCTGCTGCTGGAAGAAGTCCGCGTCCTCGTAGGGCACCCCCAACAGCTGGCTGATGACCAGCGACGGCACCGGCAGCGCCAAGGCAGCGACGATGTCGCCCGGCTGGGGGCCCGCCAGCAGGGCGACAATCTGGTCGTTGACGATCTGTTGCACCGCGGGGCGCAGCGCTTCAACCCGCTTGAACGTGAACGGTTTTGACAGCATCCGGCGAAACCGGGTGTGCTCCTCCGCGTCGGAGGTGAACACCGAACGCGGCCGGGTATGCACCGTCGCCAGCATTCCCTCGTTCCAGTGCGGATAGCCCGGGAGCCGGTCGTCGACGCTGGCGCGGGCGTCGGTGAACAGTGCGCGGATCGCGTCATACCCGGTGATCAGCCAGGGCGTGCTGCCATCCCAGATGCGGACCCGGCTCAGTTGCCGGGCGTTGTTGAGCTCCAACACCTTTGGCGGCGGGGCGAACGGGCAACCGGGCGCGCGGGTCATCGGAAATTCGGGGATATCGGTGGCGGTCGAAATATTCGTCATCGTGCTCCTCGGTTAGCCGCGCCGGCCGCGCTCACGTGGACCGGCGCGCGCCATAGCCCGACGATCGCGTCGATCAGTCCTTCACCGGCGACGGGCCACGGCGAGCGCGACTTCGGACCGTGCTCGGCCAGCCCGCCCTCATGTTCCGCGCACGTGTGCATTAACAGGTTGCGCGCCATGACGATTCGTTCGGAACGCACCCGCTTGGGTAAGTCGGGAAGGCATCGGGTGATGCCGTCGATCGCCTGCACCAACGGCGGCGAGGTGAGCGCGTCCTTGGTGACGACGTGCCGATAGGTGGGGTCGGCCATCGCCTGAGCGGCAAACCGCGCGTACCAGCTCGGGGTCCCCAGCTCGGCCAGATGATCGGTGAGTGGGCGCACCAAGCTTCCCACCCAGTCCCGCAGTTCGGTCGAATCGCCGATGTCCGTCAGCATCCGCGTCCGCAACGCGTCGATCGGCACTCGGTGCTTTCCCTCGATCGCGCGTAGCAGGTCGGTGCGAGTGCCGAAGTGATAACAGGCCGCGGCGTTGTTGCCTTGCCCCGCCGCCTCGCTGATCTGCCGGTTGGACACCGCGTACATGCCGCGCTCGGCGAACAGCCGCTCGGCGGCGGACAAGATTGCCTCGCGGGTTCCGGTCGATCTGTCGGCCCGAACCGTTCGCGCCGCTCGCGCTGAGGTCACCGCCCCAGTGAACACCGGCGATCCGGTTAAATCAAGCGCTTTATTTAACTGGTCTCAGGCGTCGAACGGAGCCAGGCGAACGGCCAGCGGCAATCCACAGCGAACCAAGAGCCCGAAGCGTCCCGCCGGTACCGCGGCCGCCTCCGCACGCATCATTTGTGCGAGCTGCCGCTTGAAGTCCCCGCGTGGATAACGCCGCAGCACCGCATCGACATTGCCGGGCGCGATGTCCCAGATGCGCAGTCCCGCACCGTCGACCATCGCTCCCCACTGCAGATAGCAGCCGATCGCGCCGTCGGTCTCGACCTTCACCCCGGGTGTCGTGTGAACGCAGATGCCGTCGGCGAGCCGCTCCGCACGCTCGCCGGCCAGTCCCGCGGCGGTGGCGCAGGCCTGCATGCGATCGACGCTGCCGAGCGTGAAATCGCGGTCGGTCGTGGGGCTGGCAATGCCGTAGTCGTGCAGCAGCGACCCGCAGTAGAAGAGCTCGTCGTCCAGCTCGTTGCGGTCGACGGCGGCGAGCGCACGCCCGAACAACCAGGTGCGATAGGAGTGGCCCTGCAGTGCGGCCGGCATTTCCGCGCATGCCTGCTCGGCCTCCCGGGCGAGCCGCGAATCGGGGACCTCAAACGTGTCCACGTCGACGCACGCGGCCGCGGCCGGGATCCGGCCCAGCGCGAGTTTTACCCTCCCGACCGCGTTCTGCCACTGGCCCACGGCAATTGCGGCAAGGAGGCGACGTCGTTCCGCGCGGGATAGCCGGCCGTCGGTTCGTCGGACCCACGCGAGCCCGCCCAGCCGCTGGGGATCGGGCGTGTTCACCCGGGAGATTTTACGGACGTTCGGGTGAACTGAGCGATGGCGTCCGCCGCCGCTTCGGCACCGTCGTGGCGGCGGATGTCAGTGCCGAGGCGGCCCGCCGCGTCGTGGTAGTTGGGGTCACCCAACACCGTGCTGACCGCGTCGCGGATGCGCCGAACGCTCGCATGCTTGCGGAGCAGGACACCGGCGCCGGCGTTCTGCACCGCTGCGCCCACACGGCTCTGGTCGATCAGCGTATTCGCGGGCATGACCACCACCGGCACACCGAACGACAGCGCCCGCATCGTCGTGCTGTGTCCGCCGTGGCCCACCACCAAGGAGGCGGTGGCCAGGACCTCGTCGTGATCGAGCCAGGAGTGGATCGACGCGTTCGCCGGGACACGCAGACCGGCTGCGTCGATGGCCGGGCCGATTGTCACCGTCGCCTCCAGCGGCAGCGGTTTGATGGCGTCGAGAATGCTTTGCAGCATGCGCGTCTGGCCGGCGTACGCGCAACTGCTCAGGCTGACCAGAACACGGGGCACCGGCGTTGTCTTGGCCGCGGTCGGGACGCCCTGCCACACCACGCCGACATGGCGCACTGGCGGCGTGCCGCGCACCGGGTCGAGATCGGCTCGGGCAGAGACGATCTGCAGCGCGACCCTGCGTTCCACGCCGAGCGGCGCGATGCCCCGAAGGCGTAACAGCCAACCGAGCGGACCGGCGGCCTGATCCTGTATCGCCCGATAGAAGCAGTGCACGAACACCACCGTCGGCATATGCGCCGCTATGACTTCGTGGATGGCGGCCGTCAGCAACACGTCGACAACGACGACGTCGGCGCCGTGGCGGTGTGCCGCCGCGAGAATGTCGCGGCCCAGCCGGCGGTCGGACACCACCCGGGCCATGTCGCTCATCAGGCGCCACAACGGCCGTTGGGTTGTCGGTTCGAAATCTGTTCCACTGGTGAAGGTTTCGAACGCAAAGCCGGCGGCTTGCACCCGGTCGCGGACGCCCCGGTGGCCCACAAAGTGAACGTCGGCGCCGCGGGCCCGCAGCGCACGCGCGACGGCCAACTGCGGTGGAAGGTTTCCGCCGCCGTCGACCACCGCGAACAGGATCTTCATTGCGGCGCCGAGCCCTTGGCCGGCACGGCCAGAACGGCACCGGTCATCAGCAGCATCCGATCCCGCACGTCATCCACGGACAAATCCCGGTCGCGCCGCAGCAGCTTCCAGCTGTACACATCGGTGGCCACCACAAGTGCATCGATAAGTCGTGACCGTTCAACGGCTTTGACGGGCAATCCGGCGTCGAACACGTCCTCCACCCAACGCCGATGTTCGAGCCGACCGGAATCGCACATCTTGCGGGCGCGAGGGTCTTTGTCCTCCTCGGCGAGCAGACCGAGCGCCATGTCGCCGCGGCGCTCGTAGTGCTCGATGAGTACCGCCAGTGCCCGTGGGGGATCCCCGGGCGGTGCGCTGCGCTCGACCACCACGTCCTGCAGAGCCTGCGACCAGGCGGCGTTGACGAGCGCATCGCGGCTGCCGAAATGCCGCAGCACGGTCTTCACCGTGACGCCGGCGCGATCGGCAACTGAACCCAGCGTGATCGACAACGACCGCTTCGCGGCGACTGCATCAATGGCCGCTTGCACGATGGCGTTGTAGGTCGCGGCCGCCGATTCCTTGCGGGCACGCATCTCGTAGCTCCGCTTTTTCGTGTCCATGATGATGTACATCAAATCACTATTTGACGTCCCTGGCAATGGACATCAATTGGCGATGGGCCGGTGGGGGTCCAGGCCAACCGAATCGGGTTGCCGTTAAGGGGTTTTGAGGAACACGTCGTTGAGGGTGACGGTGCGAAGTTTCCGTGCCCGGATGATGTCGACGAGTTGCCCGTACACGTGGGTGACCGGCAGATGGTTGAGGTGCCCGATCACGATGGATTGTGGGGTGAAGTACTGGTCGGCCATCTTCACGATGTATTCCTCGGTGATCAACGTGGAATCCGACAGCGAGCCCGACCACAACACCGGGACGGTGTAGCCGAGTTCGGCGGCCACGGCGTCGACGACGGCGTTGTGCTTCGCATACGGCGGGCGCCAATACGGTTTGACGCCAACGCCGTACGTCTTCTTCAAGAATTCGTCATTGCGGGTGAGCTGTTTGGCGATGTCGCTTTTGGTCAGCGTCGTCAAATCCGGATGCGACCAGGTGTGGTTGCCCAGCTCGATCTGCCCCGACTCCACCAGCGGCCGCAGCATCGCCAGGTTCTCGGTCCAGGAGCTGTAGGTTCCGTTGACGAAATACGTCAGCCGAACGCCGGTGTCCTTGGCGAACTGCGTGTAGGCGCGCACCACGTCGGTGCTGACGCCGTCGTCGACGGTCAGCGCCAGCAGGTCGCCCTTGCCGGGAAGTGTGGTCAGTGCGCCGCCGCCGGGTAGCTTGACGCGGGCGGTCGATGGTGGCGGCGGCAGCAGGCCCGCGACGGTCGGACCGGACGTTGGGGCGGAGGCCAGCGGCGCTTCGGCGAATGTTCGCGGTTGCGGATCCACCATGCAGCGCGCCGCGCCCACGGCGACGACGGTTGCCGCGGCCAGCGACCCCAGGAAGCGACGCCGATTCAGCTCGGTCCCGGCGCCGCCCGGATCGAAAGTGAACCCGACCTTTGCCGGTGGTTTTCGGTGCGCGCCACCCCGGGACACCCCCCGGTAAGGGGTCTCCGAATAGCTAAACCGGGTGGCCACAGCAGCGAACCGTACCATTCGCAACTGCCAAATGCCGTGTTGTGGGCGGGAGGGTCGACTGTCGGTTCCCTGCCAAAACCTGCAGGTGACCGCGCCGTGACCTGCGGCCGTCGGTCAGCGGCGGTGTGGCGCGGGTCACGCCTCCTGGCCGTATCGCCGAAGCGTAGCGTTTGACCCGCCCTACCGGACGCACCGAAGGAGACATCATGACCGTGATCGTTGTCGATCGGGGACCCCGGCAGGTAAGTCGTTCGGTCGAAGTCGCCGCACCGGCGGCTGAGCTGTTTGCGTTGGCTGCCGATCCCACGCGGCACAGCGAACTGGACGGCTCCGGCACGGTGCGCGACAACATCAAAGTGCCGACGGCATTCGTTGAGGGGTCGAAGTTTTCGACTCACATGAAGATGTACGGCCTGCCCTACCGCATCACCAGCACGGTGACGGCGCTCAAGCCGAACGAAGTGGTCGAGTGGCGCCACCCGCTGGGTCACCGCTGGCGATGGGAATTCGAGGCGCTCTCGCCGACAACCACCCGGGTGACCGAGACGTTCGACTACCGCGACGCCGGTGCGCTGAAGAACAGGCTCAAGTACTACGAGCGGATGGGTTACGCGAAGGGCAACGCGGCGGGCATCGAGGCGACGCTGGCCAAGCTTCGCGATCGCTACGCCGCGCAGTAAGGCGTCACTGAGGCGTCACCGTGGCGGATCCTCGGCGTCCCACGGGACCACGCCGGACACCCAGTGGCTCAGTTCTTTTACCTCGTCGTTGCGGTGCAGGTGCCGCGGCGGTGTGGCGAAGGTGGCATAGGGGCGGCATCGGATGACGACGCGGTTCTCTCGTTCGCACATCGCTGCGACGGATGCACGCGCCTCGTCGCCCAGCGGCTGACCGGACATTCGACCGCCGACCGCCATCATCACGTCGACCGCGAGCTCACGGTCTCGGTCTAGCGTCGCGTCGGCGTAGACCTGCAGATAGCTGAACGGCCACCGCTCGTCGAGCACGCAAAGGCTGATCTTGCCGTCACGCTCGATGACGCGGGCCTTGCCCCGGCCGGCCATGGTCGACACCAATAATTCGTCGTCGTCGGTGGGGATGTAGTAGACGATCGACATGCCCGGACCGTCATTGCGCCGGCGGTACCCGAACACGCAGGTGCGGTGCGTGCGCACGAATTCGCGGCGCTCGGACGGCAGCATGTCGCGGTCGGTTGGGACCGTGGAGGGCTCTGAGGCCAGGGGAAGCAGCATGGCGAAGGTTCCTTGCTTTGAGTGTCTTCGAAAACGTTGACCGTAGATGTATTTACGGATACAGTGTGGCCATAAATACTCAGCCTGTCAACCAGCCGTTGCGCCGTTCCCGCGGGCGCCCCGCCCTACCCGTGGACCGGATCGTGGAAGCGGCCCTCGAACTCGTCGACGAGCAGGGCGCCGACGCACTGTCGATGCGGTCACTGGCCCAGCACCTGGGATCGGGCACCGCCACGCTCTACCGTCACTTCGCCGACCGCTCGGAATTGGTGGCCATGATGGTCGATCGGATGATCGGGGAAGTCGAACTCGATGCATCGACGAATGCCGACTTGCCCTGGCAACAGGCCTGTATATCGTTCGCGCAGCACATGTTTGACGCGCTGGGGCGCCACGGCAAGGTCACGCCCCTATTGATCGGGCATGTCCCGATGGGGCCCAACGCGATGGCGCGTCGCGAGATGATGCTGTCGGTCCTGCTCGGCCACGGCTTCGCGACGGTGACCGCCGCCCACGTCTACGCCACCCTGTCCCGGTATGTACTCGGCTTCGCGGTGCAGGTGTCCGGGTCGGCGGCGACGCGTGAGCACGATGCCGAGCTGTCGGCGCGATTCCATCAACTCGATCCCTCCCGCTATCCGGCCACGCTGGCGGTCGCCGACGATCTGCCCGTTCCGTTGGAGGAGGAGTTCGCCTTCGGATTGCGGCTCATCGTGAGCGGGTTGGAACGGCTTCGCGCTTCAGCGCGCGCCGAGATTAATGAGGTGCTCGATCATCGTGTCGACCGCCGCCTCTAGCGGGCCCGTGTCGCGACGGACTTGGCTGAGCAGCAGTCCGCCCTGAACGCCGGCGAGCAGTGCCATCGCGATGCGCTCGACGTCTGCGCCCTCGGCCAGCTCGCTGCGCGCGGCAATGGTCACCAGGCCGTCGTGGATCAGCTTCTCCCACTGGGCAAATGACGCTGCCAGCCTGGCCCGCGCGATGGGGTCGGTCTCGGACAGTTCGTTGGCCATCGATCCGATCGGGCAGCCTCCCACACAGGCCCGGCCGCGCACCAGATCGACCATGATGTCGCGCCAGCGGTACAGGTCCTGGACGCTTTCGATGCGGTCCAGGCCGAGGTGCTGCACGCCGAGCACGCGTTGGGTCTGGAAGTCGATGACCGCGGCGACGAGATCGCCCTTGTCGGCGAAGTAGTGATACATCTGCGAGGTGCTGATGGACGCCGCTTCCTGGATGTCCTCGATGGTGGTCCGCGCCGCACCGTTCTGCAGCATCAATTCCGAGGCCGCCGCCACGATACGTTCGCGGGTTGCGCGTCCCTTCGCGGTCAGTTTCTCGTAGGCGGCAGGAGTCATCTGCGCACCCTACCAGTTTGGAGTTGACACTCCATTTTTTGTTGAGAAAGCTGAACGCATCCGTCTACTAACTCGTCTACTGATCGGCGCCGGAAACCCGGAGAACCCCGGAAACCATTGTGCGCCAACCGGCACGAAGGGATATGAAAATCGTGGTCAGCACCGCCAAAACCCAGCACCCGACCATCGCCGACCGGGTCGGTGAACTTCAGCAGGGGTCGGCCGGGCAGCTCCCCGGCACCGTATTGGCCGCGTTCCGCGCCGAACAGGCTGGGCTACAGGCTGCCGGAGTGCCGGTCGGCGTCGCCGCGCCGGGCGATCCGATGCCCGATGCGCAGCTGCTCGACGTGCACGGCAGTCCGACCACGCTCGCCCAGGCCGCGGCAGGTCGCCGCGCCGTGGTTGTCCTCTATCGCGGTGCTTGGTGCCCCTACTGCAACCTGACGCTGCGGGCCTATCAAGAGGATCTCGTTCCGCGGCTGGAGCAGCGGGGCATTCCGCTGGTCGCGATCAGCCCGCAAAAGCCTGACGGATCGTTGTCGATGCAGGAGAAGAACGAACTGAGCTTCACCGTCTTGTCTGATCCCGGCAACCAGCTGGCGACCGCGTTGGGCGTGCTCACCGCCCCATCCGAAGACGGTCATGCTGCGCAGCGCGCGCTTGGCTTCGAAGTCGCTGAAGCCAATGCCGACGGTACCGACGGGGTGCCGATGCCGACCGTGGTCATTGTCGACGGCGCCGGGATCATCCGCTGGATCGACG
>Ga0075363_100000285_pt1 | contig 14694 bp, 10 predicted proteins | sample EndMetdeltDD1763_FD_71470 | JGI IMG/M metagenome (GOLD analysis project Ga0075363, IMG submission 71470) | Populus endosphere microbial communities from Tennessee, USA - Endosphere MetaG P. deltoides DD176-3 | ecosystem: Host-associated > Plants > Roots > Endosphere | place: USA: Tennessee...
CCGACCTCGCCGAGTCCGCGCCCGGAACCCGCGTCACCTGGCTGGTCCGCCGGCCCACCGTCGGGGGCGCGTTCGGTGGTGGCGACAACGACCAGCTCGAGGCCCGCGGGGCGCTCGGCAAGTCGGCCGAACGCGCGGCGGGCAGCCGGACCGTCACCGCGGTCACGTCGTTCCGCACGGCCGCTGTGGAGCAGCAGGGCGACGGGCGGCTGACCGTGACCGACTTCGGAGGACAGACCGTCAGCGACGTCGACGAGATCGTCGTCGTCACCGGCTTCCGGCCCGACCTCGGCTTCCTGTCCGAGATCCGGCTCGACCTCGACCCGGTCCTCCAGTCACCCCGGACCCTCGCGCCACTGATCGACCCGAACGTCCACTCCTGCGGCACCGTCTACCCGCACGGCGCCAAGGAGCTCGCTCAGCCCGAGCCGAGCTTCTACCTCGCCGGCATGAAGTCCTACGGTCGCGCACCGTCGTTCCTGACCCTCACCGGTTTCGAGCAGGTGCGCTCGATCATGGCCGCCATCGCCGGCGATCACGCGGCCGCCGAGCGTGTCGAGCTCGTCCTCCCCGACACCGGGGTCTGCGGCGGCGCCGGCACCTTCGACGCAGCCGACTCCGGTGCGGGCTGCTGCGATCCAGCGACAGCCGAGCTGATCACCATCGGCACTCGGCCCTGACGCGAGGCCAGCTAGGGCGTGTCTCTCAACTCGTGGGGGATGCAGGCGTCGTCCAGGCGCGCGCTGGCTAGGCGCCGGCGCGCGCGCAGACTGGGCGTCTTCGAAGCGTCGGCAACGACGCCAGCGCGTGATCTGGGCGGCGTCCGGCGCCGCCAGGAGTTGAGAGACACGCCCTAGGGGCGCAGGGCTCGATGGGCGCGCAGGGCGAGCACGGTGTTGAGCGCCGAGATGCCGATGAGCATCCCGCCACGGCGGCGGTCGACCTGGCCGGTGACCGTGATCAACGCCGCGGTCACGGTGTCGCTGGCGTGGATCAACGGCGCGGCCTCGAGGGCCCGATCGAGTGCCTCGCCTCGGAGGACGAGCAGGTCGCGTCCGATCAGGATCGTGCGGACGCCGAACAGGCGGAAGGCGTAGACCGCGGCCGGGCTGGGCGGCTGTCGGTCGTCGATGCGCCCGATGAGCACCCGCGGCGCGAACAGTCCGAGTGCGCCGTTGAGGATGCGGATCAGACCCAGCCCTGTGCGGGCGAGGCTGCTGGCGCCGTCTGACATGGCAACTCCTTGGTGATGATCTAGGAGACTTGGGAGACACGCCCTAAGGCTTGGTGGCGAGCGTGAGCGCGAAGTCGCCGGCCTCGTCGGTCCAGACGCGGGTGACGCCGAAGCCTGCCTGTTCGAGCTCGGACGCGATCCTGCTGACCCGGAACTTGGTCGAGATCTCGATGCGGATCTCCTCGCCCATCGCCAGGTCGAGCACCAGGTCGGCCCCGGGGATCGTGACCGACTGGGGCGTCTCGGAGCGCAGCCGCAGGTCCATCCGCTCCATGTGCGAGTCCCAGAACGGGATGTAGGAGAAGTCGTCGATCGCGAAGTCGGCACCCAGCTCTCGGTTGAGGACGCGCAGCGAGTTGAGGACGAACGCCGCGGTGACGCCGCCGGGGTCGTCATAGGCCGCGATCAGCCGGTCGGCGCTCTTGACCAGGTCGGTGCCGAGGAGGAGGGAGTCGCCGGGCTCGAGCACGTCGGCCAGAGCGCCGAGGAAGGCCGCCCGCTCTTCGAGGTAGAGGTTGCCGATGGTGCCGCCCAGGAACGCGACCATGCGGCGGCCGCCGCGCGGGAGGTGGGCGAGGTGAAGGGTGAAGTCCCCGACCACCGCCTCCACCGCGAGCCCGGGGTAGCGCTGGGCGATCGCGTCGGCCGCGTCGCGCAACGTGCCCTCGGAGACGTCAACCGGTGCGAACCGGGTGAGCTGGCCGGTCGCGGTGAAGGCGTCGAGCAGCAGACGGGTCTTCTCGCTGGTGCCGCTGCCCAGCTCCACCAGCGTGGTCGCAGCGCTGGCGGCGGCGATCTCCGGGGCGTGCCGCTCGAGGATCGAGCGCTCCGCCCGGAACGGGTAGTACTCCGGCAGGCGGGTGATCTCGTCGAAGAACTGCGAGCCCACGTCGTCGTAGAGCCACTTCGGCGGCAGCGTGCGGGGGTGGCGGGTCAGGCCGCGGCGGACGTCCTCGACGAGGGTGCCGCTGCTCCAGTCGGGGTCGAGCAGCACCGAGACGACCGGATCGCAACCGGCGGTCACGCCGCACCTCCTGCCGCACTCCGAGGCACGCCGCCGTCGGCGAGGCGTACGCCGGACAGCGCCCAGCGGGCGCCCGGCGGGAAGAAGTTCCGGTAGCTGGCCCGGGTGTGGCCGGGTGGGGTGAGGGCGCAGCCGCCGCGCAGGACCATCTGGTTGGACATGAACTTGCCGTTGTACTCGCCGATGGCGCCCGCCGCCGGGTGGAAGCCCGGGTAGGGCAGGTAGGCGGACGACGTCCACTCCCAGCAGTCGCCGTAGGCCTGACGGAGCGCGCCGGTCGCGGGGCCGGCGGCTCGCGGGTGATAGGTGTCGAGGTCGGTGAGGTTGCCCTCGACGTCCTGCCCGGCGGAGCGCACGCCGTGCTCCCACTCGGCCTCCGTGGGCAGCCGCTTCCCGGCCCAGGCCGCGTAGGCGTCGGCTTCGTAGTGGCTGACGTGCGCGACCGGCAGCCCCGGGTTGACCGGGAAGGTGCCGTGCAGGGTGTGCTCGAACCAGACACCGTCGAGCTCGATCCAGTAGAACGGAGCCTGCCAGCCCTCGGCGTGCACCCGGGCCCATCCGTCGGAGAGCCAGAACTCCGGTCGGTGGTAGCCACCGTCGGCCATGAACTCCAGCCACTCGCCGTTGGTGACCAGCCGGTCGGCGAGCCGGAAGGGCTCCAGGTGCACCTGGTGGAGCGGCAGCTCGTTGTCGAACGAGAAGCCGTCGCCGCGGTGCCCGACCTCGACCAGCCCGCCGTCGACGTCGACCCAGCCGAGCTGGTCGGGCTGGCTGACGGCGCTCGGCCGCCCGGCGTAGGCCGGTTGCATGGGGTTGAGGGAGAGCACGTGCTTGATGTCCATGAGCAGCAGCTCCTGGTGCTGTTGCTCGTGGTGGAAGCCGAGCTCGATGGTGTCGGACAGCTTGGCCAGGGTGCCGTCGTCGAGCCCGCTGACCAGGTCGCGCATCCGGGTGTCGACGTTGTCCCGGTAGACGCCGACGTCGTGCGCCCCCGGCCGGCTGATGACCCCGCGCTGGGCTCGGGCGTAGCGCGGGCCGACCGCTTCGTAGTAGCTGTTGAAGAGGAACCAGTAGTTGTCCTGGAACGGGGTGAACCCCTGCTCGTGGTCGGCGAGCACGAAGGTCTCGAAGAACCACGTGACGTGGGCGCGGTGCCACTTGGTGGGGGACACATCCGCCATCGACTGGACGGTCTGGTCCTCGGGCGACAGTGGTGTCGCCAGCCGCTCGGTGTGGGACCGCACCTCGTCGTAGGTCGCCACGAAGGCATCGGCGGTCCGCGGGGTGGAAGTCATGGGTGGTGCCTCCTTGTCCGGCCCGCGCTCGGTGCGGCGCCCGGTCGTCTCGTCGTCGAACCCTAGGAACAGCCACCGACAGTGACCGACCCCGAGGTCGCTCAGGGCTGGCAGACGCGGCTCAGGTCCTCCGTCTCCCTCGGTTGCCAGGCGTTACAGACGTCCGTGAGTCCGGGGTCGTGCCGCGACCGCGGAACGGTCGCCCAAGCCGTCTTGACACATGTAACGGTGCTGGCCGGTTGCGACAGGTAGTAGCAGGCCACGACGTCTGGGTGGGGGATCGGTTCAATGCCGAGGCGCCGTGGTCTCGTGCCGATCACCGGTGCCCGTCCCCCTCCCGGTCGGGGCAACGACTTCCGTCGTGACGTTTGAACACTTCGGGGGATGCAGAACGACATCCCTACCTGCCAGTGTGGCCAATGGCGTCGCCCTCTGATCCCCCAGGACGGCGCTGTTCGCCCCTGCCTCCCTAGGCCCCTAGGTGAGGTGGGGGCGTTCCTGGTCGCGGTCGGAATGGTCCTTTTGGGTCAGAGCCAGGCTGGGGTTGCGGTGAGACGATTTGACGTCTTGGCGCTGGGGGCAATCAGGGGGATCGCCGAAACCCCGCCGAGCCGGGCGCCCTCCGCATCCTCTGCGGAGGGCGTTCCGCGCAGCCCACTCGCACAGGGGCACTGACGCCTACTCCGTCACGGAAGCCCTGCCCCGCTCCGAGCCAGACAGTGGCGGACTGCTGCGCGGCTCAGGCTCCTCGAAGACCAACAGGGTCCGAGTGCTGACGACACCCTCGATGCCCTGGATCTCGTCGAGGACGAGGCGACGCAGGTCGGCATTGTCGCGTGCGCGGACGAGGAGGACGACGTCGAACTCGCCGCCGACGAGGGCGATGTGGACGATTCCCGAGAGTGACTGGAGCTGCTCGGCTATCTGACGCCAGGCGGCCTGGCGCACGTTGAGGGTGACGTAGGCCGAGGTGCCGAGGCCGCTGAGGAAGGGATCGACGTCGGCGCGGAAGCCGCGAATGACCCCGGAGCTGCGCAGTCGCTCCACGCGGGCATAGGCGTTGGCGCGGGAGATGTGGAGGGACTCCGCGAGGGTGCGCATCGACATCCGGCCTTCGCCCGTGAGCGCGTCGAGGATCTTGCGGTCGGTGTCGTCGAGGGGGCTTGCCACGTGTCTCATCCTTCCGGAAGGCGGCGGAGTCAAGACAGACGATTGGCCACATTCACGGCCGTGAAGGCAGACATCTTCTCGGATCTAACCGGACACTGGAACTCACTTGGCGCTGCATGGAGCATACCTTCGTGACAGATGACCCGCATTTCCTGCTGCCATCGGCTGAGCCGGTCCAGCTCATCGACCCGACAGGCACACCCACCGGTGGGTCCGCTCATGAGCTCCCGGACGCCGCGGCGCTCCGGCGGGCCTACGGGGCCATGGTCGCCGCCCGCCGCCTCAACGACCAGGCCTACGCGCTGGTGCGGCAGGGGCGACTGGCCGTCTACCCGTCGTCCCATGGGCAGGAGGCCTGCCAGGTTGCCGCGGCACACGTGCTCGAGCAGGAGGACTGGCTGTTCCCGACGTATCGCGACACCGTCGCGGCAGTGGCGCGCGGCGTCGACCCGGTCGAGGTGCTGGTGCTGCTCAAGGGCGACTGGCACTCCGGCTACGACCCCTACACCACCAAGGTCGCCCCTCAGGCCACGCCGCTGGCGACCCAGCTGCTGCACGCCGTCGGAGTCGCCCACGCCGCGCGACTTCGGGGCGAGCCGACCGTTGTCATGGCCCTGTGCGGCGACGGCGCGACGAGCGAAGGCGACTTCCACGAGGCGCTCAACTTCGCCGCCGTCTTCCACGCACCGGTCGTCTTCTTCGTCCAGAACAACGAGTACGCCATCTCCGTCCCCCTCTCACGCCAGAGCGTCGCTCCGTCGATCGCGCACAAGGGCGTTGGATACGGCGTTCCGGGGCAGCGCGTGGACGGCAACGACGTGGCCGCCCTCCTCGCCGTGCTCGGCGACGCCGTCGCCCGAGCCCGGGCGGGTGAGGGCCCGCAGCTGATCGAGGCACACACCTACCGGATGCAGGCCCACACCAACGCCGACGACGCCAGCCGCTACCGCCACGAGGACGAGGTCGCCGCGTGGGTCGAGCGCGATCCGATCACCCGGCTGGAGACCTACCTGCGGCGCCACGACCTGCTCACCGACGAGCAGGAGGCGGCGTACGTCGAAGCTGCGGAGGCCATGGCCGCCCACACCCGCGAGGGGCTCAACCACGACGTCGAGCCGCGTCCCGACGACCTCTTCGACTTCGTCTATGCCCAGCGCACCCGGCAGCTGGAGGAACAGGCCGCCCTGCTCGCCGACGAGCTGGCCCGGGACGAGGCGCGATGACCCACGAGAAGCTGACCATGGCGCAGGCCCTCAACCGGGCGCTGCGCGACGCGCTGGCCGAGGACCCGTCGGTCCTGGTCCTCGGCGAGGACGTGGGCCCGCTCGGCGGCGTCTTCCGGATCACCGACGGCCTGACGGCGGAGTTCGGGGAGGAGCGCTGCTTCGACACCCCGCTGGCGGAGTCGGGCATCGTCGGTATGGCGGTCGGACTGGCCATGAACGGCATGCGGCCGGTGGTCGAGATGCAGTTCGACGCCTTCGCCTACCCGGCTTTCGAGCAGGTCGTCAGCCACGTCGCCAAGCTGCGCAACCGCACTCGCGGCAAGGTCGGCGTGCCGATCGTGATCCGGGTGCCGTACGCCGGCGGCATCGGTGGGGTCGAGCACCACTGCGACTCCTCCGAGTCCTACTACGCCCACACCCCGGGCCTCCACGTGCTCGCGCCGGCCAACGCCGCAGACGCCTACGGCCTGCTGCGCGAGGCGATCGCCTCGCCCGACCCGGTCGTCTTCCTGGAGCCCAAGAAGCTCTACTGGTCGAAGGAGGAGGTCGACCTCACCGCACCGGTCCCCGGCATCGGGAGGGCCGCAGTGGTGCGCGACGGGACCGACGCCACCCTGATCGCCTACGGACCCTCGGTCCCGACCGCGCTCGACGCCGCTGAGGTCGCCGCGCAGGAGGGCCGCAGCCTGCAGGTGGTCGACGTCCGCTCGATCGTGCCGTTCGACGACGCGACCGTCTGCGACGCGGTGCGGTCCACCGGCCGCGCGGTCGTGGTCGCCGAGGCCGTCGGCTTCGCCAGTGTCGCCTCGGAGATCGCCGCGCGGGTCACCGAGCGCTGCTTCCACTCGCTCGCCGCGCCGGTCCGGCGGGTGACCGGGTTCGACATCCCGTACCCGCCGCCGAAGCTCGAGCACTTCCAGCTCCCGAGCGTCGACCGGATCATCGACGCCGTCGACGACCTGCAGTGGGAGGACTCATGACCACCGCCAGCGCCCAGGTGTTCAAGCTCCCGGACCTCGGCGAGGGGCTGACCGAGGCCGAGATCGTCCGCTGGCTGGTCGCCGTCGGTGACGAGGTCGTGGTGGACCAGGCGATCCTCGAGGTCGAGACCGCGAAGTCGATCGTCGAGGTGCCCTCGCCGTACGCCGGCCGGGTGGCGACCCTGCACGGCACGGAGGGGCAGGTGGTCGAGGTCCACGCGCCGCTGATCACCATCGACCGGCCGGGTGCCGAGGCGGCAGCCGAGGACCCGACCGATGCTGAGGCCCAGACCTACCGGACGGAGGAGCAGGCCGGGTCCGGCAACGTGCTGATCGGCTACGGCACCGCCGGGACCGCATCCGGGCGCCGTCGACGACCGCGCGACCGGCGCGCGGTGGCTGCGCCGATCCCCAAGGGCCCGTCGGTGCCTGCCCGCACGGTGCCGCGGGTCAGCTCCCCGTTGGTACGACGCCTCGCGCGTGACGGTGGCGTCGACCTGGCCGAGGTCACGCCGAGCGGGGAAGGTGGCCTGATCACTCGCTCCGACGTCGTCCGTGCCCTCGCGGCTCGTGAGGAGCCGACACCATCCGCGACTCCGACCTGCGCCGGCGAGCGACGTACTCCGCTCAGCGGCTTCCGCAAGGCGGTCGCCGCCTCGCTGTCCCGCAGCCGCGCAGAGATCCCGGAGGCCACGGTCTGGGTCGACGTCGACGCGACCGCGCTGTGGGAGCTGCGGCAGGGCGCTCGCACGTCCGCAGACCCCGGCCCCGGCCTGCTGGCCTACCTCGCCCGCTTCGTCGTCGCCGGGCTCAGGCAGTACCCCGTCCTCAACGCCCGGCTCGACACCGACAGCCAGGAGATCGTCGAGCACGACCACGTCCATCTCGGCCTCGCCGTGCAGGGCGAACGCGGGCTCGTCGTCCCGGCGGTCATGAGGGCCGAGACGATGACCACCGACCAGCTCGATGCCGCGATCCGCGACGTCACCGCGCGTGCTCGGGAGGGGAGAGCCACGTCGGAGGAGCTCACCGCCGGCACCTTCACGCTCAACAACTACGGCGCCTTCCGGGTGGACGGCAGCGCCGCGATCATCAACCATCCCCAGGTCGCGATCCTCGGCTTCGGTCGGGTCATCGACCGTCCGTGGGTGGTCGACGGGGCGGTCGTGCCCCGGAAGATCACCCAGATGTCCTTCGTCTTCGACCACCGGGTCTGCGACGGCGGCACCGCGGCCGGCTTCATGCGCGTGGTCGCCGACGCGATCGAGGACCCGCTGTCGGCGATCCGGTGTCTGTGAAGCGGGCCACCTGGTCCACCACGCCTCGCCGTACCGCCCGACAACTCGGCCCTTCGCTCGTGGGGGCGGCTTTGCCGTCTGGGATCGCCGCCCTCACCGCCCGGCGATGCTGGTGTTCTTCTTCGCGATGATCTTCGCCATCGCCATGGACTACACGGTCTTCCTGCTCGCGTCCGCCAAGGAGCACTTCGAGAGGTCCGGCGATCCGCGCGAGGCGATGGTCGGGGCGGTCGCTCACTCGGGCCGGGTGATCTTCGCGGCCGGCGCGGTGATGGTCGCCGTGTTCTTCACCTTCTCCTTGTCCGGACCGCTGCCACCCAAGGAGATGGGGATCGTGCTCGGCGTGGCCGTGCTCCTCGACGCCTTCCTCATCCGCCTCGTGCTGCTGCGGGTGCTCCTGCGCTCCACTGGCCGCGCGGCCTGGTGGGTCCCCGCCTGGTTGCGGCGGGTGCTCCCGGACATCCGCTTCTCCCACGGCTGAGCCGTTCACCAAGAGACCGGACAAGACAGAGGAGAGGCCATGTGTCATGCGGTGCGTTGTCGCGTGTGCGGAAAGACCACCTGGCGCGGCTGTGGCCGGCACATCGAGCACGTCAAGGCCCGGGTGCCGGCCGACCAGTGGTGCGCCGGCCACCAAGAAGAGCCGCGCCGCGGTCCACTTGGATGGATCCGTAGGCGCTGACCGCGCGGGACCGTGAGAAGGTCTCGCCCGCGATGGGTCGATCCGCCGCCTCCGACGATGGGGGCTCTCGCGCACGCGTCGGTCGGGGGCGGCGTCCTCACCGGCAGGCCGGCTGGGGCAGCTCGTCGACGTAGTCCCGCGGTGGCCGATGCATGAAGCAGAAGCGCTCGACCCCGTCATGGGACGGGACTGAAGCCGCGGGTGCGTTGTTCACAGGGGTGGTGGGCTCGGCGATGGTCGGCAGGATCAGGATCGCTCCGAGGACGACCGCACCGATCGCGCCGGCGATGGCCGAGGGCAACCACCAGGTGCGTGAGTCCGAGGCGAGTGAATACGTCATGAGATTTCTCCTTGTGGGACGGGGCCGGATGCCTCGTGTCATCTCCAGGTCTGGCAGCGGCCGGTGCCAGGACCGCCCCGGAACGGTGCCGGAGCGGTAACAACTCGGTGCCGGCCCTGTTGACCGCGCGCGAACGGGGGTCGACTGTGAACGAATGGGCATCGCCGTTCTCGGCCCACTGACATGGGACGGCTCAGCGAGCCTCAGCCCCCGCGACCGCGTGGTCCTCGAGGTGCTGGCGACCCATCCGGGTCACCCGGTGGCGCCGGACCGGATCGTGGACGCCCTTTGGGGCGACACACCACCCGCGACCGCGAGCAAGGTCCTGCAAGGGTGCATCGCGCGGCTGCGGAAGGTCATGGGCAAGGAGTCCATCGAGACCTCCACCCAGGGGTACGCCTTGACCCTGCCGTCCGACGAGATCGACTCGATGCAGTTCGAACGCCTGGCCACCCGCGGCCGGGAGCTGCTGACGCTGGGCGAGATCGACCGCTCCGCCTACTTGCTGACCCAGGCTTTGTCCCTCTGGCGTGGCGACGCGTTCGCTGACGTGGAGTCGTGGCCCCCGGCAGCGGACGAGGCCAGGCGGCTGGGGGAGCTGCGGCTGGAGGTGGAGGAGCTTCGGGTGGACGCCCATCTTCGCGCCGGCCGCCACGACGAGGTGCTGGCCGAGGCGCAGGCACTGGTGCGGGCGGCTCCGCTCCGAGAACGCCGCTGGGCGCTTCTCGCGCTGGCCCAGTACCGATCGGGCGCACAGGGAGAGGCCCTGCGCACCATTCACCAGCTCAAGTCCGTGCTCGCTCGTCAGCTGGGGATCGACGCCGGCCATGAAGTCATGGCCCTCGAGCAAGCGATCCTGCGCCAGGACCCGTCGCTGTTGAGCGCCCCGGCGCTGGCGCCGTCCGCGGCGAACTGCCCGTGGCAGGGACTCAAGCCCTACGGCGAGGGCGACGCCGACCGGTTCTTCGGCCGGGAGACCGACGTGGACGCCTGCCTGGAGATTCTGCGCCGTACGTCGTTGCTCGTCCTCGTCGGGCCGTCGGGTTGTGGGAAGTCGTCGCTCCTGCACGCCGGGGTCGCAGCCACGTTGCGGGGACGGGGCCGACCCGTCGTCTCGATCACGCCGAGTACCCACCCGATGCAGGCCATCACCGCGCTGGGTCGGGCACGCCCCGAGACCGTCCTGCTGGTCGACCAGTTCGAGGAGGTGTTCTCCCTCTGCGCCGACCTCAACGAGCGGCAGGAGTTCATGCAAGCGCTGACGGCGGAGGCGGCTGCGCGGACCCTGGTCCTGGCACTGCGTGCTGACCATCTGGCCGACATCGCGTCCAACCCGGCATTCAGCCGGCTCGTCGAGCGGGGGCTCTACCTGGTGGGCGGGCTCGAGGAGCGCGATCTGCGCCAGGCGATCGAGGGCCCGGCCCGGCAAGCGGGTCTGGCGATCGAGCCCGGCCTGGTGGAGGTGCTGCTGCGGGAGGTCAAGGATGACCCCGGCGCCTTGCCGCTGCTCTCGCACGCACTTCTGGAGACGTGGAAGCGCAGGGAGGGCAACACCCTGACGGTGGCCGGCTACCACGCCTCCGGGGGCATCCACGACGCGGTAGCCCAGTCCGCCGAGCGCCTCTACGCGCGGATCGCGGCCGAGCAGCGACACCTGTTGCGTGACCTCGTGCTGCGCCTGGTCTCACCCGGCTCGCAGGGCGAGCCGGTGCGCAGCCGCGTGCCCCGTCGCCTGATCGCGAACGACACGGAGCACGACCGGCTGATCGAGCTGCTCGTCGGGGCCCGGCTGGTCACCAGCGACGATGGCGTCCTGGAGATCACCCACGAGGCGCTGGCCCGTGCGTGGCCCCGCCTCCGTGGCTGGCTCGACGACGACGTCGAGGGGCAGCGGATGCTGCACCACCTGTCGTCGTCCGCCGACGCCTGGGACTCCCTCGGTCGTCCTGGCAGCGAGCTCTACAGAGGGATCCGGTTGGCGCGTGTGCTCGACTGGCAGCGCCGCAGCCGGACGGCGCTCACGGAGACGGAGCGCGAGTTCCTCGACCTGTCCCGGCGCACCGTGGAGGCCGAGGAGCGCACGGTCGTCGAGCGGGCGAGGACCCAGGCCAGGTTGATCCGGCGGCTGCGTGGCGTCCTGGCCGGGGCCGCGATCCTCCTGGTGGTGGCCCTGGTGGCGGGGCTGCTGGCGGTCGGACAGGCCGAAAAGGCTCGGACGAACGCCGACGACGCTGCCGCGGCCCAGAAACGTTCGGACGCTCAAGCCGCCGGCGCCAGGGCTCTCGTCACCGACGACATCGACACCTCGATGCTGCTCGCGGTCGCAGGCGTCCGGATGGACGACTCGCCGGCCACTCGCAGCAGCCTGCTCGCATCCCTTGGCAAGCACCCCGAGCTCATCGCATCGATGCCGATGGTGGGCCGCCCGGTCATGTTCTTCGATGTCAGTCCGGACGGTCATACCGTCGCGACGTACGACAGGGCGCACCGGGTGCGGCTCTACAAGATCGACTCCGGCCAGTTGTTGAGGGAGTTCCAGGCTGGGGCCGACGAGTACCTGAACTGGATATCTGGGGACATCAACTTCAGCCCGGACGGATCCACGCTCGCGACCATGAACGCGGCCCCGACCGAGCAACCGGTCGTGCTGCTCGATGCCGACACGCTCGAGCCGCTGGCCGCCCAGCCCGGTGGGTTCCGGTCGTGGCGCTGGGTGACCCAGGACCTCGCCTACAGCGGCGACGGTCGGGTTCTGGCAGCGACGCTGTCGCAGATGCAGGGCACTGGCGCGACCACCGCGATGACGTCGTCGTGGGCCGTGGTCTGGGAGTCCGGGAACCCGCGGCGACCTGTTCGGCGGATCCCACTGGCCGACAACCCCGGCCAGGCTGTGGCCCTCAGCCCTGACGGGCGCTTCCTGTACACGACCTTGCCGCTCATCCGCCATGATCTCGAGACCGGCTCGAGCCTCGCCATGGGCTACGGCCGGGAGATCGAACGGCTCGACATGAGCCCCGACGGGACCCTGCTCGCCGGCTCCACGCCCGAGAGCGTGGTGCTGCTCGACGCACGTACCGGCGACGTGCGCCGCGAGTTGCCGACCGGCAGCAATCCCGGCTGGATGGTCACCTTCTCCGACGATGGCCGCCTGCTCGCCACCATTGGCACAGGAGATCAGGAGGCGCTGGTGTGGGTCGTCGCGACCGGTGAGCTGCAGGCCCGACTTCCCTTGGCTGCCTCGGCGGACATGGCCGGCTTCAGCCCCGACGGATCCACCCTCTACACGGCAGAGGGGGACACGTCCCTCCGCCAGTGGGACCTGGACGGGAGCCGACGTTTCCTCGCGCAACTGGCTCGGCCCACCCCCTTCGGCTGGGGCGAAGGTGTTGTCGTCGCTCCCGGCGGGAGCCACGTCGCCTATCAGCTGCCGGAGAGCGTCACCTTCCTCGACGTCCGAGCCGGGAAGCTCGGCAGGGCCCTCGGGCGGCAGGCTGGATCCACCGGCGTGCGGGGTGTCTGGGATCCCCATGGCGGCCGGTATGCATTGCCAACTGGAGACTGGGTCACGATCTGGGACGCCAGCACCGACGACGTGCTCATTCAGGGACGACCCGCGGAGAGCGACGTCACTGGGATCGACTTCAGCACCGACGGCACCAGGTTGGCGATCGCGGACGTGTCGGGTGCCGTTGTCATGGTCGACCCGGGGACGCTCGAGCCGCTCGGCGTGCCAGTGCGGCTCGGGGACGTGCCCTGCGCGGTCTCGCTCGGGCCGGACAACCGCACGGTGTTCGTCGCGACGGGGCCGCCCAAGTCGGCCTGGGAGTTCTGGCGCGTTCCCTGTCCGGATTGGGTGCTCGTGGACCTCGAGTCGGGCTCGGTCCTGGACAACGGCACCATGGAGGGCGGGATCGGCCGTCTCGACTTCTCACCTGCTGGCGATCGGGTGGCAGTCGAGGTCTCCGGAGCCTTGGTCGAGCTCGACCTCCAGACAGGCCAACCGGTGCGTCCACCCGTCGCTGCTCATGACGGCACCGTTCTCTCACTCACGTACTCGCCGGACGGCGGTCTGATCCTGACGGCCGGGAAGGACGCGAGCGCCGCACTGTGGGACGCTGGCACCGGCCGACTCATCGCCAGGGTTGTCACCCCGCACCTCCTGTCGATCGCGCAGTTCCTCGACGACGGACGATCAGTGCTCGTCGCAGACGAGTACGAGGGGACCGTCCACCGTTGGGACACCCGCCCGGACTACGCCGTCGAGTTCGCCTGCCGGCTCGTGGGACGAGACTTCACGCGCGCCGAGTGGGCCGAGCAGTTCGGCGATCGCACATTCCAGGAAACGTGCCCGTCGTGACGCCCGCCGGACAGCGGCCCGACTCCGGTGACAGCACCCCTGCGCAAACGTCGAGACTTCCAGGCCGTTTGTACCGGGCTTGTCAGAGGCTTGCGCTTGCAGCAAAGTCCCGTGAGCAGGCCAACGCGTCTAGATTCATCTAGATTCCGGCCACTTTCTAGGCGGAGCACAGCGAACTTCGGAGAGGTCAAGCTGTCGCCCATTCGTGCAGCACGCCGACTGTCTCAGGGGACGCAAGACGATTGCAAAGGAAGCAGTGATTGTCGGCCTAGAGCCCGTAGCGCTGCCAGTTCAAGAGATCAGCGAGCCGCCGAAGCGCCCGACCGTGCTCGTAGCCGACTTGGCGCCGGCGATTGGGCAAGGCATGGCCGGGGCTTTTCGGGGGGCTGGGCGTCCTCAGGCCAAGGGCTCCGTCTCCGACGTGGCGACGACCCCATCTCGGCCTCCCGTGGCCAGTACGGCGCAGGTTCGGCGTCAACTCCCGTCGGTGCTGTCAACGCCGCGAAGCCCTCCTCCGAGCCCGGAGCTAGCGCCGGTCATGACCGCGATGTGCCTGAGAAGGCGCACGAGGCGAGCACGTGGCTGACGCTCATCCAGCGCTGACGTTCTCTGCCGCCTCCTGCCGCAGGACGTTCTTCTGGATCTTGCCCGTCGACGTCTTGGGCAGGTCGGCGAAGACGACCGTCTTGGGCACCTTGAACGACGCCAGCCGCTGGCGAGCGAAGTCGATGAGCTCATCGGCGGTGAGGGCGGCGCCAGGCCGCCTGGTCACGAATGCCAGGGGAACCTCGCCCCACTTTTCGTCGGGCCGCCCGACCACAGCCGACTCGAGGACCTCAGGGTGCGCATCGAGGGCCTGCTCGATCTCGATGGACGCGATGTTCTCCCCACCGGAGATGATGACGTCCTTTGAGCGGTCGCGGATTTCGACGTAGCCGTCCGGGTGCATGACCCCGAGGTCGCCGGTGAGAAGGCAGCCGCTCCGGGTCACCGCGGCCGTTGCTTCCTCGTCGCGGTAGTAGCCGAGCATGACCTGGTTGCCGCTCGCCGCGATCTCGCCGAGGCTCTGCCCATCGGCAGGGACGTCG
>Ga0075363_100000286_pt1 | contig 14661 bp, 30 predicted proteins | sample EndMetdeltDD1763_FD_71470 | JGI IMG/M metagenome (GOLD analysis project Ga0075363, IMG submission 71470) | Populus endosphere microbial communities from Tennessee, USA - Endosphere MetaG P. deltoides DD176-3 | ecosystem: Host-associated > Plants > Roots > Endosphere | place: USA: Tennessee...
CCTTGTCATCGATTAGCACGATGCCAGCGACGAATCTGCGATTGCGGATCTGCACCAGGGTCTCGTTCATGATGGCTCTCAAACCGCATCGAAAAAATTAACACGACACACGCGCTTGGGTTTTTGGTGTTGCCTCCATGGTTTCGGCATGCCTCCATGGTTTCGGCATGCCTCTATGGTTTCGGCATGCCTCTATGGTTTCGGCATGCCTCTATGGTTTCGCGATGCCTCCATGGTTTTGGCATGCCTCGATGGTTTTTGCCGTTCCCGCATTTCTGAACAGTGTTCCGTCGCGAAATTGAAGTCGCAATGCGCCTCGTTGCCGCCGCAGTACGGGCAACACGTCGGCTGTTCGGTGACCGGATCGAAATCGCGCTCCCACTCGGTGCAGCCGGTTGAATTGGTGCCCATCGTTATCCCTCTGGGGTTTTGACCACCCGTGCTGGGTTTTTGAAGGCGCTGGGTTTTGCCATCGCCTTGGTACGCTGGCCCTGTGTTGACCAGAACGCCGCCAGCGTTTGCAGTCCGGTGCGCAACGCCTCGACCTCGGAGAATCCAACCGGCGCCAGATCCTGCTCGCAGACCGCGCCCACAACGCGCACAGAGAGCGTGCCAGCGCGCTGCAGCGCCTCGACCCCGCTCTCATAGCTCTCGACCATTCGAGCGTGCCGCTTGGCTTCCCTGACCCCGCTGGCCGTGTCCGGATCCGGTGGCGTGCCTCCGGCCGGATCCAGCGATACCGACCGCGGCAGCCGCGGCGACAGGCAGGCCTGCGAATACTCCTCGGTCATGCGGCACCAGCGACGTCCCGCAGCATATTGGGTTTCGGTCAGCCGCCCTGCCAGGTACAGCCGCCCGAGCATGGTGCCCCATTCCGCCGGCCGCATGCCGGCGACGGCCGCATCCATCAGCCGCTTGGTCTCGGCCGGCGGCGGCAGCGACACGTCGCGGTGCGTCGCCAACCGTTGCGGCCGGCCATTCGCCTCCCGTCGTACCAGGCTGTCGCGCTTGCGACCCTTGCGACCTGCCATCAATCCTCCTCCGCCGCTGTCATCCGCTCGACATTCACCACGGTCGCCACCGACGTGACCAGGTACGGCTTCAGCTGCTCGGCCGCGATCTCCTTGCGCAGCTTGGCGCTGTTGATCCGCTCTGACGTCACCTGCGAGATCTTGGCGACGAACTCATCACCGACCAGATCAACCTCGCCTGCGATCAGCTCCGCCTTCAGCTCATCCTCGCGGCGCTTCAGTTCCTTCATCCGTTCCCGGACGTCGGCCAGCTCATCAGGCGGCTTTCGGTTGGTCTGTACCATGTCAAGCATCCTCACTCATCGTCGTCATCGTCCGCATCTTTTGAGTTCCACTTAACCTGGATGACCTTGCAGCCCTTCCTGGTCAGGCGGTATTTCGATCCCTGGAACCGATAGACCAGCTTGTCCGCCTTCAACCGGTCGACAATCCGCTGCACCTTGGTTTTGGCCGGCTGGCCATTCGGCCAAAGCCATCCCGCCGCCCGCGCGATCGAGACCATCGACGCCTGCTTGTCGACATGGAGCAGCCGCAGCACGGTCTTCTCCTCCTCCTCAGCCACCGACGCCTTGCGCTCGGCGCCGGCCTCGGTGATCGGCACCGCCACCACCGACGGCATCCGCTTGCCCTTGGAGTCCTTGACCCGTTCGCAGCTGGCGGTGCGCAGGTCGAAGTTCATCGGCTCGAACTCCGGCCCGCGGAACTTGCCCTGCCAGTGCAACGCGGTCTGCTTATCGGCTTCCGACCACAGCGTCAGATTGCCGTCGACTTCGTTGACGAATGCCGAGCCGCCCAGCGGCAACAGATTATCCTGGGCAGCATTCTTGATCGGGTGGCAGTTCACCACCACAGCCGGCTGACCCGGCAGCTTGATCAGCTCGCGCAACAGCCGCGCGAAGTCACCCTGCTGGGCGTTATCGTTGGAATCCTGGCCCGAGTAGTACGCCGCCGCGGTGTCGACGATCACCAGCACCAGATCCGAGATCTCGGTGGTTGCGCGCCGGATCTCCGGCAGCGAGGCCGCGATATTGATCACACCATCGATGAAATAGAACGGCACGTCCTCCGCATCGAACTTCTCATGATCGGCCAGCACGATAAATCGCGCGCGGATATCCTGGGAATTTTCGCCAGCCAGAAACAGCACGCTGCCCTGAAAGGTCTCACGGCCATGGAAGTGCAACCCCCGCGCTACCGTCTGCCCGAGATACATCGAAACCGCGGTCTTGCCGTGGTTGGTGCGCGCGGTCAGGCTGTAGAGGTAACCGCGCTGGATTACCCCATCGATCAGGTATTGCGGCGAGGTGAGGCCGCGCACGAACTGCTTTGCCGTCAAGATCAGGCTGTTATGATGCTCTTGCGAGATCTCCACCGCGGCCTCCAGCAGCGCGATCGGGTCTCCACCCTCGCGGATGCAATCGGCGACGTCCCACTTCTCTGGCTTGCCGGCAGGTATCGAAACGATCCAGATCTTGCAGCCCATGCTTGCCAGCTTGGCCGCCGCGGCATGCGCAAAATCATGCCCGGCCTTGTCATTGTCCGGCCAGATGCAGACCGTCTTCATCGCCAGCGGTAGCCAGTTGGTCTTGTCGACCGCATTGGCGCCGCCCATGATCGTCGTCGTTGTCACTCCCAACGCCGCCAGCGCGTCGGCCTTGCCCTCGCCCTCGACCAGCACGACGGCATCCGCCTTGATGATCTCCGGCCAGTGATACAGCGGACGGACTGGCGTCGGCGATCCGACCATCCATTTCTTTTCGCCGTCAACCTCCCGAAAACACCACGGCCGGAACGTCTTCGGCTCATAGCGCGTCACGGCGGCAATGATGTTGCCTTCGGGATCGAGGTATTTGTAGGTGGCGATCGGTGCGCCGAGCACCTCCTCCTCGGTGCGTGGCTTGGTGCCATAGCGCACGCTATCGGCCAGGATCTTTTGTTGCGGCGACATCACATGATGCGGGCGCCACACCTGGCGCTCGATCGGATCATGGAAGTAATCGCTGGCGATCTCTCTTAACGACTGATCGAAATGCGCGTTGCCGATATAGCCCATGTAGCCGCGGTACAGCGAGATAAGATCGCCACCCTCATCGGTGGCGTGATCGTACCATTGACCTACGTTCTTGCCTGATAGCTCGATACAGAGCGACGTCCCCGCCTCGCCCATGATGTTGCCGATCCGCGCTTCGGTCCGGAACATGAAGGCGCGACCCGAATACAGCCACAGCAAAAAACCCCGCACGTCCTCATTGAGGCGCGTGCGAATGTCCTCAGCCTTGACCTCGCCGACAAAGCTGCGCGGACTGGATCCGTCCTGCTGCGGCGGGGCATTGTTCAGGTCAATAACCATAGCGCCTGAAACCACTCCTCGGCCTGCCGGCGTTCATCGCCACCTTGGTCAAGATCCGCATTGCGATGGCCTTTTGCTTGTCGCTCAAGGCGTCATCGCGTGAATATTTCTGGGTGACACTCTCCAGGAATTCTTCCTCCCACGGCGTCACCAGATCGAGATGATCACTGAATACAGAGCGCAGATGCCGCAGCATCTCATCGCTGTCTCCGGATCCGTTTGGTTGCGGATTCGGTTGCGGTTTCGGATTTGGTTGCGGTCTGGCCTGCTGCTGTTGCCGTGCGCCGCCGGCCTGCGCCTGGCACAGTTCGGGAATCGTCATCTTGTAGCCAGCCGCCATCTTGGCCAGCATGGCACTGGCCGTCGCGCGCTCGCCATCGAAGTCGCTGCTCAGCATGCCGAGCAATTTATCGCGCCGCTTGAGATCGTCGTCGCTGATCATGGCCGCATCTCAATGGTTCAGACTCCAGCAATACGGTGAATGGCTGCACATTTTGCAGCGCCAGTCCGATGGTCCTTTTTCGGTGATGCGCGGCAGCAGCTCGCCGGCTTGCGTGGCGCGAATGATCGCCACCGCACGGTCGCTGGCCTGCTGTGCCGCTTGCGCGTCAAACGCCACCGTCAGCGATAGTACGTGGCAGGTGTTGGCGTTCTCGGCGGTGAACAGCGCCGGGTTTTCATCGAGCCCGAGATAGCCCATGTAGATCTGGCACTGATCGAAATAGACTGGATAGGCGGCGTGCAGGCCGTACTTCTCGATTTTCTTCCAGCCGGCATCGCCGAGACATTTGTGCTCCCACAGGCACGGATAAGCCAGCGTCCGGATCCGCGGACCGCCATGGATCTTGCCGTCGCAATGGCCCATGAACAAACCGCCGACCATGCTGAACTCGGTTCCTGGTGTGCCACGCTCTATCTGAAAACCCGCGCGCCGCATCGAGGCCGCAAGCTTCTCCTCCGACGCGTGGCCGCGCTCAAAGATCCGCCGCGTCCGCGCCGGGAATACCGAGTCGCGCTGCCAGTCAAACTGCACTTTGCGCGGACACTCCGAGCCGATGCCGGAGGCGCCGAGATAGTCGCGCCGCTTTTCCTCGCGCTCATGCTCCAGCTCGGCGGCATCAAGCGCGGCATTGAAATCGTCATTGAGTTCGGTCGAGACCGGCGAGTTGAGATCGATGACAACCATCACGCCTTCTCCTCTGGCAGAACCGCAACCGATTCCTCGAACCGCGTGGTCTCGACGATGGTGCCGCCGACCACCTCGAACGGAATCGATCCGATGAAAGACCGGGCCAGGGTCTGACGCACCCAGGTCTCCGGCCCTTCATAGACCAGTGTTCGCGTCACCCGGATCCGCGGCTCCTCAGAACGGGACGTCGTCATCCGTGTACTCTCCTCGATCCCACAGCGGTCCGCCCTGGCGCGCGCTGAGTTCGCGCTCCGTCACCGGCCGCGATCTGGTTTTTGTGATCTTGCCTTCGGCGCCCTCCTCACGACGGGCAATCGCGCCGTCGATCAGGTAGTGAATATTCCAGGCGAACCGCACGATTTCCGATTTCGACCAGTCACCGAGCGGCTTGTCCCACGGCACACCCTTGAGATCGCCGAGCTTCGGCAGGATCGACTCCACCGCGCCGGCATCCCACGGCTCCGGGAAATATTGCGGCATGTCGCGGATAGCCTTGTCATAGCTCTTGCTTTCCGCGACTGCCTGTTCGGCCCTGGTCTTGATCCAGTTGAAGATCGCACCCATCGCGATCCAGCCCCACTCCAGGCTGGATAGCGACGAGATCGCTGCGCGAGGATTGATGCTCTCAGTAGCCTCGCGCGCGCCATCGATGGCGGACTGGGTCGCCTTGGCATCCCACTCCGCATCGAAGTTGCGCAGCTTTTGAACTGGCGTGACCATCGGCTAGCCACCCGTCGCCCATTTCGGTTTCTGGATCCCGCCGGCCGGCTGCGCCTGCTGTGTGGTTGACGGTCCGCCCAGCGTGCCGGCGATCGAGGCCGCTGCCCGCGCTTCACGTTGCACCTGCTCGACCTGAGTCCAGGCCTTGCGATCCGGTGTGATCGCGGCGTCCAAAACATTTTTGTCTTTGAAGCCTGATCCGGCCGGCGCCTTTTCGATCCCGACCTTGGCGATAAAGCGAAGCCCGTCGAAGTCGCCCCAGGATTCAATCCGGCGCGCAGCCATCGCCGCCTCGCTCTTGTCGTCTGGCTTGATGCCGCGGGCGCTCTCAATGATGGCGCGCAGCTGCGATGCCGAGATCTCCGACGCCTTGGCGTGGCCTTCGGTGACGCCCTCCAGCGTGAACAGTTTCCAGAACTTGCGCTTGGCGAACACACCATCGACCACGGTGAACTCGACATCGAGGCCGTTGCTCTCGCCTTCCTTGGAACGCTTGAGCCAGCCGCCGTCGCCGGTATTGCCGGGCCGCACCGTCATGTGAACGACGCAAACGGTACCGTCATCAATCAATCCCATCTCGCGTTGCGGAGGTGCATTATTTAGATCGATAGCCATAGTCGACTTCTCCCTTGGTTTGCTTAGGCTGCTTCGGTTGCGGTTGTGGTGGCGGGAAGGCTGTGGTCGATCGGCTGTCGCGGAATGTTGGCAGCGATCTTGGCCAGCAGCTTGCCAAGGTGCGGCTCCTCGATCTGGTCGAGCTTGCCGGAGCGGTCCTTGGCGGGGAATTTCCAGGGGTTTGGCGCATTGCAGACCAGGCAACGCACCTGCTCGCCGTCGCCGAAATCGATGAACTGCATCACGATCAGCTGGTCGACAATGCCGGGCAATTCCTTGCCGGTTTTCGAGCCCTCGATCTGCAGATCCCAGGACGACATGTTGAATTCATCCTTCGAGTATTCGAGGATGCCGATGAAGATGACGTTCTTGTTGCGGGCATGCTGCAGATGGGTCAGCCATGCAATCATCTGGCGCCCCATCAGGCCGTAGGTGCCGAGCAGATTCTTCTTGCCGCGCTCGTTGAAGCTTTCCGGCTGCTGTTCTGACCAGCGGAAACACAAGCGGCCGGCGACCGTGATCGAGTCGATGAAGTAGGTACTGTATTTGTCGAGCGCGTCGGCGGTGCCGCCCATTGCCGCCACCACGGCATCGTAATGTGCCTGGCTGTAGCACTCGCTAGGTGGCAGCGATGGGTTTGGACCGCCGAGATAGCAGGCCAGATCCCGGCACTCCTCCCAGGTTCGCGGCTGGAAGGTGTCGACCTTGAGATCGCGCACCGCCAGATCGCCGGCTTCGAGATCGACGAACAGCGTACTGCTGGCCTCCAGCGTGCGCAGCAGCGTGGTCTTACCGACGCCGGCCGGCCCGGCAATCAGCGCCTTGACGCCCTTGTCCTGAGCCATGCGCTCATCAGCGGTGATAATTTTCAAACGACGTGGCAATAGATCCATGGTGACCTCCCGGTTTTCACAGTTTCAACAGCTGGCGGATTTGTTCGAACACCGTCGGCGGTTGACCGGGCATGGCGTCATCCATCGGTGAGCGGCCATCACGGATCCGCAGGCGGATGATGGCGCTGTCGATCATGGTCAAGGCGATCTCCCGCACCTCGCGCTCGGCGTCGAGCAACCAGGATTGGCGTCCGATATATTCCGGCAGATACTCCGCCTCCGGCAGCGTCATGCTGCGCAGGATCTTGCTCAGTGCCTGCCAGTGCTGGCCGTACTTGCCGCGCGCCATCTCCTCGACTTGGTGGCGCTTCCAGCCGTTATAGTTGCGCAGCTGTTTGGCCTGGTCAGCCATCTTCTTGTCTTGCTCGGATGGGCGGCGACGCGGCCGGCGGAGTTCAACCCAGGTCATGGGATGTCCCTCCGCACGGCCTTGTCGTACAAAAGGTCTTTGCAGATCTCGATGATCATCAGGGTTTGCCGTGGTGACATCACGATTTCGCAGATCGGCGAATCGTCGGCGCGGAACGGCACAATGTGCAGACCGCAATTCGGGTCATCACAGAACGCGGCTTCGAAATGATGGGCGCGCGGCACTTCCGGTCCTGGCCGCCAGTCGTCGCTGCTTCTCATGATGTTTCCTCCGCGCGGAACGGATTCGGAGGCGGACCTTCCAGCATCACTTCGTGCGCCCAGCACTGCCGATAGGAACAGCCGGGGCAGTGCCAGCCGTCATTGTGTGCGACCAGATCGCGCGAGCCCTTGTGATCGTTCGGGCAAGTGAATGGATGAACATGGCCGCACGTCTGCCAGCGGTTGAGGTTTGCGACCTGCTCATCGGTCCAGGGTGCATCGATCATGATCGCCTCCGCGATTTCTTTTTGCTGTTCCAGCCGCGTTCGAACGCGGCGCGACAGTCCCGAATTTTCTGGATCGGCAAGCCATGCTTGCGCGCCAGGTATTTGTCGCCGAGCTTGGTGAAGCCGAGATCGTAGACCAGCTGACCGAGTGGGGTGCGGCCGTATAGGATTTCGTCCTCATCTGGCTCGGCGCGCGCCATCAGAGTCGTCCCGCCAACACCGCGCGCTCGACCTCGGTCAGATCCCAGGCGGCGATGACCAGCCACAGGTCGCCATGCTTGCTCAGCCGCTTCAGCAGAAACGGATCGACTGGCGGCGCCTTGCGCCAATCGGCCTCGAACAGGATGTGATAGCCCTGCAGCGCCCGCTTCGGCCGCAAGCTCAACGGCACCAGCGGCACGATCGCCTCAGCGCTGCGCCATCCAGCCTTTCCCGGAAACGTCTTGGCCGGAAAATCGAACCAGCTGTCCTGGTTGCGGCGCGCGGTGCGGCGGCGATTGCCACCCGGCGACATCGTAGCCGCACCATCGCCGTGCATGGAGAGATGGCAGATCTTCTCATCGGCCCGCGCGATGGCGAGCTTCGGCAAACCCATCTCGTCGACACCGGCCGTCGCGATCGATTCCAGCGCCTTGATCACCAGGTTTCCCTTAGCCAGGAAACGATAGGTGCGCAGGATGTCGGCATCAGCCGGCGTCGAGTAATGCAGATTCTTCAGGTACGCCTTACGATGCAGCGCAGCTTCCTCTGGTGAGATCTTCAGTGGAACGTGGTGCATGACTTCCTCCCCTCTTTTAGAAATTGTTCGGCTTCAGCGCTCCCCATCGATTCAATGCGGCAATCGCTTCATCCAGATTTCTGGCCAGCGCGTAGTCGTGACCGAGCCGCTTGCATCTGGCCTGGAAGCCAAGCTGCTCATCGGACTGTCGACCACCCTTCGGTTTCTTGTTCTCCATCCAGCCGACCCGCCCCTCTGGCATCAGCACCGCAAGATCCGGTGCGCCTTTCTTCATGCCTTCGGCCTTCATCTTCTTTCCGGTCTTCCAGGATCGGCGGCCCGCGTTTGGAATCGCGATCACCGTGATGTCCGGGTGCGCCTTGCTGATCTCGATCAGATCGATGATCTGCACCTGCAGCGAATGCTCGGACAGCTCGCGCGGATCATGGTCGACGAATGCTGTCATGCCCGGCCCTCGTAAATCAGCGACTGCCAGACACCCAACGGCCGGCGATGATTGCTGGCCCGTATCGACTTCTCGACCAGATCGGTGGCATGGCAGTAGCCGAGCTTGGCGGCGCTGCGCATCACCGGGCCAAGCGCGCGCGGTTCATGGGTGACCGGCGCGTCTTCGATTTCGTGATACAGGATCATGACATCGTCGGTGGTGAAGGTCGGATGCGTCAACGCCACAACGCGCACCAGCTGGATCATCAACTCTTTCCACGCCGGATTCGCATTCAGATCGACCTGATCCATCGCGACGGCTTTGGCATGCTTGGCTGCGCTGTAATCGAATCCGTTGCTCATGCTGCCTCTCGCCCCGAGCGTTGATCGATCCGGTATCGACGTCGTTCGCTGCCGGCGCCGTCACTGATGATTTGGACGTCGGTCGACTCCAACATCCGGTTGATCTGGTGGATGTGCTGCCGCATCGTGTTGGATGACACGTCGCCACCGCTTAGGTTGGCGATGATGCCCTCGATGGTGATGCCCTTCGGGTGCTGCTTGATGACGTCGAAAATCTCGGCCTTCCTGACCGAGAGGTAGACGCCTTCACGCATCGGCACCTGTTTGCAGCGCGGACAAAGATCGTCATAGGAATGTTCACTCATTCGGCAGCCTCTTTGCTCTCCGTTTTGTTAGTTGATGCGTTACCCCCATCTCGGTGCAGCCAGCGGATCTCGGAGTTGCCGGTGTAACCGCGCTCCCAGACCACCCAGCAGTAATCGGACTTGCCGCCGCCAGGCTTCTGGCCCGCCTTGATCAATCGGCCCGGCAGCATCGATGGCCGCGGCGTCATCAACCAGATCCGGAGCAATGGCGCTTCACGGATCCAGCGCGCGGCATTCAAGCGCGCGGTCGGAAAGATGATTGCCGTCTTGCGTCGCGCTAGTTTGAGCGCGTGCTGGGCAAAGGCCGGCGCGATATCGAACGGCGGATTGAAGACAAGGTTGTCGTGCTTGGCGCGATGCGCAAAAAAATCCTGCGGCGTCGAATCCCAGCCGCGATGAACCCGATCGGATCCAAAGGCCTTTAGGCCGGCCTTCATGGCGCTGATCAGGATCCGGCCCATGCCACAGCACGGATCGTAAATCGCGCCCTCGAATTCCTCCTCAGCGAACAAGCGTTCACTGCACCAAGCTTCATCGACGTACCATTCGTCTTTGGCGCGCTTGAACGCTTTGGCGTTGGGCGAGGAGTGAGTCCACGGCTGAGTCATGCCGCCTTCTCCAGGCATAGTTTGTCGATCACGGCGCCGACGATGCTGGAGGGATTTCCCTGCGCGTCGCGCGTGATGGCGTGTTCAATCGTGTCGAGCTGGACGCCGGATTGCAGCGCCAGCGAAATCAGGATTGCTGCGTCGCGGGCAATTGCTTCGATCTGTTCGCCGGACTTGCCGCCGGTAACGAAACACTCCCCAACCGTGCCATCGGGATAGAAGCCGATGTTGACGACGTGCCCCTTCGACAGCCCGCCGAACGGCAGCTCGAACGTGATACATGACCGACGCATCGGCAGCGGGCGACGTTCGCTCATGAATGCCCCCGCGCCTGCGCGGATGCTTTCGGCGGGACGTGCACCTGACGATCATGCCAGCCGCAGTAGGACGATCCTTCGAGCTTCGGCTGGTCGCAGCAGGCATACGGATAATCGTCGTACAGCCACCGGCACAGGCCGGCGCCCTGGCGCACGATCGGCAACATCTCGACCGGTAATCGGCGACAGTCGACCTGGACCGATGGCGGCCGTGGCGGCTCCGGTATCGGCGGGACCAACACCAGCACCGGCTTGGGAATAATTGGTATGACCCTTTTCGGCTTAGACTTTGGTTGAGATGGGATGTCGCGATGGGCCAGGCCAAGCCGGCCCGCCTTGCCGATCACCTGGCCGCGCGTGATCGGGATCGCGAATTCGTGACTGAGAGCTTCGGCGATATCGCGCGCGCTCAGCGCGGTGGTTTGGTGCAAGCCGATCAGCCTGTCAGTCAGCTCGGGCCGGGTCTGCCATGGCCCGTTCATCTTCTTGATTTTTGTGCGACGGCGACGAGCCATGCGTCGGCTCCTTTCAGGCAATAGGCGTCACGCGCGCCAAAACGGTCAGGCGCGAGCGCGCGATCCAGCTCGAAACGTCAGAGGAATTGTCGTAAATTCGGGGGTCTAACCGACGACGAGAACGCCATCGTTAAAGCGATGATGCGCTGTCGACCACGATCGGCCAAATTAAAAATCGGCCTGCGGATGCGGAAGACTTCCATGGAAGCGGTGTTGGTGGGTGTAGTTGGCGCGAGTTGTCTGCAGTTGACCGCTGTTGTCCGCGTCAATATGCGCAACGATTTGAATCTGCTGGTTGTGCGATTCAGTTGGCGCTAGTTGACCGTAGTTGACCTATGTCAATACAACGCCAAAAGGGCTGCGGCGAAGTGATCATTAGGGGAATGAAAGCAAGGAGATGGTTACGTCCAGGACGGTACAGATCGCATCGGGAAGAAAGTGCAACCATTTTTCTTGACGCGCGTTCTGGAAATATTACGCTGAGACGACACAAAAAAACGCCCCTGATAAGCGGTGGCCGGAACGCCCACCGCCTTCAGCAAGAACAAGCAATAATAACAGATAACCTTTAACCAACCGGCCATCGCCTTGATGGATCTGCGCGGCAGCTGTCGTGTCGACCGGCCGAGGAAATGGGAAGCGTTCCAATGCGACCGATCGAGAACCAACTCGCGCGATTGCCGCGCCACACCCTCCGCACTGCTCACGCTCACTTCACCACCGTGATTCTCGAATAACACGGTTCTGGCCTCTCACGAGAGGGCAGGATAGCCGCACCGTCGTCAGTTCCGCGTTCCAAACTTAGGGACTGGCGGCGGGCGGTGAGCGGGGACTGCTGTCTTCCAAGCAAAAACAAAAAGGAAACCCGGTTATGGCGCTCCGGAGTTTGGCAATGTCGACCACCGATGATGATGACGATGACATCCAGACCGTGACGGCCGAATGGATCTGCAAGATCCTCAAGATCAGTGACAAGACGCTAGGCCGAATTATTGCCGGCGACAACACTTTTCCGGAGGTGATGTTGCTGCCAGGCGGTTACCGACGCTGGCTCAAGAAGGACATTCTGAAATGGCTCAGGAACCGAAAGAAACCCTGATCGATGACGACGTCGCTCCGCTGGAGCGGCTCGCCTACACGGTGAACGAGGCCGCGCAGGTCACCGGTTTTTCGATTCAGACGCTCTACAAGAAAGCCCGCGAGGAAAAGCTGAAGCTCAAGAAGGTCGGAAGGCGAACATTCGTAACCCGCGAGGAGCTGCTCCGCTTCCTCGCAGCGGCACCAGATAGGTAAGCAACCATGGCCGAACGTGCCCACCTCGAACGACTGACCCGCGAACTCACCGACGCCGGCTTGCTGGTCGAGGCCGGCTGGATCGGTCTGCGCATCGCCTGCGACCTGCACGACGCGCCTGCGCAGCAACTCGACGACATGCGTAACGCCTTCTTTGCCGGCGCCCAGCACGTCTTCCATTCGATCACGGGCGGCCTGCTCGATCCGGGTGAGGAGCCGACCGCGGCCGACCTGAAGCGGATGGATAATATCGATCGCGAGTTGCGCCGCTTCATCAAGGATTTCGAGGCCCGGCACATTCCAACGGTGGGATCGGCCTGATGATACTCCACAGCATCACCAGGCAGAGCTACGCCGACACCACCTTTGGTGAACGGCTGGCGCTGCAGATGATGAGCACATCGCTGTGGCCGTTCAAGACTGACGACCGCATCGGCCTGCTGATCTCGATGCTAGCGACCGAATTGGCCGGTTCGGTCGAGGACGATGAACAGGTCGAGGCCATCCTCGATCAATTGCGGATGCATCTGATGGCGGCGCGGTATCTCCGATGAACAGGACGCTAGGATACGCCGGATGCGGCGGCTTGCTGATGGCGGTAGTCGTCTTCACGACCGCCCGTCACGTTACGCCAGCGGTTGTTGCCGCTGCCGAGCCGGCGCCGTCACCGACACCGCTAGATCTGTTCAACGATAACTGGAGCAGCGCCGCGATTCCGTTGGCGTTCAAGAATGCCGAACTGGCCCGAATCTTTTCCGCCGCCATAGGTCAGCCTCGTAGCAGGGAAGATCTTGAGACGGTGAAGACATCGGTGCCGGTAGAGGTGGCGGCGGCACGAAACGACGTGCCTCAAACTGTCGCGGCGACTGTAAGCGCCGGCCGCCACCCTCGTAACGTTTGCGAGAAACACGGCATGCGCAAAGTCAAGCACGGCCGGTATGGCTGGAGATGCCGGAGATGACCGAGCTTGCCACCAAACCCTGGACCGAGATCGTGCCGCACATCTACAGCCCGGACTACCAGGCGATGGGCGACTGCCGCGTCTGCGGCCATGAGGAAAATCGGCCGTGGCATTTGTATTCCTGCGTGAGGGAGGATCCGCCAGTGACCGCAATTGATATGACCCGCATTGAACTGCAGAACGCGGAATTCGACGCCCTGGTCGCGCTCGGCAAGGCGTACAAGAATCTGCCGGCGGTCGTCGATGATGATTATCCCGAGATGCGCGCGCGATACGAGACCGCGCTGCGGACCTTCATCTTCGCCTTGGAAGCCAACGGGCGACTGATCAGGATGCCGGTATGATCGAGGCCCGCAACATCGTCTCTGAGGAATGGGCGCGCGCGGTCGAGGAGTTCGAGCTGCGTCCAGGCTCCATCACCGAGACCGTGGTAGCGCGTATCATCAATCGGATCGATGAAGCTTCGCACCGCGAACTCGGCACCTTCTATCGCGTCGATCATGACGGCTTCGAAGGCCATGTGATCGGCACCTATCTCACCCGCGAGGGCAAGCGCGGCGCGGTGCTGCAGCAGATTGGCACCAAGGTCGTCCATGTCTATTCGGAAAAATGGCTGCACGCCGATGGTTGAAATCGTCAAGGTCCAGGTGCCCTACTTCTCCAGCGAGCCAGATGAATTGGCGCTGGTCTATGCCGATCGGCACAAGAACATGACGCATCAGTCGTTGCCGCCGGCAGCGCGCGCCGCGCTCGGTGACGACTTCAAGGCGTTCTTTGAGGCGGAGTTCAAAGGTGGCAAATGGATTATCGGCCAGCGCGTTGCAGATCAGGACTGGTAGCAATGATCACTGAGGCTGAGGGATACGATCCGCAATGCTACGTGCTGGCAAAGCATGTTCTGCAGGACGATCCGTGCCGGACGGATCCGGATCTATATGCGGCCTGCTGTCACGACCTGGCGGTGGTGATCCAGCAGGCGATCGAGGGCTGGCTATTCATCAACGATGACATCGTTCAGACGCTGGAGCGGAGCGCGAAATGACCGAACTAAACGCTTCCATCCGTCACATCCCGCTGCCGGAACGTATGACGCGCCGGCCGGTATCGTCGCGCGGATTCCCGGTGCCGTGGTTTGTCACGTTCCGTGACGGCGATTGGGACTTTGTCAATCTGGATCCGGAGAAACTCGCAATCGCCTACCGGCAACAAACCTGTTGGCTATGCGGGGAGAAGCTGGGTCAGTTCAAATCGTTCGTCATTGGCCCGATGTGCAGCATCAACAGGGTGACGAGCGAACCGGCGCAACACAAAGCGTGCAGCGAGTACGCCGTCAAGGCATGTCCGTTCCTGGCGAGGCCGGGCGCCAAACGCAATGCTCATGCAACGCTGGCGCCCGGAAATATTCCAGGCATCCACCTCGATCACAACCCTGGTGCCGCGCTGGTCTGGACCACCAAGACCTACAAGCCAGTACGGGTC
>Ga0075363_100000287_pt1 | contig 14620 bp, 12 predicted proteins | sample EndMetdeltDD1763_FD_71470 | JGI IMG/M metagenome (GOLD analysis project Ga0075363, IMG submission 71470) | Populus endosphere microbial communities from Tennessee, USA - Endosphere MetaG P. deltoides DD176-3 | ecosystem: Host-associated > Plants > Roots > Endosphere | place: USA: Tennessee...
CTGATAATTGAGGAGCTTTTGGCTTTTTTCGATATCGGCAAAAGTTTCTAAGACTTCGCCTGGCTGCATTGGAAGCCATTTTTTCAAAGCCTTTTTCTGAAGCCCTTCTTCCAGTAATTGGATTAAATAAATCAATTCTACGGGGCGATGGTTCCCTAAATTGAATATTTCGCAAGGAGCCCCAAGATCGAGCGCTGCGATCGTCCCTGCGACGATATCATCGATGTAAGTGAAGTCGCGCCGCATAAGGCCTTGGTTAAAAATTTCAATCGGTTCCCCTTGTTCAATCTGACGGGCGAAACGATAGTAGGCCATATCGGGCCGTCCCCAAGGACCGTAGGCGGTAAAGAAACGCAGCCCCGTCACGGGAAATCCGTAGAGATGGTGATAGGCGTGCGCCATGGCTTCATTGGCTTTTTTTGTGGCCCCATAGAGATTGGTCGGCTGGTCGGTCTTGTCTTCGACTGAAAAAGGAATTTTTTTATTCAGCCCATAGACAGAAGAAGAAGATGCGTAAATGAAGCGAATCGAAGGGAAAAACCGGCAAGTTTCGAGCGCCGAAACAAAGCCCTGCAGATTGGCATCGACATAGTCGTAAGGCTGAAAGAGCGAATGACGCACTCCAGCTTGAGCGGCTAAATGGACGAAATGGGTAATCCCTTCGCGGTGAAGAAGGCTCTTCATTGAAACAGAATCGCGGATATCGATGGGTAAAATTTCTATCCCTAATTGAGTCAAAAGAGAGGCGCGCGCTTTTTTTAATTCTGGATCGTAATAGGCGTTAAAATTATCTATGCCTAAGACAAAATCCCCTCGTTTGCGCAAGGCTTGCGCTAAATGAAACCCGATGAATCCTGCAGCGCCTGTAATGAATATCCGTTTCACGAAAAGCTTGTTCTCATAAAAAAACTTGTGCTATACAAAGTAACTTTCGCTCCCATTTTAAAGATCTAATTTCTTATTTTGCATGGGTTTTTTTCTATGAGAATCATTTCCTACCTAATCCTAGCTCTTGTTGCTGCGAGCTGCGGAGGCCCTTACATGGGCAAAGACCTTTATGGCGCTGATGAATTTGTTTTGGACTCTTACAAAATAAGGGAAGGCAAATTCTCGATTTTAGAAATGACGGGACAGCCTTTTCAGGAATTGGATGAAGATTATCTCGATGAATATCAAGACCGGATTCACGAAGACGATGTACTCCAGATTGCTCTCTATCATCCGAAAAGGACCGATATCGTAGAAGCGGTCCAATACATTGGAAGTTCGATCGGATACAGAGTGTCTAATGGCCAAATCTCCCTACCGGATGTGTCTCCCGTTGAAGTAACTGGACTGACATTGGAAGAAGCCAAGCAAAAAATTCAAAAACATTACCAAAACCAAATTCAAGACACAGAAGTCTTCATTGCCTATAAAGACCGCATTGCTCGAAAAGTAGAGCTGGCGGGATTAGTGGGGATTTCTAGCGTTCCTGTCGACGGAAGGATTCGACTGTTCGATGTTTTATCCAAAGCGCATGTTCCGACCGATGCGAATCTGTTCCGAAGCTATGTGATCCGAAATGGCAGACTGCTTCCTGTCGATCTGAATAAACTCCTCAAAGAAGGGGACATGTTTCAAAATATCGTGATGCGGGGCGGAGATAAAATTTATATTGCCGAACCTTCTTCGGCATCCCTTATGGTCATGGGCGAAGTCACTCGGGAACGGGTGGTAAATTTGCCAAGAGGATACGTTTCTTTAAGACAGGCGTTGGCGGAAGCGGGCGGCATTCCCTTTACCGGGGATAAATCTTATATCCAAGTCATTAGGGGAAACATTGCAAGGCCCAAAATTTACACTTTAAATTGGGAGCATGTCATTCATTTGCCTAACGACAGCCTTCTTCTTATGCCTGGCGATATTGTCTACGTGGCAGCAAAACCGATTACCGAATGGAACCGATTTATTTCCCAACTCTTGCCGAGCTTTACAGGATTTGAGATTATCGGAAAACAAGCCGGAAGCTGGGGCGTTTTCATTCCATGAAAGGGATATTCGATACGGATGAACGGGTTTTCACAATCGCCGATCTGTTTCGGTTTTTCCGCGCGGAAGGGAAAAGATGGGCCCGTTTAGCTTGCATCGGGGCCTGCGCCGCTTTTTTTTTCTATGCCTTAAGCGCTCCTAAATATCGGATCGAGGCCACTTTCAAAGAAGGGATGGAAAAATCAGGAGGGGAAAGCTCCATAAAAGATTTATTAGGAGGCATCAATTCCACGACCCAGCAACCTCAGGCGGTCGTTTTAATGAAGTCCAATCAAGTCTTGAAGCCTCTCTCAGGACGGTTGGGATTGCAAGCATCTATCGTTCAATCGAGATCTTTGATTGGCAAAGTTTTTTGCCGCGTTGTAGATAACCTCCAAATCGAAACAGGAAAAGGGCTTAAAGATCCAGATCCTTTTTTATTTCGGAGGGTCTCCTATGAAGGGGAGGGCACTCTCTCCTTTTCTCTCCGCTTTGTTGATGCAGAACGATTCATCCTTTTCTCAGGGGACCGAAAAACAAAAATTACCGAAGGGCAGCGAGGCGCTCCCACTTTTTTCCCTGAAGGGACTTTCACTCTCGTCAAGACTCCTGAAAAAATAAAAATGGATCATTTTTATGAATTAAAAATAGATCCTTGGATTGTGACCGTCAAAAATCTTCGCTCCCAAATCAAAATTGCCAGTGATAAAATCAACAAATCGATCTACGACCTCAACTTTTTTCATCGGGATCGCAAACTCGGCGTATTGATTCTCAATGAGTTGATGGCCGAATATCAAAACTATTTAAAAACAGACCATGACTTACTGGCCCAGGAACAATTGAATTACTTGGAACAGAGGCAAACCGAGCTTTATGGGAAATTATCTACTGTTTTCGATGAACACGTTTCCTATTTAAAAAATAATATAGAAAAGAATGGATTTGTCAGTCTCGAACACGAAAACGAGAGCCATGTTCTTTCCCAGCAAAAAATGTTTAATCGGGTTTTTGAAATCGATTTGGAACAGGCCTATCTGGAAAGGGCCGAAAGGGAGGGCAAGCCTTTTGTTTTATCCCTTTCCGAACCGTACAAAAATATTTTTTCTGAAATTCAAAACCTGAAGCAGCAAAGGGATCTACTTGAAATTTCTCTTCAGCGAAGGCTGCCGCGAAGGTCGGACGAACTCCATTCGGATAGCCGGCTGGATACAAAAATTTGCGACTTGCAAGAAATCCGCGCGCAAAGAAATGCCGTTGAAAAATGGATTGAAGAGTTGGATCAGGGCCAAGAGCTTTCTGTTCCCACTGTCGATTTGAATCAAAGCCTCTATCTTTGGGCTAAAAGGCTGAATGATTCTCAAAAATGGGACCTCCGCGAGGACCTATGCGATTATTTAGATAACTATTCCAGGGTCCTCTCCGTTCGGGAAAAAATGCTGCAGGAACGGTTTTTTCATGAAAATCAAAATCCCTCTGAATTGGAAGGGATCAATTTGGAAACGGCCAAACTTCTTTTTGTCGATTACAATAGTAAAATCGACCGGTCGGAAGCTTCGATCAAGTTTTATTCTCAGTTCCGTGAGGAAATTTTACGAAAAGATTTTGAAATCGGTTCTCTGAGTTCCATTTTAACGGATCCTTTAAGCCAAAATTTAATCGACTCTGCCACGAAAATCGCCCTTCAGCTCAAAGATGAAAAATATTACAGCGGCAAAGAAGGGCAGCGTTGGGAAGAAGAACTCAATTTACAAAGGAAAGTCCTATCCGACCATTTGGCTCAACTATTGAAGGTCGAGGAGATGAACCTTTCTTTGAACCAAGAAAAACTGACCCAGCTGCAGCAGGTGAGCCTCGATTGCATCAACCAGAATATCTCGGTTCTCTATGAGGCTGCAAACAGCGAGATTAAAGGACGGAGAAACGCTTTACTGAAAGAAAAAGCGGTCCTTGCGAAAAAAATGGAAGAGATGAAAAAAAATACAATGGACCTTCCCGAAAAATGGAGATTAGAAAAGTGGCTCGAGCTGAAAACGGAAATGGGCCAAAAAATGATGGAAACTTTGACGCAGCTTGTCGAATCGAAGACGATCGGACACCATCTCCATCATGTTGAGTCGAAACCATTGGATTGCGCCATTCTTCCTTCAGAGCCTGAAAAACCCCACCTATTCACTAAAGCTTTTTTAGGTGCTTTCGCGACGGCTTTCGGTGCTTTTTTTCTCTCTTTATTCAAGACGATTTTGAAAGGGTTTCCTGTATCTTTAGAAAAATTGAGGGCGTTACAGCTTCCTACGTTGGGAACCCTCAGTTCGAATTGCGACGGACCTAGGGAAGGGGCGGGCCTAGAGCCTTTGGCGGGATCCGATTTGGAGTTATTAAGGCGGTTGCATCTTTTCTTAGAAGAACGACCAGGAAAAATCGTCGGACTGATTGCGGGAGCAGGACCCGATTATTCTTATGCATTAGGAGAAAATTTGGGAAGGATGGCCTCTCGTTCGATCATCCTTCGATGCGATTTCAAGTTTAAGTTCCGCGATGAAGATTTGCCTGGCCTTCTTCAATTTTGGAAAGGAGAAATTCCCCAACTACCTATCCGGAAAGAAAATGGATTCGATACTGTGGCTTCGGGAGGATTTACCCCTTTCGGAACTGAAGTCATTCAATCGCAAGCTTTCGCAAAAATCCTTGAGGGCTTGAAAAAAAATTACGATTGGGTTTTCCTTCTCTTGAGAACACCGTTGGCTGATTCTGAAGCAATGGCCGCTTTACGGCTTTGCGACAAAGCGGTGGTTACCGTCTGCGGAGAGCAAGCCGAGGTTTTAAAGCCTTTTGCAGATTGGTCGTTCCAAGAAGAACGGCCAAGGCTGACGTTTGTTGCGATTTCTGATCATTTGGATAAATAGAAGAATAGAGCGAAACCTTGAAAAAGAAAAAACGAATTTTAGTCACCGGCGGAGCAGGATTTCTCGGCTCCCATCTTTGCGAGAAACTGTTGAACGAGGGACAAGAAGTCCTTTGTGTCGATAATTTTTTCACTGGGTCGAAAGAAAACATCGCTCCTCTTTTGAAAAACCCTGATTTCGAAATTCTTCGACATGATATTTGCCTCCCCCTGCATGTGGAAGTGGACGAAATTTACAATTTGGCCTGCCCCGCATCTCCGCCCCATTATCAAGCCGATCCGATTCAAACACTCAAAACAAGTGTTTTGGGCGCCCTGAATCTCCTTGGGCTTGCAAAAAGACTACAGTGTAAAATTTTCCAAGCTTCTACTAGTGAAGTCTATGGAGATCCCCAAGTTCACCCCCAAGTGGAATCTTATTGGGGCCATGTCAATCCCATAGGGATCCGTTCTTGCTATGATGAAGGAAAGCGATGTGCTGAAACCCTTTTCTTTGATTATCATCGTGTGCATGGCGTCCCGATTAAGGTAGCTCGGATTTTCAATACATACGGCCCACGGATGCATCCGAATGATGGCCGCGTCGTGTCAAATTTTATCGTACAAGCATTAAACAACCATCCTATCACTATTTACGGAGATGGCACCCAAACACGATCGTTTTGTTACGTAGAGGATTGGATCGAAGCGGTTGTGCGTTTGATGAACACCCCGATTTCCATCACAGGCCCTATCAACATTGGAAATCCCATCGAATTTCGCGTTTTGGACCTCGCCAATCAAATCATCCGTCTAACAGGATCCCGATCTCCGATCGTCCATAAACCACTTCCTTCCGATGATCCCAAACAGCGCCGTCCTGATATCTCTTCAGTCCGCAAACTCCTCGACTGGGAGCCCCGCGTCCCTCTTGAAGAAGGGCTTAAAGCGACCATTCTGTATTTTGAGAAAGCGCTCGCAAAGCCTGAACTGCAAAAAGTGGACTATTAAAGATGGGAGGCCGATTCTCATTTCCCATGCTGGACCCCCGCACGCCTCCTTCCGATGTACAGCAATTAGAGAATTCCAGATCTCGGAGGGTGAATGAAAAATCCGAAAAACCAATAGATTACGATTCGCTTCGCAAAATGGGGGAACAGCTAAAAAGGGTGCAAGATCGACAAAACCAAATTTCTAAATCAGTCACTTTTTTCCCATCCAAAAAAGCTTGAACTAGCAGCATCGCGCAAATAGGTTGATCTTTCCCTCTTTTTTAAAAAATATTTATACCTATTCTGTATTGTTTTTAATTGATTTTACTTTGTTTTTTTGTTATAATCTTTAATTATTATTTTAATTTAAGGTCAAAGGTGAATATAACAAATCAAAGTCAAATCAATTCTCAAAGCTTGGTACAGGATTCTGTTTATCCAGAAGAGTCCGTTTATGACTTTGATTTCGACCCTTTTTTAACCGCTTCAAAAGTAAGTCAAACGAGTAAAAGAAAATTTTCCGATGTTTCTGGGATGCAAGGGAGTCAAACAAGCCGATGGCCCCAAGCTATTTCTTCTGATTTTCTTAATTTAAAAAACAAGGTCCATTCAGATCAAAATTAGAACAGCCAGCTCCGAACTCTCAAGAAGGAGAGACAAATGATTTTCAAGACTCGTTGCCTTTTTTTGAGGAGGAAAACTACTCATTGCTCGAATCGGGTTCGAACTTTCACTCAGAAGCTTCTTCCAGCTTGTCATCTGGTATAGGTTTGGAAATAGAACCCCCAAGCGAACTTTCAATCCAAAATCCAAGCAGTTTGGGAGAGGAAGACCCGCTTTTATCTCCAAAAAATTTCTCTGATTTTCTTGTGTCTGAAACTAGGTCCACTCCATCTAGTTCGGATTCTCCGTTTCTCTCTTCAACATTTCCTTGGGGATCTGAAACTGCAAACACGCCTCTCAGAATGGCGGCAAACATCCCCCTGCCGCCAGCACAAACAATCATCGCTTCCGCATTAAATTCAAACGATCCCAAAACGACCCGCCAAAAATATCGTTCCTATCCGCCAGAAAGTATGAAGGAAGCAGTAAGAATGGTGATGGAAGACGGCAAGACGCAAGCGCATGCCTGTCACTTTTTCAAAGAAAAAGGAATAGTCCTTCCACAACGAACATTGTCGATGCGAATTGCCGAAGCAAAAACAGAAAATAACATCCAAATTCCTAGTTCTTCAAGTTTCTCGCCCGTTCTCTCTTCTTCTACAAAAAAAAGTTCCCTCCCTAAGTACTCGGAAATAGATATGGAAGAGGCTGTTAGTATGGTGCAAATGGGCATGACGGAGCGAGAAGTGATCAAATTTTTTAAACAACAAGAAAAACCCATTCCTAGAGGTACATTAGCAGAACGAGTCATAAGAGAAAGAGCCTCTTTGCTTACGGACGGCACAGAGAAAGATATGCAGATGGCGGTTCGCTTGGTGATGGGCGGCCAAACGCAAATAAACGTGCGTAGACATTTTATAACTCTAGGAAAAAGCATTTCAAAATCGTCATTATCGAAGCAAGTCGCCGCTGCAAGAAAAGCAGCGAAAGAAGGCTGAATGAAGCCAACTCTAATCCAACACCGCGTCTCTGGGGGGGCTAGAGGTTGCCCGGCTGCTTCCATGGCTTTTTGGAGATAGGCTTTTTTTGTTAGTGATAGACAAGCAATCCTTGTAGAAAAAAAGCGATTTGCGAGGCTGTCGCTTTTATCTGCTTTTAAGCAGTGCAACGTAGCCGCTCGTTATAAGCTGTTTAAAATTAAATTTTTATCTCGGAAACTAAATCATTAGTTAGTGTTTGGTTCGTTTTTTGTTTTTTTTTGATTTCACGCCATTTTTTAATCATTTGGGCGGCCAATGGCGCCGCTTCCTTTCCTGCGTCGCCATAGCGGAAAAAAACGACGACGACTAGTTCTGGATGGTCCCAAATGGTTTTCAGAGGGGATTCTTGAGCAAAAGAAATGGCTCCGAACCAAACATGCTTGTAGACTTGAGGCTTGCTAGAGGGATGGAAATAAGGGTTGTATAAGATTTCCGCCGTTCCTGTTTTGCCGATCATCTGGTGCTGCAACGAAAGATAATCGCGAGCCAACAGCGGATTGCCGATCAAGCTCTTGATGATGTTAGGACGGGCGCTTCCTTTGGTTCCCCAAACTACGCGGTCCATTCCTTCCAGCAATTGGGAGCGGAGAGCCGGCGGCAGAAGGAGAGTACGTCTCACTTCATTAGGTTGTTCTGAAGAAGAAGGCCGGAAATCTCTCGACTGGATGCTCGTAAACAGGGGAAATTGGATGCCGATGGCAGCTAATTCTTCTTGAGCAAAAAAAGATTGGGTCCCTAAAGCGCTTAAAGGTTTCGAATCGGGAGAAAATCCGACTTCCTCTTTCACCAATTTAGGTTTCATCAGCCGCCCCCCATTTGCGATGGCGCTCAGCATTCCGGCGGCTTGAAGAGGCGTGCAAAGCAGGGTATGTTGGCCGATGGCAGAAGAATAAAGTCCTGTTCGATTTGTCTTGAGATCGTTCGGAAGATTTCCTTTCGTTTCTCCGGGAAGATCGATTCCTGTTTTTTCTCCGTACCCAAAGAGGGCTGCAGCGCGGCAAAGATCTTCAGGATCTTTGAAACAATCTCCGGCTAAAATCGCAAAATAAGGATTGCTTGACTGCTCGAGGGCTCCGGCCAAATCGATTTTACCAATTTGCGTTGTAGAACTTTTGGGAAGGCGTCCTCCTTTGTAATAGCGGGGATAAGGAGAGCGGTTCAAAGTATAGGCGACGATTTGCCCTTTTTCCGCAGGAGTCCGAGGATCTTGACCTAACTCGTCGATTAAAGAAAGGGAGTTGCCTTGAATCAGCCCCTCATAAGCAGTGACTAATTTGAATAGGGATCCTTGAGGCACGCCCGATTGGAATCCAAACGATCTGCTAAATCCGAATCCTCCGACGGGATAGAAGGCGGCCGCTAAATCTTTTTCCAATTGGGGCTGATTTTTTTTTCTCAGATTCTTGTAATGACCCAACAAAGGACGGTCCAATTGGGAAAAAGAACGGAAGGAACGGAGTAGTTCGGCAGACAACTCAGGAGAGAGGCGTTTGCATAGGTCTCTGAGCGAGAGAGTGCCTTCGTTCTCGTTGGGGTCCTTTTCGCACAGGTGAGAGACAAGAATAGAGAGCCGGTTCTCTTCCCAATACAGATGGAAAAGTTCTTTCTCTTTCTGGTCCAGGTAATCGATGTAGGGACGTGCGTATGTCTTTTTTTCTTTTTCTTCTTTCCGCTTCTCAGCTAAGAAAGTTTTTTGGTGGGCCGCCCGCCAATTTTTGAATTCATTCCCATGGAATTGTTGCTGATAGGAGCGTTTCAATTCTTCTTCCAATCTTTGGGCCGTCTGGCAATGGGAGCGGTAAATCCCCAGTTTCATAGCGCCGCATTGGACAATGAGCGGATCGCTGAATGCGGGGCTGTATACGGCCATTCGGCAAAGATCGATCGCGAAAAGTTTATCGCTATTCGATGGAATTCCATGAAGATATGCTTCAAGCCGTTTTTGCAGAGGGGCTGCATCAGCAGCCGACTCCTTCAGGGATTCAATGGCCGATTGACGGGAGGTGGATTTGGGAAAAGCCCCTGTTTCTGGGAAAAGAATATCCATCAAAAGACGTGGATCGGAAGTTTTAGAAAAATAGAGCAGGCCGTCGAAATCTTCCTGGATCTGAATGGCGCTTTTTACATCATCGACCCGGTGGAAAAAAGTTCTCAGCGGACCCTCGGCGGGAAGAATCGAATCTAGGTAGAATTCCCAGGTAAGGGGACGAGTTTCTTCGAAAATCGGTTTGGATGGACCGGAAGATCTTTCGCGAGTTAAACAATCTCTACCGTCCCAAACTGAGCCGATGAAACGTTCGCTTTCCAGCCATCTCGCGGCTTGCGATTGTTTGTCCTTTTTTGGAGAGGGGATAAAATCGTTCGGGTCGAAGCGGGGATGGCTTGCTAAAGCGAGGACTTCCCCCGTATTCGGGTCCAAAGCAACGATCGCCCCTCCTTTGATCCAGGGCTGCTTTTGCACTTTCCTCTTTTTGTCGGTTGGATCGATTCCAAGGCTCCGTCCTTCCCTTATTTTTTCATTCTGAGTTAAGAGGGCTTCAGCAAATTGCTGCAATTCAGCAGAAATTGAAAGGATGACTTGCTGCCCAGGAATCGAAGCCCTGCCTCCTGGCAGCTCGCGAAGGAGCCTTCCTTTTTGATCGACCTCAAAAGATTTTTTCCCAAAAAATCCTCTAAGATCTTCTTCAAATCGCCCTTCAATTCCTGTTTTCCCTACTAAATCATTAATGGCATAAGCTTTTTCTTTTAACTCGCTGAGGCGGGCGGCCACCTCTTCAAAAGAACCATATCCACCAGGAGGAAAATCGAACCCTCCTCCCATTTCAAACTGATCGATGGCCTCTTGTAAAAGACTGATTTCCTCAGCGATGGAAGTAAATTCTTTTTGATTGATCGCCCCCATAGTCCCGACCAGATTCGAAGCTGTTTTCCCTTGAGGATAAAATCTTTCTGCAGTGATTTCCGCATGGATGCCAGCCCAATCTTTCTCGAGCATCCTCAGGCGGTAATGCTCTTCTTCCGAAATGCCTGTTTTAACGATGTAGGGGACGTGAGGAAAAAGGGAAGCTTTGGAATGGATTAAATCTTCCACCCGTTCGGGATCGAGGCTCAATGTCTGGGCCAAAGTCTGGGCCAGGTCCCGAATGTATTCTTTACGGGCATAGGAACGGACTTTTTTGCCCTCTGCATCTGTTTTCCAGCAAACAGTAGGGATTTGGGCGATTTGTCCATAGTAAATGGCTGCATTATAAGAAATCCGGTTCAACGCCAGGGGAATATGGAACCGGTCGCAGATCGTCCCTCGATCCGCCCTCAGAAGAAGGGTCCGCTGCTGCGGTTTTTGCGCCTCTTTCTGCTTCTCTTCCCGCTGAATGAACTCCAGATGCCAAACACGCAGTCCGATCCCTAAGAAGGAAAGGAGGATGATTTGCATCACCCGGCTCATTTTAACAGAGATCGATGGAAGCGCCATTTTGCCCTCTTGACCATCTTAGATCAGTGTGAAAAAAAATTACAGAACAGCCTAAATGAAGCCTATTTCTTTAAAAAAATAGCTATACGTATTGCGCCTCTTCGGCCTCGATTCGCGATTGTTTTCTTTTTTCCTTGGAAAAAATGTAATTTTTAGATAAAACTACTATTTCGATTTTTTAAAACTATTGATTTCGATGCGCCTGTAGTTCAATGGTAGAACAGTAGCCTTCCAAGCTACGAGTGTCAGTTCGATTCTGTCCAGGCGCTATACCGCTAGCGGTAAAACAAACACATGAAATTTTGAGGATTAATTTGGCTACAGCACAGCAACAAAACACAGGAGTAACAATCAAGGAGTTGCTCGAGTCGGGCGCCCACTTCGGACACCAAACACATCGTTGGAATCCGAAGATGAAGCGATTTATTTTCGAAGCGCGCAACGGCATCTACATCATCGACCTTGCCAAGACATTGCAGCAAATCCGTGCCGCAGCCCAAGTGGTTCGTGACATGGTGAAAAAGCGAAAGCCAATCCTTTTCGTCGGCACCAAAAAGCAAGCGAAAGCAGTGATTAAAGAATGTGCTGAAGAATGCGGCGAATTCTACGTCTGCGAAAGATGGCTCGGCGGAACCTTGACTAACTTAACGACTATTCGCCAATCCGTCAAAACTTTGGAAAGAATCGAGAAGAGAATTACATCTGGCGGCGAAGGCTTGACCAAGAAAGAAATCTCTATGCTCACTAAAGAGAGGGTCAAACTCGACAGAAACCTGGCTGGCATTCGCGCGATGCGCAAACCTCCTGGATTGCTTGTTGTTGTGGACCCAAGCCGCGAACACATTGCTGTCGCCGAGGCAAATAAATTGGGCATCCCAGTCATGGCCCTAGTCGATACAAACTGTGATCCAGATCCAATTGATTATGTAATTGCATGCAACGACGACGCCTTGAAAAGCATCAAAATCGTTCTGTCTGCCCTCATGCAAGCAGTAATCGATACAAAAAATGATATGAATGTTCCTGCTTCTAAAGGCGATGAGTCCGATGAAGATGATGAAGAAGTCGAAGAAGAAACAGACGAATCCGACGAATAAGCGACCGAAATAAGCGACAAGGAAAGGAGAGCTCTTTGATGAAGCATCAGGAAATCACAGCGGATATGATTAGGGAACTTCGGGAACGCACCGGAGTTGGAATGGGCAAGTGCAAAGAAGCGCTCGTTCTCGCTGAAGGGGACATGGAGAAAGCCATCGATGTCCTTCGTAAGGCAGGAATGGCCTCCGGCGTCAAAAAAGAAGGCCGCGAAACAAAAGAAGGTTTAATTTTAACTGCAGAAGATAAGCATCACCTTGTGATTGCTGAAGCCAACGCAGAAACCGATTTTGTGGCTCAGAATGATCGTTTTAAACATTTCTTGCATGATTGCGTAAAGCAAGCTTTAGAATCTAAGCCTAAAGCTCTCGCCGATTTTATTCAGCAGCCCTACTATAAAGACAGATCCATTACAATCGACCAATACCGCAACCTGATCATTCAGGCATTGGGAGAGAATATCCAATTAAGACGCGTTGAAACAATTACCAAGCACTCAAATTGCTCTTATGGAATTTATTCTCACATGGGCGGAAAGTTAGTTGTTATTGTTGAGATTGAAGGGGCGGCTGATCAAGAAGGGATTGCCAAAGAAATCGCGATGCATGTAGCCGCGGAAAATCCCGATTATTTGAAGCCTGAAGAAGTGCCCCCAAACGTCATTGCCCGCGAAGAAGAAATTGCCCGCTCTCAAATGCAAGGCAAACCTGAAAATATTGTGGACAAGATCCTTGTTGGTAAAATCAAAGCTTTCACGGACCAGGCCTGCTTGATTAGTCAAAAATATGTAAAAGACAATAGCGTAACTGTGCAGCAATTCCTAGATACCTGTGGAAGAAAAATTGGAAAACCTCTTTCTGTTCGCTGTTTTTGGCGCTGGAAAGTAGGACAGTAAATTTTGTCTTAAGTTTAAATAATCCTCTGCCCAGCTTCCTGCATTGAGTCTTTTAGGACTTTTAGGAAAGGGGTAGAGGTTTTTTTTACCCAAAAAAAATGAAAAAACCAGCCTATAAACGAATCCTTCTCAAATTATCTGGCGAATCCCTTCTAGGAGGCCAGAATTTTGGAGTCGATTTGGAAAGGTGCCGGCAAATCGCGACTGACGTCAAGGACCTCACTCAACTCGGAATGCAGATCGGGATTGTGATAGGAGGCGGAAATATTTTCCGCGGTTTTAAAGCTTCCCAAGCAGGACTTAACCGGACTCCTGCCGATCAAATCGGAATGCTCGGTACCCTGATCAATGGAATTTTTCTCCAACAAGCATTTGAAAAAAATGGATGCAAAGCGAAAGTTCTCAGCGCGGTCGCCTGCGATCGATTTGTAGAAACTTTTTCTTGGGAAAAATCTTTGAAATATCTCGAGCAAGGGGAAGTTGTTATTTTTGTAGGGGGTACCGGCAATCCCTATTTTACAACCGATTCCGCTGCCGCTCTCCGGGCTCTAGAGATCCAAGCTGAAGTTTTAATCAAAGCGACCAAAGTGGATGGAATTTACAACAAAGATCCATTGAAATACCCTGATGCTGTGAAGTTCGATCAATTGACCTATTCGGAAGCTTTAGCTAAGAATCTTCAGGTGATGGATGCAGCAGCTATTGCCCTTTGCCGCGAGAATCGAATTCCGATCCGGGTTTTTTCCGATCGTTCCTTAAAAAATGCAATTTGCGATCCCTCAGTGGGGACCTGGGTACAGGAAAGTTAAGGAGAAAAAAAGTGAGCAATCTAGAAAGTCAACTTAAGTCGGCCATGCAGGCAGCCATTGAGCATTTGAAGCAAGAGCTCAAAGCGCTCCGTACAGGAAGAGCGAATGCAGCCATTCTAGACAAAGTCCATGTGGAACAATATGGTTCCCACATGCCTTTAAAGGCGTTGGCTAACATCAATGTGCCTGAAGCGCGCCAAATCGTTGTCACTCCTTTCGATCATTCGACGATCAATGCAATCTCTAAAGCGATTGAAGCCGCGAATTTAGGGGTCAATCCGATGGTGGACGGCAAGGTCATCCGGATCAAGATTCCTCCGATGGATGAAACAATTCGCAAACAATTTGCCAAACAATGTAAAGATCTCGGTGAAAAAACGAAAATCGCCCTTCGCGATATCCGCCGCAAATTCAATGAACTTGTGCGCAAACAGAAAGCGGATGGAGTGATCCCCGAAGACATGATGAAAAAATTAGAGAAGTCTATCCAGGATCAGACAGACCGTTTTTGCAAGGATGTCGACACCGTCTGCGCCGAAAAAGAAAAAGAGATCATGACAATTTAGCGAATGTTTGTTGCACAAAATAAGCGTCATAGGCTAAAATCGATGACGTTTTCCTGACCTTGGCCCCATCGTCTAGCCCGGTCTAGGACACCGGATTTTCATTCCGATAACAGGGGTTCGAATCCCCTTGGGGTCATATCTAGAGACTTTAGCTCAGTGGTAGAGCATCTCACTTTTAATGAGAGGGTCGATGGTTCGAATCCATCAAGTCTCAAATTTTTCTTAAAAAATTTTAGAATTGAGTAATGCACCTG
>Ga0075363_100000288_pt1 | contig 14614 bp, 13 predicted proteins | sample EndMetdeltDD1763_FD_71470 | JGI IMG/M metagenome (GOLD analysis project Ga0075363, IMG submission 71470) | Populus endosphere microbial communities from Tennessee, USA - Endosphere MetaG P. deltoides DD176-3 | ecosystem: Host-associated > Plants > Roots > Endosphere | place: USA: Tennessee...
AACACGGCAAGACCGTCGCCGACTCCAAGGGCGACATCCAGCGCGGCATCGAGGTCATCGAGTTCGCGATCGGCATCCCGCACCTGATCAAGGGCGAGTACACCGAGGGCGCGGGCACCGGCATCGACGTCTACTCGATGCGCCAGCCGCTCGGCGTGGTCGCCGGCATCACCCCGTTCAACTTCCCCGCGATGATCCCGCTGTGGAAGGCCGGACCCGCACTCGCGTGCGGCAACTCCTTCATCCTCAAGCCCAGCGAGCGCGATCCGTCGGTGCCCGTCCGGTTGGCCGAGCTGTTTCTCGAAGCCGGTCTGCCGCCGGGCGTGTTCCAGGTGGTGCACGGCGACAAGGAAGCCGTCGACGCGATCCTCGAGCACCCCGACATCAAGGCCGTCGGCTTCGTGGGCAGCTCCGACATCGCGCAATACATCTACTCCGGCGCGGCCGCCAACGGTAAGCGTGCCCAGTGCTTCGGCGGCGCGAAGAACCACATGATCGTGATGCCCGACGCCGATATGGACAACGCCGTCGATGCGTTGATCGGAGCGGGTTACGGCAGCGCGGGTGAGCGTTGCATGGCGATCAGCGTCGCCGTCCCGGTTGGCGAGCAGACCGCAGACCGGTTGCGCGCCAGGCTGATCGAGCGTGTCAACGGCCTGCGGGTCGGCCACAGCCTCGACCCCAAGGCCGACTACGGCCCGCTGGTCACCGAGGCCGCCCTGGCCCGGGTCAAGGACTACATTCAGCAGGGCATCGACGCGGGCGCCGAGGCCGTCGTCGACGGACGCGAACGCACCACAGACGAGTTGACGTTCGACGAAGCCGATCTGTCGAAGGGTTACTTCATCGGCCCGACGCTGTTCGATCACGTCACCAAGGACATGTCGATCTACACCGACGAGATCTTCGGCCCCGTGCTGTGCATCGTCAGGGCAACGAATTACGAGGAAGCGCTCGCTCTGCCGACCGAACACGAATACGGCAACGGCGTGGCAATTTTCACCCGAGACGGCGACACCGCACGCGACTTCGTGTCACGGGTGCAGGTCGGCATGGTCGGCGTCAACGTGCCGATCCCAGTGCCGGTGTCCTACCACACTTTCGGTGGTTGGAAGCGTTCGGGCTTCGGCGACCTCAACCAGCATGGTCCGCACTCGATCCTGTTCTACACGAAGACCAAGACGGTGACGCAGCGCTGGCCGGCGGGCAGCCACGGCGCAGAGTTCGTCATCCCGACCATGAAGTAGATGGATCTCTTCGGGCTCGACGAACACGAGCGCGTGATCGCCGAGACGGCGGCCGCGTTCGCCGAGAAGCGGCTCGCGCCTTACGCATTGGAGTGGGACGAAAGCCACCACTTCCCCACTGACGTATTGCGCGAAGCCGCTGAACTCGGGATGGGCGCGATCTACTGCCGCGAGGATGTCGGCGGCAGCGAACTGCGGCGGCTGGACGCCGTGCGGATCTTCGAGCAGCTCTCGATGGCCGACCCCACGATCGCCTCGTTCCTTTCGATTCACAACATGTGCGCGTGGATGGTCGACACGTACGGCACCGACGAACAGCGCAAGTCGTGGCTGCCGCGGCTGGCGTCGATGGAGGCAATCGCCAGCTACTGCCTGACCGAGCCCGGTGCCGGATCCGACGCCAGTGCGTTGCGCACCAAGGCGGTTCGGTCGGGGGACGACTACCTACTCGACGGTGTCAAACAGTTCATCTCCGGCGCCGGCTCCTCCGACGTGTACGTGGTCATGGCCCGCACCGGCGGTGACGGCCCGCGTGGCATCTCCGCTTTTCTCGTCGAAAAGGACACGCCGGGACTGAGTTTCGGCGCCCAGGAAGAAAAAATGGGTTGGAACGCCCAACCCACCGCGCAGGTGATCTTCGAGGGTGCGCGGGTGCCCGCGGACGCGATGCTCGGCGGCGGCGATGGTGAGGGCACCGGTTTCGGTATCGCGATGAACGGGCTCAACGGCGGCCGGATCAACATCGCCGCGTGCTCGCTGGGTGGCGCGCAGGCCGCGCACGACAAGGCCCGCAGTTATCTGGCGGACCGCCAGGCGTTCGGCGGCTCGTTGCTCGACGAACCCACCATCCGGTTCACCCTCGCAGATATGGCGACGGCGTTGGAGACGTCGCGAACCCTGTTGTGGCGCGCGGCGACCGCGCTCGACGAGAACCATCCGGAGAAGGTCGAGCTGTGCGCGATGGCGAAGCGCTACGTCACCGACGCCTGCTTCGATGTGGCGGATCAGGCGCTGCAATTGCACGGCGGATACGGATATCTCCGCGAATACGGACTCGAGAAGATCGTCCGCGATCTACGGGTGCATCGAATCCTCGAGGGCACCAACGAAATCATGCGTGTGGTCATCGGTCGGGCCGAAGCCGCCCGGGCCCGCGCCTCTTAACCTGGAGGGTCAATGTCGACGATCGCGTTCTTGGGGTTGGGCCACATGGGCGGCCCGATGTCGGCCAACCTGGTCGCTGCGGGCCACACCGTGCACGGCTTTGATCCGGTTGCCGCGCTGAAGGATGCGGCGGCGGAGAAGGGCGCGCAGGTTTTCGACAGCGTCGCCGAAGCGGCGGCGGAGGCCGAGGTCGTCATCACCTCGCTGCCCAACGGTGACATCGTGAAGGCGGTTTACGCCGATGCCCTGCCGGCCGCGGCCAAGGGCACGCTGTTCATCGATACGTCGACCATCTCGGTCGACGATGCGCGCACCATCAACAAGCAGGCGGCCGACCATGGTCACGCCCAGCTCGACGCGCCGGTGTCGGGCGGGGTGAAGGGCGCGACGGCAGGAACGCTGGCCTTCATGGTCGGCGGTGACGATGCGGCGGTCGAGCGCGCCCGGCCCATTCTGGCTCCGATGGCGGGCAAGGTCATTCACTGTGGCGGCTCCGGCACCGGGCAGGCCGCCAAACTGTGCAACAACATGGTGCTGGCGGTGCAGCAGATTGCCGCCGGTGAGGCGTTCGTCCTCGCCGAGAAACTCGGGCTGTCCGCGCAGTCGTTGTTCGACGTGATCACGGGAGCGACCGGCAACTGCTGGGCCATCCACACGAACTGCCCGGTGCCTGGACCGGTTCCGACGTCACCGGCCAACAACGATTTCAAGCCCGGCTTCGCGACGGCGTTGATGCACAAGGACATCGAGCTGGCGATGGATGCGGTGAAGTCGTCGGGGTCGACGGCTCCGTTGGGCACCCACGCCGCCGAGATCTACGCTGCGTTTATCGCGGTCAACGATACCAACGCCGACAAGGACTTCAGCGCGGTCATCGAGCTGATCCGCAAGGGCTAGATCTGGGCCCTCGCCCCGAGCACGTCACGGAACAGCGCTTGCCGCAGCGCCAGTTCCCTCGGGTCGCTGTGCGCGTGGTAGCCGAGCTTGTTCGGCACATAACCGAAGCCGACGCCGGTGTCCGGATCGGCGAACCCGAACGAGCCGCCGAGGCCGGGCCATCCGAAAGCCTTGCCGGTGGAACCGAATACGAACTTCGACGTGGGCTTGCCGAAACCCAGCGAGAACGCCATGTCGAGGAACATCACCTTGTCGCGAACCCCTCGCGTCGGCCGCACCGCGGGCGCCGCCAAAGCGTCACGGATCGCTGGGCTCAGGCCCAACCTTGCGTCTCCGACGGCGGCGGCCCCGTAGAGTTTGGCGATCGCTTCTGCGGTCGCCGTACCGTTGACCGACGGCATTTCGGGTATCCGCGCCTCGTCGCGGTTGAAGTCGCCTGCATCCTTGATGCCCGCGGCCACCACAAAAGCCCGCGCGGGCAGACTTTTCGGATTGAACAGACTCGCGACGAACAGCGGGGGCATCGTGTGTAGATGCAGGATCATCTCTCGCCTGGTCACCGGTTCAAGCAGCGCCACGCGGCTGCGATCGACCGACGGCGGTAGGCCGATGTAGAAGTCCAGTCCGAGCGGTTCGGCGATCTCCTCGGCGAAGAAGCGCCCGATGGTGCGTCTCTGCGGATCCACCTTGCGGATCAGCGCGGACTGATACCAGCCGAGCGTGGCCGCGTGGTAGCCGTATCTCGTACCGGGAGGCCAGGCGGGGCCCTGCGCCGCAATTCTTTCCGCCATCGTGTCTGGATCAGCGATCTCGGCGAGGGTCAGCGGCGGGTCGATCGCCACCAGTCCGGCCTGATGGCTGAACAACTGCCGAACCGTGATCGAACCCTTGCCCGCCTGCCCGAATTCCGGCCAGTAGTCGACGACCTTGGCATCGTAGTCGATGAGCCCGCGCGATGCTGCGACCGCGACGGCAAGTGAGGCAACGCCTTTCGTGGTCGAGAACACGTTGACGATGGTGTCCTGCCGCCACGGCTCACGGGTCGCCACATTGCGGTAACCGCCCCACAGGTCGACCACCTTGCGCCCGTCGCGATACACCGCGACTGCCGCGCCGGTCTCCTTGCCGTTATCGAAATTGCGACGGAATGCGTCGACGACCTTTCCGTAGCCCTCGTCGGCGTCACCGGAACTCACGATTGCGGCCTCGCTCCCAGGACGTCGCGGAACAGCGCCTGCCGCAGGCGAAGCGCGCGCGGATCGCTGATGAAATGGAATCCCAGCTTATTCATCACGTAGCCGAATCCGACGCCGGTATCCGGATCGGCGAAGCCGACAGACCCGCCCGCGCCCGGCGCCCCGAACGCCTTGTCCGACGATCCGATCACGTACTTCGGGTTGTTCGCGATGGGCCTGCCGAACCCGAGTGAGAACAGAGTGTCGACATGCAAGACCTTGTCCCGCAAACCCTTCGTCGGATACACCGGCGGTGCGGTCAATGCCGCGAAGACCTCCGGGGTCAAACCGATCCCCGACCCACCGATGGCGGCATCGCCGTAGAGCCGGGCCACCGACTCGGCGGTGCCCGTTCCGTTGGCTGCCGGTATCTCGACGACACGGACGTCTTCGCGGTTGAAGGTCGAGAGCCCGGTCGCCCCCTCGAATGCGACGCCGGCCTGCGCCGTCAGTGTGATCGGGATGAACCATGCGGCCGCCAGCTTCGGGGGCAGCACATGCAGATGCAGCAGTGTCGCAATCTGGGACGGCACATGTAAATGTGCGACCCGATCGCGATCGATCGAGTCCGGCAGCCCGATGTGGAAGTCCAGCCCCAGCGGGCCGGCTATCTCGTCGGCGAAATACCGGCCGAGAGTGCGTTTCTCGGGATCGACGTGGCGGATGAGTTCGGACGCGTACCACCCGAGGGTGACGCCGTGATAGCCGTGTCTGGTGCCCGGCGTCCAGGCGGGTATCTGTGCGGCCAACCGTTCCGAGAGTCGCTCGGGCACAGCGATATCAGCGAGGGTCAGCAGCGGCTTGATCACCGGCAGACCGGCCTGATGGGCCAGCAGTTGCCGGACAGTCACCGATTCCTTGCCGCCCTGCGCGAACTCGGGCCAGTAGTCGGCCACTCGCGCGTCGTAATCCAGCAGCCCGCGCGAAACAGCCCGCGCGACCGCCAGCGCGGCAATCCCTTTCGTCGTCGAGAACGTGTTGACCAGGGTGTCGTTCGTCCACGGGGTTCGCGTATCCCCGTTGCGGAATCCACCCCAGAGATCGACGACCTTGCGTCCGTCGCGGTAAATCGCCAGCGCGGCGCCGACTTCCGCACCGCTGGCCAGGTTCAGGCGAAACGCGTCGGCGACTTTTCCGTAGCCCTCGTCGACATCGCCGCAGACAAGCTCGGGCGTGACCCCGGTTTTCTGAGCCATGACCTAGTTCACCGCCTAATCGGCGGCCTCAGCCAACGACACACCGCCGTGCAGGCGGATTTTATCTGCGCAGATGCTGCCGGAGCGGCAATTTCGGCTATGCGGCGGCGGGCTTGTGCGTCGCCCACCAACGGCCGTGCATGCGCTGACAATCAGCGACCCGCAGCGGCGCGCTGCCACCGAAGTCCGGCCGAACCGCGACGGCTGCCGGGATATCGGGCACGCCTTCACCGGTGACGACGACCGTCGCCAGCCCCGACTTGGTTGCCGCGCGCAACCCACAGGCAGCGCCGCTGATCGCGAGCGCGTTGTCGGCGGTGATGCCCAGTTCGGCGAGCGCCAGGCGATGGGCCTCCGGGTTCGGCATGGGCTTTTGAACGTCCTCGGCGGTCACCACGGTCTCGACAATTCCCTCGCCGATCAACTGCCGGACCAGGGGCTCCGCCCAGCTGCGCTGTCCGCTCGTCACGACGGCGACCTGGACTCCCGCCCCGAAGGTGTCGGCGACGAAGTCGACGAGACCGGGCCGGGGCGCGAGATCGCGGTCCAGGATCAACTCGTCGAACAACATCGTCTTGGTCGTGTAGATGTCGTCGGCCAGCAGCCTGGTCAACACATCGGACTCGGTGGCCACCCCTCGTTTGCGGAGTTCGGCCGCGACGCGCTGACGTTCATCGGTGAGCGCGAGCAGCTGCCGGTACCGCGTCACCGACCACTGAAAATCCAGACCATGCGCGGCGAACGCCGCGTTGTACGCCTCCCGGTGCCCATCGCACTCGATGTCCGTCAGGGCATCGAGGTCGAAGATCACCGCGCGCAGCGGACATCCGGTTCCTGCCGGCGATGCGGAGTCCCACCAGAAGCGGCCCGCGCGCCAAGTCGTCTCGTGCGTTGTCGGCATGCAGCTAGGGTGGCCCAAGTCACAGCACTCCAACCTCCCCCATTTGGGGGATCGGGGATGCCAACTTCGTTTACCTCCGAAAAGGCCAGGTCATAAGGTGGTGCACATGACTTCCGGCAGCCCTCCGGTTCGTCTGGTGCTCGTCGACGACCACGAGATGGTCATCGAGGGGCTCAAGGCGATGCTCGCGGCCTTTCGCGAGCGCGTCGAGGTCGTCGGACAGGCCATCGGTGCCGAGCGCGCGCTCAGCGTCGTCAGCGAACTCAACCCCGACATCGTGCTGTCGGATGTGCGCATGCACGGGTCCAGCGGCCTGGACCTCTGTATGGAACTGCGCGAGCGCGACCCCCAGCGCAAGGTCGTGATGCTTTCGGTCTACGACGACGAGCAGTACCTGTTTCAGGCCCTGCGGGTCGGCGCGTCCGGGTATCTGCTGAAGAGCATCAGCAGTGACGAGCTCGTCCGTCAGCTCGAGTATGTCCACCGCGGCGAAACGGCGATCGATCCGAGCATGGCCGCCAGGGCGGTGGACACCGCGGCGCGGATGCAGCGCGACGAGTTCTGGCCAGGCGCCCGGCAGGGGCTGACGCAGCGCGAGAGCGAGATCCTCTCCTATGTCGTGAACGGGCTGTCCAACCGCGCGATCGCCTCCAAGTTGGTGATCGGTGAGGAGACGGTCAAGACCCACCTGAGCTCGATCTACCGCAAGCTCGGGGTCAGCGACCGCACCGGTGCCGTGGCGACCGCCCTGCGCGAGGGGATCTACCAGTGACGCCGGGACCGAACCCCGCCAAAGCCGGCGCCAACGTCAGGGACCTCGTCGACGCCGACCGCGAGCTCGCACTGCTGCGCGAACTGATCCAGGCCGCGTCCAGCGGACCCGGGGTCGAGCCACTGGCCGCCGCCGCGGCGCGGATGATCACCGCCGCCACCGCCAGCGACGTGTGCTTCGTACACGTCCTCGACGACAGCGACCGATCACTGACGCTGGCGGGAGCGACGCCGCCGTTCGACGCGGAGGTCGGCAAGATCCGGCTGCCGTTGGGACGGGGCATCTCCGGCTGGGTCGCGAGCCACCGCGAGCCCGTCGTGATCCGGCAGGACAAGGAAGCCGACCCTCGCTACATGCCTTTTGAGTCGTTGCGCGGCAAGGACTTCACGTCGATGGTGTCGGTGCCCATGGAGACCGACCCTGGCGGGCTGGTCGGCGTGCTCAACGTGCACACCGTCGAACACCGCGATTTCACCTCACGTGACGTCGAACTGCTTCTTGTGATCGGCAGGCTCATCGCCGGGGCGCTGCATCAAGCCCGGCTGCACCGGCAACTGGTGGCTCGCGAACGGGCCCACGAGAACTTCGTCGAGCAGGTGATCGAGGCGCAGGAACTCGAGCGGCGGCGGCTCGCCGGCGATATTCACGACGGCATCTCGCAGCGGCTCGTCACCTTGTCCTACCGGCTGGACGCGGCCAGCCGCGCGGTGTCCGACGATCCCGACACCGCCGCCGAACAGTTGGAGAAGGCCCGTGAGCTCGTCGACCTGACGTTGGGCGAGGCCCGCGCCGCGATCAGTGGGTTACGTCCGCCCGTACTCGACGACCTGGGTCTGGCGGGTGGCCTGGCCAGCCTCGCGCGCTCCATCCCCCAGATCGGCATCGACGTCGAGGTGATGGAGACGCGCGTGCCCGACCACATCGAGCTCGCGCTATACCGCATCGCGCAGGAGTGCCTGCAGAACGTCGTCAAGCACGCGAAGGCCACGTCCGCGCGGCTGACTTTCGCCGTGGAGGACGAGACCGCCCGGCTCGAAATCGTCGACGACGGAGTCGGTTTCGACACGTTCGAGCATCCGCTGGGCAGCGACGAGATGGGCGGCTACGGTCTGCTGTCGATGGCCGAACGAGCCGAGATCGTCGGCGGCCGGCTCAACATCCGTTCGCGGCCGGGCTCGGGTACCGCAGTCACCGCGACGATCCCGCTGCCGCGTAGTTAGAAGTCGCCGGAGTTGCGGCGCAACGTCTCTATCGACTCGGCGAGCGATCGTGACTCGCTGTCAGACATGCCGATGTCGGCGAACACCTCGCTGTTGAGCGTCACGGTGGCATCCTCCACCGTCGACCGGCCGAGATCGGTGATCCGCACCAGTGTGGTTCGGCCGTCGGTCGGATGGGGCGTGCGCTCCACCAGGCCGTCGGCCTCCAGCCGACGGATGGCGTGCGTGACGCTGGTGACGTGTACCTGGAGCCGGTCGGACGCCTTCGTGATCGGCAGGGCCCCGCCTCGGCTGAACGCCAACAACCGCAACAACTCATATCGGGAGAAGCTGAGGTCGTACGGCCGCAGCGCGTTCTCTACCCGCGCCAGCAGAATCTGGTGCGCCCGCATCACCGATGTGACCGCGACCATGCCGTCGGCGACCTCACCCCAGCCGAAGCGCTCCCAGTTGGCGCGTGCCAGTGCAATGGGATCGCGCCTGCGCGGGCACGGCGGTTGGGAGGGCACGCCTCTTCATACCGCACCCGGCGGGCTCGGGTTGCTGTGATGACTTTCGCGTTGCCCCCAAGTCTGTCTTCAGGAAGGGAAAGGAAATCGATGTCCATCGAGCATGTACTCGCCGTTGTGCCCGTATCCGACCTGCAGGCGAGCGGCCGCTGGTATGAGGCGCTGTTCGGACGTCCCGCCGACAACAACCCCATGCCCACGCTCGCCGAATGGCAGGTCCTACCCGGGGCGTGGGTCCAAGTCTTCGTCGACCCCCAGCGCGCGGGCTCAGGGCTGTTGAACTTCGCCGTCGACGATCTGCAAACGCACACCGCCGAACTTCGGGACCGCGGACTCGAGCCCGGTGAGGTGACCGGCGCGAGCAAGGGCGTGCACCTTTCGGCGATCACCGATCCCGACGGGAACACGATCAGCCTCATCGGCGGATTCCGGGTCGAGTACTGATCCCCGCGACTCAGTGCAGCGCGGCTCGCACCGCGCTCACCACCGCCCGGGTGGATTGACGGCTGCCGACCGTGATGCGTACACCGCCGTCGGCGTAGCCACGAACCTGCAATCCGGAGCCGTCGAACACCTGTCGCCATTGCCGACCCCACGGCGGTAGATACACGAAGTTGGCGTGCGCATCGGTGCTGTACACCCCCATCGCTCTCAGCCGCATGCGTAGATACCGACGCTCGGCGGTGATCATCCGGATACGTTGTTGCAGTTCGCTTTCCGCGTCATACGAGGCGGCGACGGCCACCAGCCCGGTGATGGCGATGCCGAAGGGCTGCTGCATGGTCCATAGCGTGCGGGCCAGCTCGGGGGCGCAGAATCCATAGCCGACGCGAAGACCGGCCAGCCCATATGCCTTCGAGAAGGTACGCACCACAACAACATTCGGATGGCGGGCAACCAGCGCACGACCGTCGATTCGATGATGCGGCGTGAGGAACTCCACATACGCCTCGTCGAGCACGACGACGGTGTCGGCCGGGATGCGCTGCAGGAACCGTTCGATCTCGGCGGCCGACTCGACGGTGCCGGTCGGATTGTGCGGGCGGCACACCACCACGACGCGGGCCGTCGCTGCGGCATCGGCCATGGCGTCGAGGTCGTGGTGGCCGTGTTCGTCGAGGCCGACGGTGACCGACTCCAGCCGCGCCATGTGCGCGAAGATCGGGTAGCCGTCGAAGGTCGGGGACGTCATGACCATCTTGTCGCCAGGACTCGTCACGGCGTTCAACACCTGCATGATGACGCCCGTGGCGCCAACCCCGATGATGACCTGCTCGTCGAGCACGCCGAGATGTCCTGCGATCAACGTGCGGAGCCGCTCGGGCAGGAACTCCGGATACCGGTTACCCGAGTCGATGGCGGCGACCAGGGCCGACCGCACCGACGGGAGCGGCGGGAACGGGTTCTCGTTGAGCGACAGCGCCATTGGATTCACCGCCCCGGGTAGAGCGCTGACGGCGGCATCCGTCACCGCGCGGCTGGGCGTGGACATCAGCCCCGCCCACCCCACCTGACAGCCGCGGCTCCCGCGAAGTCACCGGCGTGGGCGAACGCCGACATCATCACGACATCGCCACGCTTCAGCTGGCCTTCGGTGATGGCACGGTCCAGGTTGACCGGAATACCCGCGGCGAACAGGTTCCCGCAATCTTCAAAGGTGTCGCGATGACGCTCCTTCGGAAGCTCCAGCGCGTCCCGCCAGTTCCGCAGGAACGCCCGATTCGGCTGGTTGGTGACAAGGAGGTCGAGATCCTTCGGTTTCACGCCGATCCGGTCGCAGACGGCGTACGACACCTCGGGCACCTGCCGGTTGCCGCGGGCCAGCACCTTGGTGATCTTGCTTTCGGTGAACCCGATGGACCCCTCGCCTGGGCCCGGCTGCCACCATTTGCGATACGGATCGATCGAAAGTGTCATATCACCGGCGAACTCTCCGTAGGTGCGGCATTCGATGTCGAGAATGGGCGACTCGTCCGACAACGTCACCAATCCGACCGCAGCGCCGTCGCCGGGGACCGATGCCTGCGCCTTGCGTCGAACTCCCGGCTGGTCGAAGATCTGACCCGCCGCGTTCTGGGCGATCGCGATCAGCGCGGTACGCCCTTCGCCCGATTCGATGAGGTTGCGGGCGACCTTGAGCCCGAGCACGAATGCCGCGCATCCTCCGTTGTGCAGATCGAGCACCCAACTCGGTTTCATACCGAGGCGGTGCGCCATTCCGCCGCCTCCGCCATAGAACGGGACGTCGGGCATCTGCGCGTGGGTGATGAGGATGTCGGCGCCGGCGATCACATCGTGGCCGTGACGCTCGATCAGACCGGCCGCGGCGCGCTCGACCATGTCGATGGTGGTTTCGTCCTCGGCCACATGGTGACGGAACTTCGGCGCCTTGAACATCACGTTGTCCCGCAGATCGTCGGACTCGGCGAACTGTGCGTAGTAGTCGGCGGGAATCGGTTCCCCGGGCAGATACGTCGACACATCGATCAGGCTGACACTCATGAGTTCATCCAATCCGGCTTGACGGCAAGGCCGTTGCGGTGGCGGTATTCGGCGATTGCCTTCAGGTTCTTCAGTTCGAGCAGATGACCGGGGCCGAACATGTCCCAGAAGTCCCCGACCCACACCGGCCGCTTGGGCGGCGCGGTCTCCGGGTAGGGATTCTTGTCGTAGAACGGGTGATGGCAGTTCGTCCACAGCACCACCGAGCCCGGCTTGTCGAACACCACCTGCGCGTCGACGATTCGCATCAGGTAGATCATCCAGAGGTGCTTGCCCTGATCCCAGGCGCAGTGGTAGTCAATGGTGCGGGCCTCGGGATTGGCGATGGTGCGGGTGTAGATCGGGCTTCCGGTCTCACCGCCGAGCTTGTCGTAGGCCACCCACAGCCCCGGCTCCTCGGTCGGCTCGAAGCCGCGCAGACTGTAGGTCCACTCCTCCAGGCAACGGGTGTCGGCCAGCCATTCGTACAGCTCGTCGGGCGGGCAGTCCACGTAATCATTGACAGTGCAATATGTTCCGAATACCTCGTCGTGGGGATACACCGAACGCATCATCTCCATGATGATCGGTGTCGCCTTCTCCTTCGGAGACGACTCGACGCGGATCACGCCGTCGATCGGATCGGTGGTGCCTCGGTCGGCGGTGATGTCCTCAAGTGCGGGCAGCGACATAGGAGTGCTCCTCCTCGGTGATGATGGGTTTGTTGACAGCGCCGGCGCCGTTGCCGAGAAAGGCTGCGAATGGGGGTATTTCATCGGCGGAACACTCGATGCTGATGACCGATGGACCATCCACCCCGAGTGCGGCCTCGAGCGCGGCGGGCAGATCGTCGATGTCATACACGTCCACCGCCCGCAGCTCGGGGAACATCGCGGCCAGTCCCGCGCCCAGCCGGCTCGGACCGAACCTGTTGTAGCTGTACAGGTCGCCGTAGAACTGCTGCTCGCGGGTCACACACATCGCGTGGGCATGGTTGTCGAACAGCAGGAAGGTGATCGGCAGGCCGTACTGTAGCGCGGTGTGAATCTCCATGCCGTGCATGAAGAATGAGCCGTCGCCGGAGATGACGACGGTGCGGCTGTTCAGTTCTGCGCTGCGACCGAAGGCCACCCCGATACCGGCGCCGAAGCTGTATCCCATGCCCCCCATGCCCAGCGCGACGATGAAGCGGCCACCGCGGCGTACCGGCAGGTGGTGTATCGCGGAGGCGCCGATGTTGCCGGCGTCGACAACGACGTCGACGGCGTCGGGCAGCATCCGGTCGAGCACCGTCATCGCGTCGCGGTCCGGATGCCCGGTCCTCCGTGAAGGGGCGGACGCAGTTCCGAACGGCGGACGGTGTCGGGCACGCGAAGCCGGGTCGGCCGGCCACGGCCCGACAGTGCTCTCGTCAACCGCGTCAACGAGCCCCGCAAGTCCTCGGTGTGGACGTGGGTGCACGGCAGATACGGCGTCTGTGCGCCGATCGAGAGGACGCGCGTCGACCGCAGCGCATTGTCCAGACCCGCGCGCGCCGTCACCGACAACCGCGTGCCGACCACGAGGCACAGGGCGCTGTCTGCGATGGCATCCGCGACGCTCGGATGACCCATCACCCCGGTGACCCCGAGCGCGGACGACGAACCCATTCCCGGTGTGCCCGCGACGTCCTTGGCGTCGGGGACACATGCCACCCGCGCCCGCAGCAGCGCCCGCAACTGCTCGAGTTCGGCGCGGGCATTGTCACGGGCCACCTGTTCACCGGCGATGATCGTGATCGGCCCGTCGACCCGTCGCAGCGCCCGCACAATCGGATGCGGGTCGCCGATGTGCACGACGGGTTTGGTGATCGATACACCGTTGGTGGAATTCAGCTCGGCCTGCTGAATATCCTTGGGCAACAACAGGACTGCGGGCCCTCCGGTTCTTGCCGCCGCAACGGCCTCCGGCAGCGCTGTGACGATGTCCGCGACGGTCGTCACTCGCCTGCAGTAGACCGACACCGCCCTGAACAACGCCTCACCGTCAAGGGAACCGTTGCGGCCGCTGGTGTCCTGGAAGGCACCTCGCCCGTCAAGTGTGGTGGGAGCCTGCCCGATCAGCGCCAGCACAGGCACGCGGCTTGCCAAGGCTTCTCCCAGGCCGGGCACAGTGTTCAGACATCCGCCGCCCGACGTCGCGGCCACCACACCGAGTCCGGCGCCGCTGCGGCTGTAGCCGTCGGCCATTGTCGCAGCGGAGAACTCGTGCTTCGCCAGCACCGCAGTGATGTCCGCCTGGTAGAACGCGGCGTCGTAGAGGTCCTCGATATTCGCGCCGTCCACACCGAAGATGTAGTCGACGCCAAGCGACGCGAGATACCCGACAATGTGGTCGACAACTCGATGCCTGGCCATTTGCCACCTGTCCCCTACGCTCGTCGAACGACTTCATAGAGGACACGAGTGGCTAGAAGATTCGGTTCACCCAGTGTCTCGAATCACAGGTGTTTTTCGAGCAGCACCTGGCCCGAATCAGACGAAACCAGTTGCACAGCAGCGATTTCCTCCATCGGGAGGGGTGTGTTCGCACTGGGCAGCGCCGTCGCACCGGACAACCCCAGCCACGTCGCGATCTGGCTTTGACTACCGTCGCGGCCCACGACAACCATGCCGAGGTTCTGCGGCGGCGCGTCGCGCCTGCCCCAGTCGCCATACGTGCACGCCATGTCGATACGGGTCCCCCAGCCGTAGCCGGTCATGCTGATGGTCGCGTTGATCGGCGTATCGGACACCTTCGACATTTCCAATGCGGATCCGGCGACCTGGTTGGTACCGGTCCCGAACCCCAGGGCATCCGGGCGAATCGCGATCACCAGGCCGATGGCCAGCACGGCGGCCGCGGCCGCCAGCGCGGCGGTGGTGAGCCAACGGGACCGCCTGCGGCTGGCGTTGACGCGATGCAGGAGCGAATCCAGCATCTGCGGCCGTAGCGGCGGCTCTGATTGTTCCCG
>Ga0075363_100000291_pt1 | contig 14586 bp, 14 predicted proteins | sample EndMetdeltDD1763_FD_71470 | JGI IMG/M metagenome (GOLD analysis project Ga0075363, IMG submission 71470) | Populus endosphere microbial communities from Tennessee, USA - Endosphere MetaG P. deltoides DD176-3 | ecosystem: Host-associated > Plants > Roots > Endosphere | place: USA: Tennessee...
CCCGGGCGCACACGGTGGGAGAGAGCCATGATCGATCTGACGACGATTACCCGTCCGACATTCCGCAAGACGGTCGTCCCGTCGCCGGTCGTGATTCCGGCCGCCTCGTCCGAGGGGACGACGCTGATCACCGAGCAGCAGGTGCTGTTCGCCACCGCGGCTGCGGTGGCGCTGCCGCGGGTGCGGCCCAACGCCTGGGCGGTGGCGGTCAAGGCGATGTCCGGCGCGATGAGCGCACTGACAACCGCTTCGCAACCGCCGGCCGCGCGCTACAAGGCCCGGCGGTACGTCTACCTGGAGAACGCCGCGATGTCGCGGGAGATGGACCGGCTGTAGTTCAGCTGGCCAGCCGCACCGGGCTGACCACGTCGGAGTACGTCGACGCATCGCCGACGACGGTGCGGCTGCGCCGGCCGTAGACGTCGACCGGGATGTCGCCGGCCAGCGTGACCCGGTTGAGCCGCCGGTACTGGTCGTCGTAATCCGATACGGCGTAATGCTGAGTGGCCCGGTTGTCCCAGATCGCGAGGTCACCGGGTTGCCAGCTCCATCGAATGGTGTTCTCCAGCTTGGTGATCCGAGCCTGAAACAATGCGAAGAGCGTGGCGGACTCCGTCGAGCCCAAACCGACGAAATGCCGGACGAACTGGCCGAGCAGCAGCACGCGCTTTCCGGTCTCCGGGTGCACCCGCACCACCGGATGTTCGGTCTCGTAGTGGTCGGAGACGAATTCCTCGCGATACTCGCGCACCGTGTCGGTCACCGTCTCCAGCCTGCGATCGACCTCGGTGGCGTAGTCGTAGTCGTTGGTGTGTATCGCCCAGAGGTTGTCGGCAAGCGCGCGAAGCGGCTCAGGCAACTTCTCGTACGCGGTCTCGGTGTTGGCCCACGTGGTGGTGCCGCCGTACTCAGGAAGGGAAATCGCCCGCAGCAGTGATGCTTTCGGAATTCGATCCACGAAGGTGACGTCCGTGTGCCAGGCGTTGGCCTTGTCGTAGCGCGAGTCGATGGGAAGCAACTGCGCGCCGCGGGAGGTCACGGTGGGATGCGCTTTGGTCGGCGTACCCAGCTTGGCGGCCAGGGCGAGCTGGCCGTCGTCGTCGAGCCGGTGCTGGTCGCGGAAGAAGATCACCTTGTGTTCGAGCAAGGCGGCGTTGATCTTTGACGCGCTCACCGGATCGACATCTGCGCTGAGATCGATACCGTCGATGCGCGCGCCGATATTCGCGCCGAGTTTCACCACCCGCAAGGTCATCGGGATCACCTCCAAACCGTCGAAAGAACCCAGCACACGCTGGCCTTTTGTCGGCCTGCCGACAAGTATTTCCCTCAGCACGAATCCAATTCACTTCCCGTTTGTTTTTGCTCGTTCACGGGTACCGTCGGGCTGTGAGGGGACTGTGGGAGTACATCGCTGCCCACCATTCGCAGCTGATGTTCGACTCCTACCAGCACGTCAGCGCGGTGGTGCAGAGCGTGCTCATCGCCACGATCGTCGGGGTGGCGGTCGGCGTGCTCACGTACCGCAATTCGCTGGCCTCCAACCTCGCGACGGCGACGTCAAGTGTGATCCTCACCGTGCCCGCCTTCGCCCTGCTGGGCCTGCTCATCCCGCTGTTCGGGCTCGGCGTCGTACCCAGCGTCGCGGCGCTGGTGCTGTATTCGCTGCTGCCGATCATCCGCAACACCATCGTGGGTCTGAACGCCGTCGATCCGGCGTTGACCGACGCCGCGCGGGGTCTCGGGATGGGCCGGCTCGCCACCCTGAGTCGCGTCGAGTTACGCCTGGTGTGGCCGTCGATTCTGTCGGCCATGCGGATCAGCACCCAGATGTCGATGGGTGTCCTGGCGATCGCCGCGTATGTGAAGGGCCCCGGCCTCGGCAACATCATCTTCGCGGGACTGGCCAGAGTGGGCAGCCCGACCGCCATACCCATGGCGCTCACCGGAACCCTGCTCATCGTCATCCTGGCGCTGCTGCTCGACGGGATCTTGGTGCTCATCGGGCGCTTGACTACATCGAAAGGCATTCGATGACAGAACAACTCGAGTCACAGCCGTCCAGCGGGGCGCAAATCGTCCTCGACCATGTGTCCAAGGTGTACCCGGGCGCCAAACAGCCCGCGGTCGATGACACCTCCCTGGACATCCCCGCGGGCGAGATCGTGATCTTCGTCGGGCCGTCGGGGTGTGGGAAGACCACGATGATGCGGATGATCAACCGGCTCAGCGAGCCGACGTCGGGACGCATTCTCATCGGCGACAAGGACGCGTTGTCGATCAAGCCGACCGAGCTGAGGCGTTCGATCGGGTACGCGATCCAGCAAGCAGGCCTGTTCCCGCACATGACGATTCGGCAGAACGTCGGCCTGGTTCCGGGCCTGCTGCGGTGGGATCGCAAGAAGATCGCCGATCGCGTCGATGAACTGCTCGATCTGGTCGGCCTCGAGCCGGGCCAGTACGCGGATCGGTATCCGCGACAGCTCTCGGGTGGCCAACAGCAGAGGGTCGGCGTGGCACGCGCCTTGGCGGCCGACCCGCCCGTGCTGTTGATGGACGAGCCGTTCGGCGCTGTCGACCCGATCACCAGAAGCACGCTGCAGGACGAACTTCTGCGGCTGCAGTCCGACCTACGCAAGACCATTGTCTTCGTCACACACGACTTCGGGGAGGCCGTGAAACTCGGCGACCGGATCGCCGTGCTGGGGCAACAGTCCAAGGTGCTGCAGTACGACACCCCGCAGGCGATCTTGGCCAACCCGGCCGACGACACCGTCGCCGGGTTCGTTGGATCCGGTGCATCGCTGCGCCAGCTCAGCCTCGTCCGGGTCAAGGACGTCGATTTGCGGCCGCACCCGGCTGTGCACCGGACCGATTCACTGGAGAGCGTACGAAATGTGTTGGCCGGCAGCGAGTACGACTGGGTGGTCGTTGTCGACGATCGGGACCGGCCGGTCAACTGGGTGCGAGAAAGCCGCCTCCGGCACTCCCAGACACTGGCCGATGCCCTCGAACCGCTCGACGTCGTCAGTACTCAATCGACCCTCGAGGACGCGTTGGAGGCGATCCTCGCCGAGCAGCATGCCTCCGCGGTCGTCTCCGGACCCGGCAGCAAGTACGCGGGTGTCGTGACGCTGGACACCCTGATCGACACCATCACCCGGCTGCGATCCGAGGCCGAGGCGCCGGACGGTGACGAGTCGTGACCACCGCCGTCGACAGCACCGCACCGAAGACGACTGGAGCCGAACGCCTTCGGTTGTTGATCCAGCCTGCGCTGGTGCTCGTCGTCGGCGCAGCGGTGATCTTCTGGGCGTTCGACCGTGACCTGACGGCCACGCAGCAGGAGAACATCAACGTCGGAAACGTGTCGGCGCTGATCTGGCAGCACCTGCTGATCACATTCGCGGTGACCGCGATCGTGCTGGCCGTCGGCATCCCGCTCGGGATCCTGGTGACGCGTCCGGGCGCAAGAGTATTGCGTCCGTTCATCGTCGGTATCGCCAACATCGGTCAGGCGGCGCCCGCGATCGGCCTGCTGGTGCTGCTGTTTCTGTGGACAGCCAAGACGGGTTTCTGGATCGGGGTCCTGCCGATCGCTCTCTATTCCCTGCTGCCGGTGCTCGCCAGCACGATCCTCGGCCTCGATCAGGTGGACCGATCGCTGATGGACGCTGGGCGCGGTCAGGGAATGGCGCGCAGCGCCCTGCTCTTCAGAGTCGAACTGCCACTGGCGATTCCGTATATCCTGGCCGGCCTGCGAACATCCCTGGTGATCGCGGTGGGTACGGCGACGCTGTCGTTCCTGGTGAACGCCGGCGGGCTCGGCATCCTCATCGACACGGGCTACAAGCTGCAGGACAACGTGACGCTGATCCTGGGCAGTGTGCTCGCAGTGTGCCTGGCGTTGCTGGTCGACTGGTTCGGCGGGCTCGCGGAATTCTTCTTCAATCCCAAGGGACTTCGCTGATGCGGCGCGTGGTGGCCGTGGTCATCGCCGCGATGTGTGCGCTGACCGTAGCGGCCTGCGGTCTCGGTTCGGGCGGCACGGTGCCCTTCAAGGTGGAGCCCGGTTCGATCAAGCCCAATGCCGCGCTGGAGGGCGTCAAGATCACGGTGGGCTCCAAGGAGTACACCGAGCAGGTGATCATGGGGTACATCCTCGAATACACCCTGGCGGCCGCCGGTGCCGACGTCCGGGATCTCACCGGGATCGTCGGATCGCGCAGCACGCGTGAGGCGCAACTGCGCGACCAGGTGGACGTGGCCTACGAGTTCACCGGCAACGCCTGGATCAATTACCTCGGCCATGAGAAGCCGATACCGGACAGCCGCGAACAGTACTTGGCCGTGCGCGACGAGGATCTCGAGCGCAACGACATGGTGTGGCTACCACCGGGCCCGATGGACGACACCTACGCGCTGGCGGCCAGCAAGAAGGTGGTCGAGCGCACCGGTGTGCGGACGCTCTCGCAGTACGCCGAACTGGTCAAGACGAACCCTGCTGCGGCGAAAACCTGTGTGGACACCGAGTTTCGGGCCCGCCAGGACGGCTATCCCGGCATGGCCGCGGCCTACGGATTCGATCCGGCGCGAGCGCAGACACCGGTGCTCCAGGTCGGCATCATCTACCAGGCGACCGCGGATGGCGATCAGTGCGATTTCGGCGAGGTGTTCACCACCGACGGCCGCATCGCGGCACTCGATCTGGTCGTGCTCGAAGACGACAAGCAATTCTTCGCGCACTACAACCCGTCGGTGACGATGAAACGCGAGTTCTTCGAGGCGCACCCCGAGATCGCGGAAGTGACAGCCCCTGTGACGGCAGCGCTGACCAACGACGCGATCATCGAGATGAACAAGCAGGTCGACGTCGAGGGCCGCGACCCCGCGGTCGTCGCACGCGACTGGATGGTCTCAGAAGGCTTCGTCACGGCCGATTAACCGGCGAATTCGTCGATATCGGCCCTCGTCCGGCGTACCGTCCCGTACATCGGGAGGGGGCTGACCATGTCCAGACAACGTGCCCTCAAGGTCGCGATCATCGGTGCGGGCATGTCCGGCATCTGCATGGCGGTCAAGCTGCAGGACGCCGGGATCGACGACTTCGTGATCTACGAGGCCGCCGACGACGTCGGCGGGACGTGGCGAGACAACACATATCCCGGGTTGAGTTGCGACGTTCCGTCACGCTTCTACTCGTACTCGTTCCGGCCCAACCCCGATTGGTCGCGATTCATGTCGCCGGGCCCGGAGATCCACCGTTACTTCCGGCAAGTCGCCGACGAGCGCGGCGTCACACCGCACATCAGGTTCGGTACCGAAGTCACCGCCGCACGGTTCGAGGACGGGCGTTGGACGGTCTCCACGCCGGCAGTGGAGGAGCAGTTCGACGTCGTGGTGACAGCGACCGGAGTGTTACGCATACCGCGGTATCCCGATATCGCCGGACTGGACAGCTTCGCGGGTACGACATTCCATTCGGCGCGGTGGGACCATTCGATTTCGTTGCCCGACAAGCGCATCGGATTGATCGGCACCGGTTCTACTGGCGTACAGATCACCGCGGCACTCGGCGGCAACGTGCGCGGCCTCACGATCTTTCAGCGCACACCGCAGTGGGTCCTTCCGATGCCTAACCCGCGCTACGCGCGACGCACCGGTGCCGCGATGCGGCGCTGGCCCAGCCTGAACCGCGCAACCTACCGGTTCTGGCAGTACTCCTTCGAGAACGGACTGGCCCCAGCGGTCGTCGCACCGGGTTGGCAGCGTCGCATGGTGTCCGCGCTGTGCCGTTGGAATCTGCGACTGTCGGTGCGCGATCCCCAGCTGCGGCGGCGGCTGACGCCCGACTACCAGGCGATGTGCAAGCGGCTGGCGATGTCCTCCAACTACTACCGGGCGATCCAGAAGCCTGGTGTGCAGCTGGTCACCGAGCCGATCGACCATGTCGAGGCGCGCGGAGTCGTTACCACGGACGGTGTGCTGCACGAACTCGACGTGCTTGCGCTCGCGACCGGTTTCGATGCCCACGCGTACGTTCATCCGATCGAACTCGTCGGGGAGAACGGGCTCACCCTCGAGCAGGCATGGGCCGACGGACCGCAGGCCTATCGCTCAGTCGCGGTACCGGGCTTTCCGAACCTGTTCATGCTGATCGGTCCGCATTCGCCGATCGGAAACCAGTCGCTGGTGATCATCGCCGAGAACCAGGCCGACTACGCGATGTGGTGGATCGATCAGATCCGGTCAGGGCGCGTCACGTCGGCGTCTCCGACCGAGATGGCTACCAGGGACTACAACGAGCAGATGAAAGCCGATATGCCGCAGACGGTTTGGGTGACAGGATGCAAAAGCTGGTATCTGGGCAAGGACGGCCTGCCTGAGCTTTTCCCGTGGCGGCCCATCCGCCACCGCGAGCTGCTGGCCACACCGGACGTCTCTCATTTCGACGTCCGAACCGCATGAATGTGACGGCCGACACACTATTGGTTCTAGTGATCTGTCCCACACATGTCGCGCTATTTCCGCCGTTTCAGCAGTACGTTCCAGACAACTACACGCGTGTGTAGTAAGCGATGTCAGGAAGGAACGACGATGTTCGAATTCATCGTTTTCGGCGCCTTGATGGTCGTGCTCATCGGCGCGCTCGGACTGCTGCCGTACTCGCAGAGCACCTACGACCGCTGGAACCGCCACTAACTCTGGCCAGGCCGGTAGGTGCCGAAGCACCACACGTTGCCGTGCGGGTCACGAGCGGCGAATTCGCGTGAGCCGTAGTCCTGGTCGGTCAGCCCCATGACGATCTCGGCGCCGCCGGCAACCGCCCGCTCGTGTAGCGCGTCAGGGTCGTCCACCACGACGTAAAGCACGACCGGGCCCGGCAGCGCGAAGGGGCTGTCGGTGCGGTCCGCGTCGTCAATCATGACCAGACCGTTGCCGACCTTCAGCTCGGCGTGCTTGAGCGGTTCGCCGGATTCCGGGGGCACCACGAGTGTCGCGATGGCACCGAATGTCTTTTCAAGCCAACCGATCCCGGCGCGCGGATCGCTGAAGGGGACAATCGGCACGGCGCCATTGGCGGTCAGGGTTTCAGTCATGATGTCGACGCTAGGCCGACGCTGTCGCCTCGTCTTGGACGAAATTTACGGTCTGCGCCCGTAGCTCGGTGGGCGTGATGCCGGCCAATTCACGGACTTCACGGGCCAGGTGGGCCTGATCGAAGAACCCGCAGGCGAGCGCGGCACCGGCCCAGTCGATCACCGGCTCGGAGGCCACCAGGGCAGCTAGCCGCTCGAACCGCACGATCCGCGAGACCAACTTGGGCGGCAGCCCGACGGCGTCGCGGTAGCGCGCGATCAGCCGCCGGTGACTCCAGCCCAATTCGGCGGCCAGGTCTGAGATCGTGGCTGCTCCGTTGCTCTCGGTGATACGGCGCATGGACCACGCCACTCCCGCGTCGACGGGTTCGGTGTCGGCAAGCCGCGCCCGGATCACGGCATCGATCAGATCGAAGCGCGCAGCCCAATTGGGCGCCTCGCCGACGCGCTGCACGAGTTCGGATCCGAATCGGCCGAGCACATCGTCGATGGGCACAGTCCGATTGGCCAGTTCGCTCATTGGCATACCGAGCAGGCGGCGGGCTCCCAGCGGCGTCAGATCGACCTGCAGGCAGCGTGCCGAGCCGCCGTGGCCGACCACGACCGGCCCGTCGGTGATTCCCGCGACAAACGAGTTGAGCCGCAGCGGGCCGGACCATGCGTGCTCGCGGTGGGCGACGGTCCATCCCGCATCGAGGTCGATGATGATCGGCACGAACGTGCACGGCAGTTCACGAAACGACACGGGACCGGAGCCGCGTTCTGCGTAACCCTCATAGCGCAGCACCACCCCGCGCAGCGAGGGATGAGGAGTTCCGGACGCGAACATCGCGCTCACTCCGTCCACGCTAGTCCTCACCCCGCATCAGCGGTGGGGTAGTAATGACGGGTGACTCCGCCGACCCAATCGCCGACGGTTTTGCTGTTGTCGACGTCCGACACCGACCTGATCACCGCCCGCGCCACCGGCGCCGACTATCGATGGGCGAATCCGTCCCGGTTGGTCGACGGCGAGCTCGAGGAACTCATCGGAAGCGCCGACGTCGTCGTGGTCCGGATCCTCGGCGGCTACCGGGCCTGGCAGGACGGCATCGATGCGCTGGAGGCCAGCGGCGTGCCGGCGATCGTGGTGAGCGGTGAGCAGTCGCCGGACGCCGAGCTGATGGGCCATTCCACGACGCCGGCGGGTGTCGCGCTGCAGGCCCACGTCTACCTGGCCAACGGCGGGGTCGAGAACCTGCGGCACCTGCACGCATTCCTGTGCGACACGGTGCTGATGACCGGCTTCGGCTTCGCGCCGCCGGTGACCACCCCGAATTGGGGCGTCCTCGAGCGCACGTCCGGGCAGACCGAGGGACCTACCATCGCGGTGCTGTACTACCGCGCGCAGCACCTCGCCGGAAACACGGGCTACATCGAGGCGCTGTGCCAAGCCATCGACGACGCCGGCGGTAGGTCGCTGCCCGTGTTCTGCGCGTCACTGCGCACCGCGGACTCCGAATTGCTGGAGCTGCTCGGCACGGCCGACGCATTGATCACGACCGTGCTCGCAGCAGGCGGGTCCACACCCGCCGCGGTCTCGGCAGGCGGCAACGACGACACCTGGAACGTCGCGCATCTCGCGGCCCTGGACACCCCGATCCTGCAGGGGCTGTGCCTGACGAGCTCGCGTTCGCAGTGGCAGAACAATGACGATGGGATGTCGCCGCTCGACGTCGCGACCCAGGTCGCCGTCCCCGAGTTCGACGGACGCATCATCACGGTCCCGTTCTCGTTCAAAGAGATTGACGACGAGGGACTGATTTCCTACGTGGCGGATCCGGAACGCTGCGCGCGCGTCGGGGGCCTTGCGGTGCGTCACGCACGTCTGCGTGCCATCGCGGCCCCGAAGAAGAAGGTGGCGCTGGTGTTCTCGGCGTATCCCACCAAACACGCGCGCATCGGCAACGCCGTGGGCCTGGATACCCCCGCCAGCGCAATCGCGCTGCTGCGCGCGATGCGTGATCACGGTTACCGCATCGACGACATCCCCGGCCTCGACGCGGGCGACGGGGATGCACTGATCCACTCGTTGATCGAGCGCGGCGGTCAGGATGCCGACTGGCTGACCGCAGGCCAGCTCGAGGGCAATCCGATCCGCGTGTCCGCCAAGGAATATCGGGAGTGGTTCGCCACGCTGCCCGCCGAGCTCACCGACCCCATGGTCGAACACTGGGGTCCGCCGCCCGGCGAGTTGTTCGTCGACCGCAGCGCGGATCCCGACGGCGAGATCGTGATCGCCGCGATCCAGGCGGGCAACGTGGTGCTGATGGTGCAGCCGCCACGCGGCTTCGGGGAGAATCCTGTCGCGATCTATCACGACCCGGATTTGCCGCCGAGCCATCATTATCTGGCCGCCTACCGCTGGCTGGACACGGTGTTCGGCGCGGACGCCGTTGTGCACCTCGGCAAGCATGGGAACCTGGAGTGGCTGCCGGGTAAGACGCTGGGCATGTCGTCGGCCTGCGGCACCGACGCAGCGCTCGGCGATCTGCCGCTGATCTACCCGTTCCTGGTGAACGATCCGGGAGAGGGCACGCAGGCCAAGCGCCGGGCCCATGCCACGCTCGTGGACCACCTCATCCCGCCGATGGCCAGGGCCGAAACCTACGGCGACATCGCGCGTTTGGAACAGCTACTCGACGAGCACGCCAACATCGCGGCCCTGGACCCCGGCAAGCTGCCCGCCATCCGTCAGCAGATCTGGACGCTCATGCGGGCGGCGAAGATGGATCACGATCTCGGGCTCGACGACCGTCCCGATGAGGACTCGTTCGACGACATGCTGCTGCACGTCGACGGCTGGCTGTGCGAGATCAAGGACGTCCAGATCCGCGACGGACTGCACATCCTCGGTCAAAAGCCCACGGGCGAAGCGGAAATCGATCTGGTGCTCGCGATCCTGCGTGCACGCCAACTTTTCGGCGGCGAGCAGAGCGTCCCCGGTCTCCGGCAGGCCCTCGGTCTGGCCGAGGACGGCCACGACGAGCGCACCGCGGTGGACACTGCAGAGGCGCAAGCCCGTGAACTCGTTGTGGCACTTGCGGCCTCGGGCTGGGATCCCGCAGCCGTCGACGCCATCACCGACAACGCCGACGTGGCGGCGATCCTGCGTTTCGCGGCCACCGAGGTGGTGCCGCGGCTGGCGGGCACCGAAGCCGAGATCCCGCAGATCCTGCGTGCGCTCGACGGACGTTTCGTCCCGGCGGGCCCGTCGGGTTCACCACTGCGAGGGCTCGTCAACGTGCTGCCGACCGGCCGCAACTTCTACTCGGTCGATCCCAAGGCGGTGCCGTCACGGCTGGCGTGGGAAACCGGTGTGGCGATGGCGGATTCGCTGCTGGCACGTTACCGGGAGGACCACGGCGACTGGCCCCGGTCGGTCGGGCTGTCGGTGTGGGGCACGTCGGCCATGCGCACCGCCGGCGACGACATCGCCGAAGTGCTCGCGCTGCTCGGGGTCCGCCCGGTATGGGACGACGCGTCGCGGCGGGTGGTGAACCTGGAGCCGATCGGGCTGGGCGAACTCGGCCGTCCGCGCATCGACGTCACCGTGCGCATCTCGGGATTCTTCCGCGACGCTTTCCCACACGTGGTCACGATGCTCGACGACGCGGTGCAACTCGTCGCGGGCCTTGACGAGGCCGCCGAAGACAATTACGTCCGCGCGCATTCGCAGGCCGATCTGGCCGAGCATGGCAACCAAAGGCGTTCGACCACAAGAATATTCGGCTCCAAGCCGGGTACGTACGGAGCCGGTCTGCTGCAACTGATCGACAGCCGCAACTGGCGTGACGACGCCGACCTCGCGGAGGTCTACACCGCGTGGGGCGGCTTCGCGTACGGCCGCGGTCTGGATGGCAGGCCGGCGGCCGACGACATGAACCAGAACTATCGCCGGATCGCCGTCGCGGCGAAGAACACCGACACCCGCGAGCACGACATCGCCGACTCCGACGACTACTTCCAATACCACGGTGGCATGGTCGCGACGGTGCGCGCGTTGACCGGAAAAGCTCCCGCGGCCTACATCGGCGACAACACCCGACCCGACGCGGTGCGCACCCGCACCCTGTCGGAGGAGACCGCTCGTGTGTTCCGCTCCCGCGTCGTCAATCCGCGGTGGATCAACGCGATGCGGCGGCACGGCTACAAGGGTGCCTTCGAGATGGCGGCCACCGTCGACTATCTGTTCGGCTATGACGCCACGGCGGGGGTGATGGCCGACTGGATGTACGAGCGGCTGTCGGCCGAGTACGTCCTGGACGACGACAACCGCAAGTTCATGGCGGAGTCGAACCCGTGGGCGCTGCACGGTATGGCCGAACGTCTGTTGGAAGCAGCGGGCCGGGGCATGTGGGCGCGGCCCGATCAGGCGACGCTCGACGGGCTGCGGCAGGTGCTGCTGGAGACCGAGGGCGACCTCGAGGGCTGAGGCTTTCGCCGTCAGCGCACAGTGCGCGCAATTCGAGCGTCAGCCGCTACGTTTGGGGAATGCCCGCGACCTTTGCCGACATCGCGAAGTCGGAATATGTCCTGCTGACCACGTTCACCAAAGACGGCCGGCCGAAGCCCACCGCGGTGTGGGCGCCCCCGGATGGCGATCGCCTCCTCGTCATCACGCAAGAGACGTCGTGGAAGGTCAAGCGCATTCGCAATACCCCGCGCGTGACGATCGCGGAATGCGACCGTAGCGGCAATCCGAAGGGCGATGCGGTCGAGGCGGTCGCGGTGATTCTGGACAAGTCGGCCAATGCCGCTACCTACGACTTGATAGGGAAGCGCTACGGCCTGCTGGGTAAGACGTTCAATCTTTTCTCGAAGCTGCGCGGGGGCATGAAGAACAACGTGACCATCGAGGTGAAAGCCGCCTAGCGGCAGGTTTCAGCCCGCCGGTCAGCGGGTATCCCGCTTGCATCGTTTGTGCATCGAAAGAAGAATCGGGATCCATGGCTGACACTTTTGAAGACGTGGCACGGTCCAAGTACCTGTTGCTCACCACGTACACCAAGGACGGTCGGCCGAAGCCGACGACCGTGTGGGGCGTCTACGACGACGGCAAACTGCTGATCTCCACCGACGACGGCTCGTGGAAGACCAAGCGCATCAACAACACGCCGCGGGTCACCATCCAGCGGGCCTACGCAATCGGCAACAAGCCGAAGGGCGAACCGGTCGAGGCAGTGGCCCGGAATCTGCCCAAGTCCGAGAATCGACGCGTCTTCGACATGGTCACCAAGCGCTACTGGTGGCACGCGTGGTGGTGGATTCCCCAGGCGATCATTCGCGGGGGAGTCGACAAAGTACACAGCGCCATCGAGGTGAAGCCGGCCGCATAACCGCTGACGGCCGTCACATCGCGATGTACGGAACCAGGCCCTCATCCCGGACGTTCCCTAGTCATGGCGCTGCGCTTGTTCGTTCTCTACGTGGTCATCGAGCTCGCGGTCGTCGTCGCGCTGGCGTCGACCATCGGGTTCGGCTGGACCCTATTGCTGCTGCTGGGGACCTTCCTGCTCGGCATGGCGCTGGCCGGATCACAGATCAAGCGGCACTTCCGACGCCTGCGCTCCGGACTCGACCCGGCGTCGATGCACGGTGCGGCGGCCGACAGCATCCTCGTCGCACTGGGCACGGTCCTTGTCGTCATCCCCGGGCTGGCCAGCTCCGTGGTCGGTGCGCTGCTCCTGCTGCCGCCTACCCGTGCGGCCGCGCGCCCCATGGTGACAGCCATGGCGGCGCGCCGCGTACCGCTGATCACCGTCGCGAGTACTGCCGGATACACGGCGCCGCGCGGTGACTACATTGACGGCGAGGTGATCGATGTCGTCGACGTCGAGCCTCCTGCCGTGGAGCGCAAACCCGACTAAGTGACCACCCTCCTTGTGAACGGCCGGGTGCACAGCCCGGCGATGCCCGACGCGTCCGCAATGGCGGTGCGCGACGGTGTCGTGGCGTGGCTGGGCAGTGACGACATCGGCCGCGCGCAGTACCCCGATGCTCAGATCATCGACCTGGACGGCGCCTTCGTCGCCCCGGCGTTCGTCGACAGCCATGTCCACCTCACGGCGACCGGGCTGACCCTCGCCGGGCTGGACCTACGGGCGGCGACCTCGCTGCGGCACTGCCTCGAACTGCTGGGCGAGTTCGCACGCGCCCACCCTGAGGGCGTGTTGTGGGGGCACGGCTGGGACGAATCGGGCTGGCCCGAGCAGACGCCGCCGAGCACCGCCGATGTCGACGAAGCCCTCGGCGGCAGACCCGCGTATCTGGCCCGAGTCGACGTCCATTCGGCCGCCGCCTCGACCGCATTGCGCCGGTTGACGCCCGGACTGGCCGATGGGGACGGATTCTCCGATCAAAGCCCGCTGACTGCGGACGCACACCATCTGATCCGCGCGGCGGCGCGCGACATGCTGACGGCTCAGCAGCGACGGCACGCCCAGCTCGCCGCTCTGGATGCCGCCGCCGCACTCGGCATCGTCGCGGTGCACGAGTGCGCGGGCCCGGACATCGGTGGACTCACCGATTGGGACGAGGTGCGTGGCATCTTGCACGGCGTGGAGGTCACTGGCTACTGGGGCGAAGCGGTGAGCAGCGCCGCCGAAGCTCGAGATCTGATCGCCCGCACCGGTGCACGCGGGTTGGCGGGCGATCTGTTCGTCGACGGTGCGCTCGGCTCGCGCACCGCCTGGCTGCGCCATCCCTACAGCGACGCCCCGGACTGTTGCGGCAACGCCTATCTGGATGCCGAGGCCATCGCGGCGCACCTGCGGGCCTGCACGGAGGCGCGGATCACCGCGGGGTTCCATGTGATCGGCGACGCGGCGGTCGGCGCCGTCGTCGACGCCTTGGAGCGTGTGGTCGGGGAGTTCGGCGCACCTGCGGTCGCCGCGTGCGGACACCGCCTCGAGCACCTCGAGATGGTGACCGAAGATCAGGCACGCCGCCTCGGAGCGTGGGGTGTCCTCGCCAGCATGCAACCCAATTTCGACGACCTGTGGGGTGGTGAGCACGGCATGTACGCCCACCGCCTCGGGCTGCAGCGGTCAAGATCGTTGAATCCGTTCGCGCTGCTAGCATCCCAAGGCGTGCCACTCGCTTTCGGCTCCGACAGCCCCGTCACCAGCATGAATCCGTGGATGACGGTACGCGCGGCAACACAACATCAGACCCACGGCAGCTCACTGTCCGCGCGCGCCGCGTTTGCCGCGGCCACCCGCGGCGCGTGGCGCGCCGCCGGGGTGCGGGATGGTGTGACGGGCACCCTCGTTCCCGGCGCCCCGGCGAGCTACGCGGTGTGGGATGCCGACGAGCTCGAGGTGACCGCGCCCAGCCAATCAGGGTCTCGCGCGGTGCAGCGCTGGTCGACCGATTCGCGCTCGCGAGTGCCCGCTCTGCCGCGACTCGACGACGCGTTGCCGCGCTGCCGCCAGACCGTGCACCG
>Ga0075363_100000292_pt1 | contig 14579 bp, 13 predicted proteins | sample EndMetdeltDD1763_FD_71470 | JGI IMG/M metagenome (GOLD analysis project Ga0075363, IMG submission 71470) | Populus endosphere microbial communities from Tennessee, USA - Endosphere MetaG P. deltoides DD176-3 | ecosystem: Host-associated > Plants > Roots > Endosphere | place: USA: Tennessee...
GACAGAGGCCGAGCGCAAAGCGCGGGAAGCAAAGACAGCGCGGTTGCGCGAATCGCGCCTTGCGTGGGAGGCGGCCAACCCTCCTGAAAAGGCAACGCATGATGCCAACTCCCGAGCCACAAGATGAACTCACTGCGCGCCTTGCGCGCGAGCATGGCGTCTCCGAGAGTGCCGTCCTTGCAGTGTTGGAGGCTTTGCGACGCGGTGGCGGGACCATGGCGCAGTTTAGCCACGGCGACTTCGGCGGGATGTCGCAATGGTCCTCGGGCATGACGATGGTCGGCGATATGTTCAACGTCGGCCTCAAGGAAAAACTCAACGCCATCGCCGGCGCGCTTTCTGGTTACCTGCGCGATCATCCCGCTGAGCCGCAACGAGAAGACACGTCGGTGAGCTATCGTTCGGCCGGTGTGTCAGACGCTGGCTCGTGGTGGCCTGCAGCGCTTGGAGATCCGTCGGCCGCCGGCTCCCAGAACCATATGCGCTACGCCGCTTTTCCCGAGAAGCGCCGCTTGGTTATCGACGACCATGGACGGACGCAGATTTACGACACCGGCGAACACCGCATATGTGGCGTCTCACAGAGTCAGAGTTCGGACTCGACCCTGACCTTTGTCAGCCAGCTTGGCGTGGTCCGTGTATCGGATCTCAAGCGCGTGGATACACCGTAGCCAGGGCAACACATGCAGACAGTCACGCTCATCGGCTATCTCGCAACGGTATGTTCGATGACCAGTTTTGCGCCGCAGGCCTGGAAAATCATCAAGACGCGGGACACGAGCGGCATCTCCGCACCGATGTATGCAATCACGGTTTTGGGGTTCGCCTTGTGGCTGGCCTTCGGGATCATGAAGGCAGAATGGCCGATCATGATCACCAATGGCGTCTGCCTGTTGCTGTCAGCCTTCATCCTCATGATGACGGTCCTGCCCCGCCCCGAGAAGGACGCGGTCGCCGAGGTGTTTGACCCGGACGACTAGCGCATCCAAGACTTCAGCAGCGGACCCTTGCTCCATCGCAAAATCGTCGTGAGCGGGCCGTCGCGAGGATGGATTCTTGCAACATTGAGCGGCTTCGCGCAACATGACGTGCGACATGGGAGGGGAAAATGGAAGCGGAAAAGCGCGGACGAGACACGGGACAACGGATTGTATCTGCTGCGGCGAGATTATGGCGACATTCACCGAGGCCACCACTGGCTGTGATTGCGCTTGCCGCGCTACTGATGGCTCCCGGTGCCGCTTTCGCCGACACCTGCAAGGCATACGGCGCTGCCTCACGGGACTATGCTGACGTCTTGGAAGCGCTCGATAAGGAGCACTACAAATTTGGATCTACTGAATACTGTCGTGAGTATCGCAAAGCGCAAGCATTCGCAAAACAGGCCTATAAGAACGCAAACGGTTGCAAAAGCAGTGGGGCAGCAGTCGTGATGTCATCAAGCTTGTGGAAAAATCGTTTCCCGCCACATGACATTATATGTGAATAGTTGGCCTCCCGGAAGACGGGGGAAGGCTGCGCTTACTTGGCTTCAGATACCGATGACAAGCGCAGCCCCAGTTTCTGCAGGGACCGTTTGCGTGCCGGGGTAAAGATGAAAACAGCGATGATCGGGGCTCTTGTTGCTCTCACGCCAACTTTTGCCGCAGGTAAGACCGTTGATGCCTGTTACACCAGCACGATGCTGGCGTGGGATAAGGAGAAGCTCACCGTCACCGGGTACGTCTGGGATCCATGGACGAGGCAGAGGCAGCCCAGTGGGCGAAAGTCGAGGGCCCTTCAAAATACTTTTGGATGGCCGAGACCCCCACGAGCAAAGATGCCACCGCCTTGGGTTGTTCGGTGTTCGTTGAGGCATCGAATGGACGGCCCAAGACCTGCAAACACGGCGCCAAGGTTACAGCAACTGGAACGGTCAAGTTCGACGACATGACCGAGGCGGTGACCCGTGCAAAAGTCAAGTGCGAGCCAGCCGACATAGACGGAGGGGCGGTTTGCGATGGCTTTAGAGCCGCTGCTCACGATTGGGCTGATCGAATGATTAGAATAAAGCCTTTGGATATGACTTCGGATCAGGAGCAGGTGTGCAGTTTGGGCCGACAAGCCCAAGCTGCCGCCCGTAAAGTGCTCGAAGAGGCCAAAGCGCATGCCGGCTGCGCGAACGAAGAGACGATTGAGCTGTGGAGCTCTCGCAATACAGGCCTGGCAGTTGGCAGCAACTGCCAGGCGGCAAACGACGCCGCTATGCAGACCGGCGGGCGAACCACCATGCCGCCCGGATAAATAGACTTCTGCACACATGTTCCGATCGAGTGCCACACAGAAACCGCAGATCCACAGCCGCTAAAGTTGACCCCGGATCTTTGGCGCCGATTGGAGAGAATCAACGACGAAGTCAATCAAACAGTTGTGCACAGAACTGATCTGGAAATGTGGGGAAAGGAGGAGGTCTGGTCTTACCCGGAAGGCTTCGGCGACACTGAAGACTTCGTTCTGGAAAAGCGCCGGCGTTTGATCGCGGACGGCGTCGCTCCGAGCGGACTCCTCATCACGGTGGCCCGGCTACCCAACGGCGACGGGCAAGCTGTACTTACAGCCCATACAAACCAGGGGGATTTCATCCTTGACGATATCGAGCCGAAGATATTGAGTTGGGAGCAGACCAAGTACGTTTATCTGAAACGACAATCTCCCCACCATTCCGGTGTCTGGCTAACCATAACGAATTCCCTCGGGTCGACCAAGTAACCGATCTTCGGCCGACCGGACCCCGCAAAAGGCCGAGCTAAGCCTGCTATATCGGGGAGATAGTCCTTGCAGGGCAGGTAAGCGAGGAAAATGCCGGGCCCGGGAGCCTATCTGAATAAGCGATGGTACCGAACTTGGCCGGGCGAGCATTGCCGCCTGCGCTCCGAGCTCATGATTGAATTGGGAGTGACCCAGCAACCGAAAAAGGCTCGAGCATGGGGATGCTGTCCATCGCCTCAGCGCTTCAGCCCGATGACAAGGTCGTCACGTTCGATCTGGTGCCGTGGGATAGTGTCAACCAGACTTGGCTTCGAAAGACTGATGGGGCGTGTCACTCAGAATCGCGCTGATGTCACCCTGCCGGGAGGACGCCATATCGCAGCCTCTTCGAAGAGACCGATTTCATTTTCATCGATGCGCCAAAGATGGCGTGACCGAAGAGATCTTCATCGACACACTTAGCACCTTGTCACTTCGAAGAACCCGATCGTCATGTTCGACGACACCCACGTTTTAAACATGATCGACAAGATGGATCTGACATCGTTTGGCCACTGATCGGTACCGGTCTGGCGGACTGGAATGGCAAAAAGAGTCGTGCGATGCGCAGGCAACAGTAGGTCTGCCCGAGAGCTTTACGAGCCCCAGACGCGTTCGGACTTGAGGACGAGCGCAAGCGCCCGCGCAAGATTGCGGTCCATGGAGTGTTCCTTTCAGCGGTGGAATTAGATAAGGCTCGGGAGAACTAAGGTGCGCGAGGAGATGAAGGAACGTGGGCGCAATCAACCGATGGCTACGAATCCGGCTCGGCATGAAAGCGGACCCGAACGCAATCCCACGGCATGTCAAAATTGGCCGCTATTCTCACAATCTCGGCGGCCAGTCGTTTCTCTATTGCTCGGAACAGTCGCCTGTTGAGATCGGCGCGTTTTGCGCCATCGGCCCCGGTGTACTATTCGTCTGCCAAGCAGATCATCCGTCCGAGACGGCGTCCAGTTTCGGCCTTCAAAATCAAATTTTCAAAACCAAGACTATGAACGAATATCTGCGCACCAAAGGACCTATCGTGGTCGGCAATGACGTTTGGGTCGGGGCTCGGGCCATTATTTTGTCTGGCGTTACGATCGGTGACGGTGCGGTCGTGGCAGCTGGCAGTGTCGTGACAAAGAATGTCCCGCCTTACGCTGTCGTTGGGGGCAACCCCGCGAAATTCATCAGGAACAGATTTTCCGATGACACCGTTGCCGCGATGCAGAAAATATGCTGGTGGGATTGGCCACTGGAAAGACTGATGCAGGAAAAGACGGCTTTCAACTTGCCCGCCGAACAGTTCGTTGCTCGTTTTGGTGGCGTTTAGCCCTGGGTCGTATGGCCAAAGATGCGTCGGCGAAACTTCTTCCAGTTCCATTCAACCCGCGCGTACCAACGAGGCCTTTGTCGCAATGGCGTAATAGAGCTGGAAAACGCCCCGTTGGCGGAACCCTGCTCAACAATGGGTCGTTCAAACCACAAGACTTCGATGCCTTTTTCAGCGTCGATGCTGTTGACTTGATGGTCGATTGGCAGCGCGAGCTTGTTGTTCTCAAACCACGCGCAGCGTGCCTCTGCCGCCGATCGCGTGAGGACATACGAATCGGTGCAGCGGCTATGGGGGCCAGGATAAAGCGCGCGGCCCTCCACCAGCGCCTTGAGCGGCGTATAGTAGTTCCCGCCGTTGCCAAGATACACGACGGCGCTGCGCTTTGGATCGCCGAGTTCACTCAAACATTGAGCTAACCGAACGACAAAATTCTTCGCAAGGAAAACATCGTCCTCGAATACCAGGCAAAAAGGCAGGTCAGTCGCAAGAAATTCGCGCCATATGCCGGCGTGTTTCAGCGCCAGCGAAATTGCAGCCGGCGTAAGAGTGTTGACAGCGAAGGCGTTGCGCGCGCCGTCGGAAATGTCGGCAACATCCCATTCCAGATACCAGTTAACCGGCACCCCCCGGGTGGCAAATTCCCTGATGATATGCCTTTCACGGTCCTCATAGCCAAGCTTCACATGGCATATGCGGGAGAACACATTTTGCGGAAAATTGTGCATCAGATTGTTATCACCAGACAAGGCGATCCTGTCCAGCGCATCCTTTCAATTTTCGCCTGGGAGTTTTTCAGGACAACTTAAGCCGCTCCGCATGCGGAAAACTTCTGCACACTTTGAGTTCCTTAGGCGTGTAGACAGGAAAACGCCGTGTGGCTTTTCAACGCCCAGATCCTACGCCATCGAACATTCGAACGCGTGTTTTAGAAAAACCTTAATCGCCTTCCAATAAGCTCCGAAGTGCCAGCGGGGGCTCGCTGGTCGATTGGGGCATGGCGTTGACAGACAACGCCCGGGGGGTTGGGCAAGATGGGTTCGTCGTTTTCACAAATGGGCGGGTGCCAGTGCTGCGGAGGCACCGGCAGGAATTTTGAGTGCCCGAGATGGCGTAGCTCGAACGGGCACTGCTGCCCTGCCGGAACGCATAGCAATAAGTGCCCGGGCATGACTGTCAGCTGTTCTGAATGCGCCGGGACGGGGGGAATGGAGCAGACTGAACAGCGCCTGCACGTTCTGGCAACAGCCCGATAGATGCATGGATCCATACGAATGATGTGTTCGAATGCAGACCCGGCAATGGCTGCCTCCGGCACCTCATTGTCGCCGTTAGGCAACTCAACCGCTTCGAAACCGCCAAGGCAGGCCCCAGCTGGCATCAACGAAAAGTTTTGTCATCGCCTAGATCATCGACTAGATAGCTGGTTCCCAGCAATCGACTGCTTGACTGAATGAATGACGTTTTCGGTTACATCGCATATGGCGACAACGAGCTTTACCACCGGGGGGCGCTACTCAGTGCGCTTAAGCTTTTGCATCATTGCCCTGGTGCCAGGATAATCGTCGCGACTGACAAGCCTGAACTCTTTCGCAGCTATCCGGTTGAGACAATGCTCATCACGGCCGAGCAGAAAGAGCAGTGGTCTTTCAACCAGCTCTATCATTTCGGCATCAAGGCCGGGGCGATGATGGAACTCTTGAAGCAGGCCGACCGGCTAATCTTCATGGACTCCGATCACTACCCGATAGGCGACCCGTCCCCGCATTTTGTGGGTATTTCTGCCAACCATTCAATCATGCGCCTGCAGGAGAAGCCGCACAGATGGACGCCGGCGCTTGAGGGCAAGGGCATTCAGGTCGGCGAATATGTTCTGACTGGCCGGGAAGCTATGTGGCAAAGCGGCATCTTGGGCGTGCACCGCGAAAATCTACCCGCGCTTCTTAATGCTCATCCGCCAATGCTTGCTGTTCACGAGATAACGAAGATTGACGCTGCGGAGCAGTTCTGTATCAGCATCGCGTTGTCGTCAGGAGGCCGCACGATCAGCCCGCATCGCCTCCCTGTCCGAAACTACAACACACGAGGCAAGAAGCTGTTTGCCGAGCCGCGCGTTCATCAATTCTTCGGTGCCTACGGCGCACAGCCGATCGCTCGGCAGATTGCAGAAGCTGCTCGATATCGTCTCTGGCGAACGCCTGTGGACCTTTGGCACCAGCGGCATCGATGGTCATTTTGACCCTTTGCTGATATTGGGTTTTGTCACCGGCGGTGAAAGATGGCGGTGCCATCGCCACTTGATCGAGCGGCTTGGCCCGCATCATCTTAGCCGCGCGGATAATGGTATTTTCTCCCGAAGATGCTTAAAGACGAACCAGCCGCAATTGGTATCAAATATTTGGTCTCGTCAGAGTTTCGCCCCGAGATTCAAGGGCTGCGGGCAATCGCTGTCTGCCTGGTAGCAGTCTTCCACGTTTGGCCGCTCCTGGTCCCAGGGGGTTATGTCGGCGTCGATGTGTTTTTCGTCATATCCGGGTATCTCATCACCGGCGTTTTGGTGCGTGAGGGGGAGCGAACCGGCAAAATAGATCTCATCGCGTTTTACACGCGCCGCGCGCGACGGCTTATGCCGGCGGCCATGCTGGTGCTGCTGCTGGTCAGCGTGCTGACTCCGCTATGGCTTCCCGCGTCGCAGTGGATTGACGCCATGGCCGAGTTGGTGCTTAGCGCCTTCCAACTGGAAAACTGGCGTCTTGCTTCGAAGGCGGTCGACTATCTGGCCAAGGATAGCGTGCCGAGCCCTGTCCAGCACTACTGGTCATTGTCGATCGAGGAGCAATTCTACGTCGTCTGGCCCGGATTGATCATCGCCGGCTTGTTGGCCTCACGCATGTTCGGCATGTCTTCGCGAGCCTTGCTCCTCTGTCTGTTTGCAGCAATCGTTGCTGCCTCCCTTGCCGCTTCGGTATGGCTCACCCTTACCAACCTGTCCCAGGCCTATTTCGTCACGCATGCCAGGATTTGGGAACTTGGCGTCGGCGGCCTCCTCGCCTTGAGAACGCCGGCGATCGGCGAAGCAGCGCGGCGTTTTCTGGGCTTTGCCGGCATTGCCGGGATCCTGGCGGCTGCCTTCCTCTTCTCCACCAAGACAGCTTTTCCCGGCTATGCCGCGCTGCTGCCGACAATGGCAACTGTGCTGGTGATCCTGTCGGGCGACAGCCGCTCGCCGCTCAGTGTCTATGCCTTGCTGAAAACACGGCCGTTTCAGTTTCTCGGCGACATTTCCTACTCGCTCTATCTCTGGCATTGGCCGATCATTGTCTTTTTCTCCCCGCAAACCGGTGAAGCGATAGGTCCCCTTGGCGGTGCGGCTATTCTTGCCGCGAGTGTCGGCCTGGCTGCCGTCTCGAAGATCTATGTCGAGGATCGTTTCCGATCACCGCGGCCCTCACAATCGCTACGGCGCAAACTCGCCACATTTGCCGCCGTCCTGGTCGTTTTCGCGCTTGTCCCGGCTGTCGCGCTTGTAGCCCAGCACGCCGGCATTGCGAAGGAGACGGCCTTCATCTCCCGCCATCCAGACGACTATCCAGGCGCCAGATCATTGTTCACCAACGAGCCTGTGCCGGCTGTGACGATCTTTGCGCCGCCCCTGGCGACAATAAAACAAGACCTTCCACCCACAGAGGCTTGCCGTGAGGCCGATGTTCAGCCTCTTGGGTGCGAATTTGGTGACCGAAACGGTCGCTTCAAGGTTTTTCTGATTGGCGATTCGCACGCCGAACAATGGGTCCCAGCCCTTGAGAAGACGGCCACGGATCGCGGCTGGAGTGCAACGAGCTACACCAAATTTTGGTGCCCGCTGTTTCCAGTCATGCTTGGGCACAATGATCGCCCCTTCGATGCATGCCTGACCTGGGGGCAACGCATGCTGGAGGTCATTCGGCAACAAAAGCCGGATCTCGTCATTCTGGGGCAGAGCAGTGGCATGCGCATCTATCCGGAGAGCGAGGACGCGCAGGCTTCCGTCGGTCCGATGCTGGTCCAGTTGTGGCGCAGCCTCGAGGCAATGGGTACGAAGGTGGTCGTCATCGCTGATACGCCATACTGGGGCATCAAACCCGAGCGTTGCATGGCCAAGAACCCGCCCTGTTCTATCCCCTACAAACTGATTGCCGGCCGCGACCCGTTGGTCGTGGCACATCAACTCTACCCGCGCGTGGCGCTGATCGATTTCAACGATGTGGTCTGCCCGGGCGACACTTGCCCTGGCGTCATCGGCAACGTCATTGTCTGGCGTGACAAGGACCACGTGAGCGCAACATACTCACGCTCGATGGCCACTGTCTTTGGCGAGCGCCTCGATGCCGCAATTGCAGGAGACTAGGACCGGTGTTCGTGATCGCCGATACCAGGCGAGTTCGGCTTTCGGCGCCATTGGCAGATCGAACGGTGGCGTGGCATATATTCCTGCCGATCCGATAGACGCTTTCATCGCACGACATTCTGTGGCAGGCACGTCAACTCTTGGATCATGAGAGTGCACCCGAACAAAATGATGCGCCCCTGTTACTTTCTGGCTGCTGATGCCAAGTATTTCCCATATGCCTGCCTGGCCGCGCGCCGAATTTTGGACGTTTCCGGAGATACGCCGGGCTTCATTGTGCATGTCGGGGCAAGTGAGGCCGATCTGCATGTTGCCCACCGCCTGCTGGATAGCCGTCTGCAAATTGTTGATGCATCGGTCTTTATGACGGAATCTGGCCACAGCTTTCGCCCCAGCAATGTTGGCACTTTCATCCGGCTTTTCGCCGATCAACTCCCTGAGTTTGCCGACTATGACCGGATCGCCCATGTCGACTGCGACGTTCTTTTCAATCGCGATATCGGCGATCTGGTCGGCCAGACGTTGAATGCGCCACTGCTGGCGGCTCATGACGACTACATGTACTTCCGGCCGAGCTACCGCAAAGAAATGTCGATGCGGCCCGGTGCGCCCTACTTCAATGCAGGCATCATCGTCTTCAACATGCCGCCGGTGCGCGAACAAGGCCTTTTGAACAGGGCTCGCCAACTCGCCGTCGAAGGGCAAATGAACGACCAGAACGCGCTCAACATGGTCTTTGAGGGCAAGTGGCAAACGATGCATCCATGCTGGAATTTGATGTCGAACGGCACCAGGGAATATCGCTTCGCGCAGGCTTACGCACGGCATTTTGCAGGAGGCAAGCCGTGGGGAAACCAGGTTGGCGTCGAGCCGGAAGCGCTCAAGGTCTGGCGCGAACTGGCAAAGGACACGCCGTGGGGAGAACCCTTCCGCCAGCGCATCTCCTTCGAGCGAGGCGTCATGAAGCGCTTCTTTCGCAGGTTTGACGCCTGGACTGGCCTGCTGCCGAGCAAGGACGTCCAGAAACGCCGGGCTCGCTACGACGGCGGAAAGACGCATCGGCTATACGCCGAGCAGGCCGATGCCTGTGCGATGGCTGTGAGTTTTCCGGAAGTAATGGGCGGTTTCAGCTAACGCTTCGCGGCTAGAGAAGGATCCCGAAAAGTGGGAATCCGGATTTTCTGAAAAGATCATGCTCAAACACGAGCCCCACCCCGATTCCGTCGGGATGGAACCGCGCTTCGACCCGCGGCACATAGAGGACGTGCGGCGGGGACGCTTGGATCGTCAGTTCGCACCAAGGCCTCAATGTCCACGAGAATGTCCTGCGCAAATAGGTGCGCGAGATGGAACTGGATAGCTATGCGCGGCATCGCAATGAGGTCCAGACGTTGCCCCATCGAACCAGAGAAAGACAGAGGCAGACCGCCAACCGCCAAAGCTTGAGGGCTGAGCCGCGTTCGAGGGCAATGGCATCCTCCGCTGAGACAGCCTGACACCCCGCGGCGCGTCGAAAATTCTATGCATTTCTGCACTGTTGCTTGCGACATTGCGGCGTTGGTTGTTCAGAAGGCCACAAAACATGTCAAAAGATTGGAAGGCAAGGTGGCCGTCGTGACCGGAGCGGCTTCCGGCATGTGCTGGGCTAGCACGGAAGTTATCGCCGGCGCGCCTGGTGACGGTTGGCCGCGACGAGGCCGCGATGACAGCCAAGCGTTCCGCCTGGGTGTTCCAGGTTGCGAACGGTGCGCCTAACACTTTGTTGAGGCGGGTCGCCGTCATCATCAGCAAGATGATGGCCTCGTTCTTTGCCGGCGGGCTAGTCTTCCAAGATTGCCATCTGCAATTCTGCAAGCAGCTTGGGTTGATTCCTGGCGAGATACATGATCACCCTGACATTCTCCAGCAGTCGGACGATATAACCCCTCGCGGCCACGAGCTTCAGGGTCCGAGCGCCGTGCGCGTCAGCGACGCTCCCAAATTCGTGGCTCATCACTGCAAACTCGGCTTCCATAGCGGCCAGCTGCGCGGCATCAATGCCAGCGAACGGTTTTCCAAGGCTCGAAGGCTCGATAAGTTGTGATTGCGGCGTGAGCGCGATCAGCATCTTTGCGACGTTGACCTTGACCCTGTCCAACGCGATCATGAGTTTTGCAACGTCGACCTGCCGGGTCGGCAAAACCTTCCGCAGCAGCCCAAAGATTTTTGGATTCACGGAGCAATCTGCCAAAAGGTCGAGGGCTTCCTGGCAGATTCCTCCCACAAGCTGCGGACTGGCAGCACTAGCATGCTTCGGCCTCTCGTGAGGCCAGGCATTCAGCCGTTCGCCAAGGCCTCTTGCCGCCAATGTCGCCGGCATGGTGGCGAAACCTTCCGCGTTCAACAGCGCTCGAAACGCCTCAACGGCCATCAATTGCCGAAGAGCACCGACGCTGCTTTTCAAGCTGTCTCGATCCGCGTTTGCATCGCTGATGAAATTTCGCATGCGTTCGCATTGAAGATTAAAAGTCCTCATCAGAACGTAGGCGTGAGGTTGGTTTTGAGGCTCCGGCAAATCGTCAGTCAAGTGAATTGCAGGGCGGGGGTTCTTCAATGTCCTTTGGGTCATGGCCATGTGAGTGCGCCGATCGTTGACCGCTGTGCCATCTCCACCAGCACATCTAGCGATTGGAAAAGGAAAGTGTCGAGGCGGGCGCCGCTGTTTGCTCTCAGCATAGGCGGGGCGCCTTGTGCCTCGTATGCAGGCGCGATCAGGAAGTCGCGAACCGCGACATTGTCGGGCTTCATTCTGATCAACACTGAAACATCGGCTCCGCAAAGACTCTGGTTCCTGAGCGGCCAGCGAGCATAGCCGTAAATCGAGGGGCGACAGCGCGCGATCGAAAGCGCCACAGTGAACTCCTCATTGATCCGTAGAAGTTTGGAGTCCGGGACGTATCGAACAAGCCCGCCGACTCTGCGGATTGCTGCCAAGAGATCCTCAACGATCTCGTCCCTGCGCAGTTGAAGCTGGTTGTTGATGTCGAAATATCGGTAATTCAGCGAGGCTTCGTATCCAATCAGGCCATAGGCAACCTGCAGGCATCCGAAGCGGTGCTTGTAAAGGCTGCTCGACCCACAATGTGGCGCGGCGTCGATGATCGCGCCCGACAATGATCCTCGCATTTCCAGGAGCTTTGAGAGATCGACAAGCATCTGCTCGTTGCTGATGCGGGATAAGCGGGCTTTAGCCACAGCCTGAGCGCGGTTGAACAGCTTCCGGCTGACCAGCGGCTCGGACGCATTGTCCACGCGTATCCATGCGCTCGGAGGATTTGGAATTCGCTTGCGATGAAGCCTCGTGGATTTACGGTTCCAGACATTGTTGCCGATGTATTTCTCGTTGGTCAGGAGCGTACGTACGGAACCGGTCGTCCACCTCCGGTTCAGTTCCGAAACCACCCCACGCTCGTTTTTAGCGCATTGGCGATGTCGGCCTCTGTCTTGCCGCCCTTCACAAACTGGTCGAACATCCAGCGGACGATCGAAATTTCATCTGGTGGCCCAGGCACAAGGATGACCCGGTCCGTAGCCAGGCTCTTATACTCCCTTGGATTGAGGAGGGTTTTGGGGTTTCCAGATGCGTCAACAAGGAGGCGCCTGAAACCGTAGCCGGCATACCCACCGCCGCGGAAACCCATCTTGATTATTCGACTTTGACCGATGAAGACCTTCTGGGACAGCATGCGGCTCAACTCGGCTGCCATGCTGCGTTTGATGGCCTTCAGCACATCGGACCCGATGCTGCCGTCATTGGCGAACTGCTCGGCGCAAAACTCGATCCGCACGCCGGCCATCTGGCATCGGTATTCGTAGGAGGCACTCTCGTCGATATTCTGGAAGCGACCCCAGCGGCTAACGTCGTAGACGATGACGGTCTCGAAATTCGCCCTTTTGCTTTCAACATCGGCCAAAAGTCTTTGCAGCCCGGCGCGTCCCTCAAGTTTCAGGCCACTACGGCCGGCGTCCTCGTAGGTGGCAACGATGTCGTAGCCCATGACGTCCGCGTACTCGCGGATTCCATCTTTCTGATTGTCGATCGAGAAGCTCTGATGGTCAGTCGACATCCGCAGATATTGGGCCGCGCGAACCCTGGTCGAAGCGCTATGCGCCGCCGGTGCATTAGCCATGGTTCCTCCCTGGCCGTGAGAGGGACGCACTTTACGGACCCGCGACCTGCAATATGATTAGGAATAGCGGGACAGTTTATGTCGAATGGTAGCGCTTGCGGCGGCGCCCTCCTTGCCCGATTCAGCGTCTGCCGATGCAAGTCGTTGGATTGGATGTACTTATACGGCAGCTGCCGAAACGTGCAGTCTCCACACGCATTTTTTCTGGAACCGCGCCGGCCAACGCTCGTTGCTGCTCAGCTATTATGACGGGGAAGCGCCATGACCGTGAAGAAGCAAGATCGCTCAAGCTGCGTCGTAAAGGGGCAAGAGCTGGAGGTCGATCATCTGAGCGAGATCGCTTCGATTACTCCCAAGCAAGCACGCGCGCTTCTTCAAAAGCATGGGGCCGACTGGGCCAAACTGAGAGACGAAGCCGAAACGCTAAAGCCGGGAGATTGATCGCATTGCCTCATTGATCTCACATCGCTCGGAAAGCTTGTCGAGGCCTTTTTAAGAGAAAAACAGTCTGCTTAGCGTGCGAATGATTGTCGCTTGGAAAGTCTCATTCAGCACTGGCGGGTGACGGGGACGCATTTGCTGCGCCATCGGAATGATAGGCGCCCGGGAAGACAATGTCCTGGTCAACCAGGATGTTGAAATTGTAGCCGGGGCGAATTTCCAGCGTTGGCTGCACGTCGATGTTTTTCGAGATTGTGCGCTCGGCGACGCGGCCGAAGGTTTCGGCAAACGACCGCCTCGCGGAATTTTCCGCACTGTTTTCGGAGCCGAGTGCATTGCGGTCCCGCGGCACAGCCATGTCGACGCCCGCGCCGATCGCCGCGATCAGCACGGCCGAACCGAATATGCGCAGGTAATGATTGTTGACCTTGTCCTTGAAGCCGCCAAAGCCTTGCGCATCCGTGCCAGCCATCCCGCCTATCTGCAAGGTGGCGCCGTTGGGGAAAACAACGTCGGTCCACACGACGAGCACGCGGCGCTGGCCGAAGGCCACGCTGGAATCATATCTGCCGAAAAGCTTGGCACCCTGCGGAATGAGCAACCGATGGCCGGTGGCGCTGTCATAGACGTTTTGCGAGACTTGCGCGGCAATGCGGCCTGGCAGGTCGGAGTTGACGCCGGTGATGAGGGTAGCCGGGATGACCGACCCGCGCTTCAGCTCGTAGGGCGACAGCCCGGCAACCACCTGGTTGGGGAGATAGCCGAGATCCTTGATGTCCTGATTGAAGAAGTCGGTCTTGGCGCGCTGACCGTTGGCGCCGTCGCCCGCCTGCCCAGCAAGACCGGCACGCAGCGCCGCCGCATAGAGATCGGGCGCGCCGGCGCGCATTGCGGTCACGCCATTCTCGGCCCGTGCGCCTGTTTCGGCATCCTCTTGGCTTTGTCGCCCGATATTGACGGTGATGGGTGAATCGTAGGCAGCGTCGTTCGCCTGAAGCCGCGCCAGGCGCTGGCGGTGCCGCTCGCGCAGATACTGCTCTTGCTGTTCGCGATCGAGGCGAGCCCGCCAGACGCGTTCCGGCTCTAGCGCCGGCTGGGGGGATGACACGACAGTTTGTTCAACCTGGGGCGCGGGCTTGAACGGATTTTGGGGCGGCGCAATGGTGGCTGCCGACACCGGCGCGGGGCGAACAAGTAAGGGTTCGACCGGCGCGTCGATAACGCCGTTCGACACGCCTCGTTTGAGCTGGTCGGCAAAGTCGCGTGCCGGCGGTGAGTTCGACGCCGAGGCGATGCCGTCATCGCTGCCAAAATAAATGCCGCGTTGCGACAGGCCGTAGACGATCACGGCGAAGAACAGGACGGCCAGCACGATCGCCGCGACGACCGGCAACCGGTTGAGCCGGCGAATGCGAGGAGCACCGTCGTTGCCGCCGAGGGGGCTAGGCGAGATATCGAGTGCGGGCATTGGGGTCCC
>Ga0075363_100000295_pt1 | contig 14545 bp, 12 predicted proteins | sample EndMetdeltDD1763_FD_71470 | JGI IMG/M metagenome (GOLD analysis project Ga0075363, IMG submission 71470) | Populus endosphere microbial communities from Tennessee, USA - Endosphere MetaG P. deltoides DD176-3 | ecosystem: Host-associated > Plants > Roots > Endosphere | place: USA: Tennessee...
GCCGAAATTCCTGCAGCAGGTCGTGGCGGACAAGGTGTCCGCCCTCTATGCGAGCCAGGCAGTGACCGCCGCACTTTACGCCCGCGCCACCGGACGCGGCGGCCAGCATATCCACGTATCGATGGTCGACGCAGTGGTGTCGTTTCTATGGGCCGATGCCGCGGGTAATGAGGTCTTGCTCGACACCGATGGTTCCCAGCCTTCCAGCTTCACCATCGGGCTCCGGCCATTCCCCTTCATCGACGGATGGGGTGTGGTGACGCCGATCTCGGACTCTGACTTCACCGGGATGTGCCGCGCGTTAGGCGCTTCCGGCGCTGACGATCCACGGCTTCAGACGGCCGAGCTTCGCAATCAGCACCGACCACTGATGGCGCAAGTCATGGAGTCCTGCTACCAAGGGGCAGCGCAGCTCACCGTCGAGCAGGCGACGGCGCGCTTCAACGCTGAAGATGTGCCCTACGCCATGATCGTGTCTGCGAAGGAATTGCCCGATGACCCGCACGCCGTTGCCATGGGATTGTTCGTCGAGGCCGACGACCCGGTTGTCGGGCGCACCCGCATTCCGCGGCACCCAGCGCAGTTCGACGCCACACCCGCCGAACTAGCTGGTGCTGCACCGGCATTGGGGGAGCACACCAGCGAGGTGCTGGCTTCACTTGGCCGCGCCGATCAGGAAGCCGAACTCCGGCAGGCGGGCGTCATCGCGGGGTGACCCAGCACTAGGGCATCAGTAACTGTGCGTTGGTGACGAAGAACTTCTCGATCACCTCGGGGCCGAACATTGCGAGCTTCTCGGCGAACTGCGCGCTCGGGTCTTGGCCGCCCTCATAGTGCGGATAGTCGCTGCCGTACACCAGCACATCCTGTAGCCACGGGAACTGGTCGAGGTAGACATCCAATGGCTCCCAAAGGAACCCGGACACTCGCACGTTGCGCTGGAAGTACTCCTCGGGCGTCAGCGTCAGGTGGCTCGTCAGACGCCGGAACTGCGACCCGACGTTACGCATGTTTTCGGCCGTTGGACCGACCCAGTGCGCGCTCAGTTCGACGCAGCCCATCCGCAGCGTCGGGAAGCGTTCGAATGTGCCTCCGAAAATCATCGCCGAGATCATGGCCTGCGCACCGAGATGCATCGTGGACCAGGTGAAGGGTTCAAGCACACCCTCGGGCGTCTCGAGTGCTCGGCCCACACCGTTGTTATGCCCGTACTCAGCCCACGCCGGCGAGGCGAGGATGCCTGGGTCGTGGCCAGCGTGGAACAGCACCGGGAGGTTGTGGCGAACAACGGCGTCCCACAACGGATCTGCGTCAGGGTGCCCCGGCGAGATACCGCCTGGCGGAAAGCCCTGCGATATGGACACCGCGCGGATCCCGTTGGCGGCGACCCGGTCGATCTCGGCGACGGCCAAGTCGAGGTCCGTTGTGTCAATGAACGCCACCGGTCGCAGACGTGAGCTGATCTTCGCCGTATCGATGCACCAGTCGTTGTAACCGGTGAGCATGGCGCGGCCGCACTCCAGCAGCTGCTCTTGCGTCATCGCCTCGCCCATCATCCAGCGGAAGCGGTCAGGGGGAATCTGGATGAACGCGGTGCCGAGGACACCGGGGCCGCCAGCGAAGAGCAGCGTTTGATCGACACCGTAGGCGTCCATCACACCGAGGCGCCGCCTCATGTTGATGGCGCCGGGTGCGATCGCCCCGACCGGAGGACGCTTGGTTCCCCAGCCGTCCTCGATGAGCTCCTTGCTCACCGGCCCCTCGTCTTCGTAGACCGGGGCGCTGTAGCTCTCCAACCCGTTCGGGTCATGCAGGTTCGTGAACAGTTCGGCGACGAATCTGGACGCCTCGCCGAATTGTTCGGCCCACATGTGGGTGGGCACAAACTCGTGGTTGTCGGTGTCAAGTATCCGACCGCGCACGGCCTTTAGGGCGCTCGAATATTTGCTGTGAACCTGGGTCACGTGTGCAAGATACAGCATTTGACGTCCACGGTAAATATCTTCTCAGCGGCGCGAATTCTCATTGATCATGATGAGCTCTTGCGCCAGCCATTCTTTGGCTTTTTCGTTGCTGAATCGCTCGAACAGCTCGTGGTCGCGACGCTTGCGGTACTGCTCGAACCGCGCTTTATTGCGGTCGAAGTCCCGACTCCACCCGGGCGTATCGGCACTGCCATCGGGGGCGTTGTGCTCAAACGAGTACGTGATGCCGGGCATCCTGCGAAACGTCGATTGTGTGAGCACGCCCATGTGGAATGCGGTGTCCTCGTAGCCCCAGCCCTCGAACTCCTCCGGCTGCCCGCCCAGCCGCCAGTACTCGGTAGCAGTCGTCACGATGGCCCCGCAGAAGCTGTTCGTGAACTCTTTCAACACCGGAGCCTTCGCGAATTCGCTGATCGGTCGGTCGACCCAGCCGACGGGGATCAGCCGCCATGTGTCGTGTAGATAGGTGACGCCGACCGGGTCGCCGACGGCGGTCACGACGTTGTCCATCGGGGGGAGGGTGTCGGCATCGCAGAGGATGACGATCTCCGTCTCTGCCTGTCGGACAGCGTTATTGCGCGCCTGGGCCGCCGAGAAGACCTCAGTGTCGGAGTCGGCGGTAATGATCGGCCAGTCCGTCTGTTGCCAGAACTCCATGACACGGCGGAACGGCGCCATCCTCGACGGCGACGGCCGCCAGGGTATGCAGACGGTGACGCCGGTCGTGGTCATGGTTCTCGTTCCACATCACTCGAAGCGGTAATGCCCTAGCGCCCAGCTTCTTTCGCCTGGAGGCTCGATTTCGCGAACGAGCTGTCCGTCCTTGTACATCTCGACCGGGGTGATCATTCCCTGCGCGATCGCCTCGGTCCATGCCCTTGTCGGACCCTCGCCCCACCAGAACCAGGGCGTGAGATCGTCGAGGACGACCCACGTTCCGGGACGGCTCAACCTTCGCATGTTCAGCAGGTCGTCGCGCGCCTGCTCGTACTCGTGTCCGCCATCGATGAACACGATGTCGAAAGAAGTGTCGGGATGCCGCAATCCGTATTCGGGGACCGTCAACGCGGAGTCGCCGATGATGAGTTCGTGCCTACCCGGGAACTGAGCGTCCACGAACTCCTTTGCATGACCCACGACGTCGTGGCAGCCGATATCGAAGGAAACGACCTTCACGTCCGGACTGGCACCTAGAAAAGCCAGACTGGAAAACCCTGCGTTGAAACCGATTTCGCCAACCAGCCGAGCTCCCGAACGCTCGACGACACCCCGAAGGTAGTCGTGTTGCGCCTCCGACGACGAGCCTTCGGTGGGTAGGTGACCGCGACGCTCGAGGAAGCTGATGATGTCGTCCATCGTGGGCGTCACTTGGGGGCGACCGCGGACAGGGCCGAATAGAAGGTGCGCGCGTCGGTGTCCATATCGGGTTCCGGCACGATCTCCCAGCCGTCGGTGCCGGCGTATTCGCCGCATTCCATCTCCCAGGCGTTGGCGCCGTGGCGGATGTAGAGGAACAGACCCTCTGCGTCGATCGCCTGCAGTCGCGAGCCCATGTTCAACGCTTGCTGAAGGAAGATGGCGTCCTCGGCCAGCGACTGGTCGGGGAACTTGGCTTCCTCCCAGATCCGCCGCCGGTACGTCATGGTGGCCCCGTGCACGTCGCCGATGTAGAAGATGCGGCGATGCAGATCGGGTTGGGTGCGCCAGAAGCGCCATGTAGTCAGATCGAGCATCACACTGTCGCGCAGCGCGGTGAGGTCGGCGTCGCTTGAGCGGATCGGCTCGACCTGACGGGTCAGCCGCTGCGGTCCGTACCAGTCGTCGTCGTCCCAGTGGGCGACGATCTCGCCGCGGGCGAGCTCGCATGCCTCGTTGCGCATCGCGCCGATACTGCGCAACGGCTTCCCGGTCGCGAAGTAACGGATGCGCGGGTCGTCGGGCATCCGTCCCTCGAGGGTGGGGGTTCCGTCTTCCAGCACCACCATTTCCTTGTTGGGGTAGTCCTGGTCGAGAAAATAGCGCACAGCCTGCAGGGCGAACTCCGGCCGATCTCGGGTCGGCATGGTCGCGGTCACCAGCGGCGGTTCGGGCACGGGAGTTGCCATAGCGCATACCGTAGACCATTTGCGGAAGGTGGTCAGGGCTTGCGCGCCAATTGTTTGCTCCCGCTGCTGCGACCCGCACCTGCGCCCGCCCCATTCTGAGGTGTGGGCGTCACGTGACATTAGGCCCCTGCGCCAGCGGAAACATGACCTTTGACCTTGGCTGTGGGCTCGCTGTGCGGGACCGTGCGACGCGTCGATATTGCCTCGATTTTGCGTTGCGCAGTCATGGCATTGATCTTCGTGTATTGTTTGCTCGTGTTTACTGGTTCAAGATCATTAGGGAGGCGGCTTCGGTGAGAAGCCAGGTCGCGCAGTGCTGAGAGAGATACCCCGGGATGAGTCGTCGACGTTCCCGATAGACCTGCCTGTGCTGGCACATCACGTCGAGCAGTACCCCTGCAAGCCTGCGTCGGTCGTCTTCGTGACGCACGTCCTCGACACAGCGGTGCGCTTCGTAGAACTCGTTGCCTCGACCGCCGATATAGCCAGCATCGTCGCGATTCCTTATTCGACCACGATCGCGGCGCGCGACACACTCTGTACCCAGTTCGATTTGCTCGAGCCCGTCACCGCGCCGGACATGACGCTTGCTGTGAGCGATGCCGTCCGCACCGCGCTCTCCCGGTCGTCGGAGCGGAACGTCATCGTCCAAGAGATCGGTGGGTACTGCTCGTCCCAGATCGCGCAACTAGCGCGCCGCACCAACTTTGGTGGGGTCGTCGAGGACACCATGCAGGGGCACTGGCGGTATCAGGCGATCGGGAATCTGGCGTGTCCGGTACTGACCATCGCGGAGAGCCCGCTCAAAGCGCTGGAGAACCGTCAGGTTGGTCGCGCCATCGCTTACTCGCTCGAGACAATCCTGCGATCCCGCTTCTTCCGGATCCCGGTCGAGACCAGGATCGGCGTGCTTGGCTACGGCGGTATTGGCGAGGGAACCGCGGCGAGCCTCCGGGGTATGGGCGCCCGGGTCTCCGTCTACGACCCGAACTCAATTCGCATGGCACGTGCGTACGTGGAGGGTCTCGACACCCAGGACCGCGAAACCGTCCTGCGTACATCGGATGTACTGATCGGTGTGTCGGGCCAGCGCTCGATAACGGTCGACGACGTAGCCGTGTTGAAGGACGGCGCGATTGTCGGCAGCGGTAGCTCCAAGCGCGTCGAGATCGACGTCGACGGTCTCTATGCCGCGGCGGACGACGTGACCGCTGATTCCGGGCTGACCCGGCTGACGATCGGGGGAAAGACCCTCTGGCTGCTCAATGAGGGAACCCCGATCAACTTCGCCGACCAGGGAGTGCTCGGCCACGTGCTCGACCTGGTGTACACCGAGTTGTACATGTGCATCCGCAAGTTGTCGGAAGGGGCATGCCAGCCCGGACTCCAGACTCTGGACCTCGTCGAACAGCAAGCCATCGCCGACGTGTGGCGCCACCTCTACTCGTAGGCCATGAATCCCGCACGCTCTGAAACCAATCCAGGGGGATCACCTGTGAAGACAACGACAGACCTGATCAACGAAACCGCCGAGTACGTGAAGCAAACGATGTTGGGCGATGCCACCGGGCACGACTGGTGGCACGTCTACCGGGTCTGGAAGATGGCGACGCGCATTGCGCAGGAGACCGGTGCCGACATGACGGTTGTGCAACTCGGAGCGCTGTTGCACGACATCGCCGACTGGAAATTCCACGACGGCGATACGGAAATCGGCCCGAAGGTGGCGCGGCAATGGCTGACCTCCTGCGGCGCCGACAGCGAGACGATCGATCACGTCTGTTACATCGTGTCCTCGGGATCCTTCAAGGGTGCCGGCGTCGCGGATGTGCACGCGACGCTGGAGTCCCAGGTCGTTCAGGATGCTGACCGACTCGATGCCATTGGCGCACTGGGGATTGCGCGCGCCTTCGCCTTCGGTGGTGCCATCGGCCAAGCGATGCACGACCCGGGCATCGAGCACTCGTTTCACGACTCGCCGGAGGCGTATTTCAGCGGCGCTACGTCAACCGTCAATCACTTTCACGAGAAGCTGCTGCTGCTCAAGGATCGGATGAACACCGACTCCGGTCGGCGCATCGCCGAGGAGCGCCATAGGTATATGGAGAACTTCCTCGAGCAGTTCCATAGCGAATGGAATGGCGAACGGTAGCAGGGCTGAATTGGTAATCAGAGATCTCTCCCAGCAGGGGCCGTGCAACGGTGGCGGCAGCTACGTCACCGCGTATCGCCACGAGCCCGCGCCGGGCGGTCACGTGCTTACCGTTTCAGGACCAGAGGGGGCGGTCACTCAACTACGGTTAACCGATCCCACCTACACCCTCAAAAGTTCTACCGCCCATCACTATTCCTTATACGGCGCAGGACCTCTTCCAACCCCTGAAGCGTTGGCGCTCCTGGAGCTGCTGACCGGCGTCCTAGCACTGCCTTGCGGAGGCTCGCTGGACTTCGCGATTGCGCTCGACTGGTTCAACAAGATCGTCGACGGTGCGGTTGCCGACCTCACGGATCTCGCTGACCTCGTGCACCGGGCCAAGCACTTGTACGTACCTCTTGGCGACGCCGAGAATTTGAAGCAGGTCGGCGAGGCTCTCGTTGGCGAGCTGGCTGAATTCGTCGGGCAGCATCCTCTCCTGAAGACCGTGGACGCGATCGCGGCCCCTCCGGGCCATGATCCGAGCGTGCTCAGCTTTGGATCGCGGGTCGCGGCAGGAGTCGCGCAGCGCCGCCGCATTCGGCTGGTGCGCTGCACGGCGCCGCAGGAACGACGTGCCCCAGCGAGAAGCCTGGCGTTCTCTGCCCGTGCGGACGCCCTCGGTGGGCGATTCCGTTGTCCTGAAGACGTTTCCGGACAACGAATACTGATCGTCGACGATGTGTACGCCAGCGGAGCGACGGTGGAGGAGACCGCCCGCGCCCTCCGCGCATCCGGCGCCAGCGAGGTAGTGAGCATCGCCGCGATCAGGACGATGGAGTTCGAAGACGTAACGAAGGAGTTCGCCGAAGAGCGCCTTCTCGCCGATTTGGCGCTCGCCCGGACCGCCGCAGGCAACGCGCGGCCGGTGAGTAGCCCCGGCATGCCCCATCCCGACGATGACACCTGGACGTTCTGACGATGATCAACAAAGAGCGGCGTGAGCTCTACGGCTTGCACAGTCCGGCGAGCGACTTCGCCCGGGAGCAGGGTCTCGCAGGCGCAGATTGGTATCTCTGCGATATCCCTCGCAAGCAGATGAAGGAGTTGATGAAGCGCACGGATATGCCTGCGATCCGCGACACGATCCTGTGGCTCGGGCTCGCCATCGGCTTTGCGACTGCCGGCGTATGCCTTTGGGGCACTTGGTGGGCGGTGCCCTGCTTCATCGCGTACGGCGTGCTCTACGGATCGGCATCCGACTCGCGTTGGCACGAAACGGGTCACGGTACGGCGTTCAAGACCCGCTGGATGAATGAGACGGTCTATCAGATCGCCTCGTTCTGCATGATGCGCAATCCCACCCCCTGGCGGTACCAGCACGCTATCCATCACACCGACACGCTCATCGTCGGCATCGACCCGGAGGTCCTGGCCATGCGGCCGGCGCGGATGGCCGCGATTGCCGCCAACCTGTTTGGGCTGCTTGATGTCCCAGGTGGCCTCTATCAGATGTTGGTGCACGCGAGCGGTCGCATGACCGAAGCCGAGAAGGACTGGGTTCCTGTCGAGGAACGGCCCAAGGCGTATCGAACCGCGCGCATATGGGTTGCCATTTATGCGATGACGATCGGTGTGGCAATCGCGACCCAGAGCTGGATTCCGATCGTGCTCATCGGCGGCCCGCGCGCGTATGGGGCCTTCATGCACGTTCTCTATGCCCTGACCCAGCACGCGGGCATGGGCGAGAATGTGCTGGATCACCGGCTCAACACCCGAACGACGTTGATGAACCCGGTGAACCGTTTTCTCTACTGGAACATGAACTACCACCTCGAACATCACATGTTCGCCGCAGTGCCGTATCACAAGCTTCCCGCACTGCACGAGGCCATCAAGAACGACGTTCCGGCTCCGTACCCGTCGATGTGGGCCGCGCTGAAGGATGTCTTCGTTGCCCTCTGGCGCCAGCGGAACGACCAGACGTACTGCCTCAAAGGCCAGCTTCCTCCTTCTGCCACGCCGTACCACGGCCCTGTCGACGGTCTACTGCCTGACACCGCTAGCCCCCGATGAAGCGCGAATGAGTATGTGGGTCAGAGCTTGTGCGATCGAGGAAGTCGAAGAAGACGACGTTATCGCCGTCGTCATCGACGGGAAGAGCTACGCGATCTACCAGTCAGACGATCGGGAGTTCTACGCCAGCGACGGCACCTGTACGCACGGACGAGCCCGTCTCTGTGATGGTTTGGTGATGGACGGCGTCATTGAATGCCCAAAGCACAACGGCCGCTTCGACTATCGCACCGGAAAGGCACTCGGCGCGCCGGTGACCGAAGATCTGCGGACCTACCAGACCAAGGTCGACGGCGACGGTGTCTACATCCACCTCGACGAATAGTCAAGCAACGTGTTGGACGATTGGCCGGAGTCTCTTGAAAGCCCACTCGAGCAGGTAGCTCGTGGCGCTGACGACATCGATTGTTTGGTGATCGGCAGTGGTACGGCGGGGGTAAGCACGGCATTATCGCTCGCCGAGTATGGCCTGCGGGTTGTCATCCTGGAGGCCGGCCCGCTGACGTTGCTGTCTCATCTCGCGAATCTTCGGCTTAACTCCGTCGGCGGTATGGCGGCGAAAATCAGCAACAACGCGACGATTCCAGTTCTCTGGTCGAACAGCAATGAGGAGAACTGGCCCGTCCCGACGTGGATCGGGGTGGGTGGGCGAACCCCGTATTGGCACGGTGTCACGCCGCGCTATCAGTCGTGGGAGTTCGATGACTGGGCGATCGACGCCGACGACATGTCTGCCTTCTATGATCGGGCAGAGTCAATGCTCAGGGTGAGCGGGGCGGGTGATGCCCAGCGGCCGCCGTTTCATCAGTCAGATAGGCAACGCACGGCCATCGAGCAACTGGTTGCCGCGGGCTGGCCTGCCCGCCCGACACCGTTGGCCGTCGACACCGGTGCCGATCGGCGCTTGGGTGCCGGCTATGACAGCTCGACAGCGCGGTTGTTGGCTTGTGGGTACCTGGGCGATTTCGCCGATGGAGCGCTGGTGTCGCTGGTTGCAAACGCTGAAGCGAAGCGATTGTTGCTCGAGGGGGACAGGGTCGGCGGCGTTGAGGTGCGCGACCGGCGTAACGATTCCCGCATTGTTCTGCGTGCGCGGCATGTCGTGTTGGCCGGTGGGGCGGTGCAGTCCACCAGGCTTGCGTTGAGTTCAGACCTGGATACGCTCAATCCGCTTGTCGGGCAATATATCAGCGATCATCTGTTTTTGGAGGCGAGCGTCGAATTCAACGAAGGGCAGCCGAATGAACCGCTGAGCGTGCTGATCGACCCGACCCCGGAGCGGCCGTTTGGACTGCAGGTGCAGGGCTGCCTGGAGCACGCCAACGCCTCAGTGATCCTGGCGGCCTTCGGTGTTGGGTCCGCGCACAAAGGAAACCGTGTGGTGCTGAACGGCGACGGGATGCAAGGTCTGCGGGTGATCTACGACCGCAGCGCCGATGACGAGAAGTGCTTGGCTGAGATGCAGGAGGCCGCCGGCGCCGCCGCGGCTGTTCTCGGCGCCAGGCTGGGAAGTCCGTTGGTTCATCCACCGGGGTTGGCGTTGCACGAGATCGGCGGGTTGCGGATGAGCGACGAAGCCCGATCCGGCGTAACCGACCCCTGTGGTCAGTTCTGGCACGTGCAGAATCTTTCGGCGGCGGATGCGAGTGTGTTTCCCTCGCAGGGAGCAGCCAACCCGTACCTCACCATCACCGCGTGGTCCCTTCGGCATGCAGACGCGCTCGCCCGCCGACTCGTGCTCTAGGCCTTCACTTTTCGGGGTGCCAGTGTGAGCGGTCGAGAGTCTTCAGCCACTCCGGGGACCCTTGTTCGGTATTGAGACCCTTCTCGATCACGACAAGGTTGTGATAGGCATGCACGCCGGTGACCATCAACTCGGTCATCGACGGTTGGTTGTCGCCGCTGCCTATCAGCTCCTGATGATGCAGGCCGTCCAACAGGTCTCTGATCAAGTCGATGGACTTGTACTGAGCCGATGGGTCGGAACCGCCGCCCCAGCCCGGCCAGTAGGCCATCGCGAGGTCCTCCACCACGTAGAGGCCGCCAGGACGGACGTGGGGGAACAGCGCGTTGAAGGACGTGATGATGTGGTGTGCAATGTGACTGCCGTCGTCGATGACGATGTCGAAGGGGCCCAGTTCGCGGGCCATCGAGTCAAGGAACCGCGCATCGCCCTGGTCACCTTGTAGGACGTGCAGCCGGCTCTCGTCGACGCCGGTCTTCGCAACGATGTCCAGCCCGTAGATGAGCCCCCGTCGAAAGTAGTGCTTCCACATCAGCAGCGATTCACCGCCGGCGTCAGGGGATTCGTAGCCGCCGACTCCGATCTCGAGCACCTTGACCGCCTGCTCCCGGTAGGGCTCGAAGTGCTTCTGGTAGTGCGGCGTGTACCAGCGCCCACCCCACTTGTCCGAGCCGAACCGAGCGGCGAGCTCGGACAGATCCTTCGGGCGCTGCGACATCGCACCGACCACCGGCCACAACCCGGCAGCGGTGGACCCGGAGTAGTCCGAGTTCGGGTAGTCCTTGGTCGAAAGCTCGCGGGTGGCACCATGCGGTCCTGCTGGACCGAATAGCTCGCGCAGCAAGTCCACGAGGTCCTGTCGGACAATCGCGACAGCGTGAGAGCTCCAACCCTTTTCGATTTCGGACGCACCGTCGTGCAACGTCAGCAGGTACCCCAGGCGGTCGCCGGCGAAGCCGAGGTCGTACTGGATCACGAACTTGTTCGGCGAGATGGTCAGCAGGGCGGCCCGGCTGGCCACCTCGGTCAATAACGCGTCGGCAACGTCCCCGGGGCCGATCTCGGCTACGCGAGCAGAGATCTCCGCGTCGGACAAGCCGGCGGCCCCGAGAATGCGCTCGATCACAGGTTTCTCACTGCACTGACACTTGGTCGGGCCGCCGCGCTGCTGCGCGGCGGTTCCAGTATCCGGTGATCTCTTCGAGGCTCTTGCCTTTGGTTTCCGGAAGTGCCCGTGCGAGATAGAGCGCGCCGACGATGCCGATCACCGCGTAGGCGACCAGGGCGGCTGCCAATCCCAGGCCTTGGAGCAGAATCGGGAAGGTCAACGTGAACACGATTGCGAAGACGCCGTGCATGACTGACGTCATGCTGATCGCTCGGCCGCGGATAGCCTGCGGGAAGATCTCGTTGATCACGATTCCGCTGACCGGTCCCACACTCAGCCAGAAGGCCGCGACGAAAACGGCAAGGCATGCGACCTGGCCCCAGCGCACCACCACGCTCTCCTGTGGCGACACGGTCAGAACGGCCATGGTCAACAGTGATGCGGCCAGCACGAACAGGCCGATCACCATCATTGTCTTGCGGCCGTGCTGATCGATCACGGCGGACGCGATCAGGGTCGCGATGAAGCTGACCACCGCAAGCCCCAGCGTGGTTGCGTAGGCCACGGCGGTGTTGGTGAAGCCGATCTGCTCCAAAATGGTTGGCGCATAAAACACCACCATGCTCTCGCCTGAAAACACGCCCACGAATACCAACACGAACCCGGCCAACAGCACCGGCCGATTCGCGAGTCCCCAGAGGCGCGTCCGACTGCCGTCTGTGCCACCGTGATCCGGGTCCGCGCGCTCGGCGGTGATCTCCGCCAATTCTCGATCGGCCTCACTGCCGAACAGTCGTCGCAGGGAGCGGCGCGCCGCATTGGGCTGACCCACGGCGATCAGCCAGCGAGGTGATTCCATCAGCGGCAGCAGAGCCAGGCCGTATATCGCCGCCGGCACGGCGATGAAGCCGAACATCAGGCGCCACCCCGAGTCCTCGTTCACCAGCGCCAGTCCCACGCAGTAGGCCAGGATGACGCCCAGCGTGTTCGCGATCAGTTGTATCGAAACCAACCTGCCGCGGATGCTGGCCGGTGCTACCTCCGCCACGTAGATCCCAGCCGTCGGAGTAGACACACCGATCGCGAACCCGGCAGCGGCGCGGGCGACGATCAACCAGACCAACGTCGGAGCAAGCGCGGCGCCGAAGCCGGTCGCGACGAACAACGCGGCCATCGACATCAGGGCATAGCGGCGACCGAAACGGTCCGACAGCAGGCCCGCGACCGATGCGCCCGCCGCTCCTCCCGCCACCACGGCGCTGGCCAGCAGACCTTGTTCGAACCCGCCGAGTTCCCACTCATCGGTGATGAGCACCAGCGTGACTGCGGTGATGGCCAGGTTGTATCCAGCGAGCACTCCGGACAAGGAGCCCAGCACCCCCACCGCGTAGTGCGCAAAGCGGGTCTGTCTCACCTGCGCGGCCCAGGACGTGAAGAAGCGATCGATGGCCGCCAGCGATCGATCCTTCGTCTCCGGGAAACGGCGGCGGAAGACGGCGAATCCGCCTATCGCAGTACACATGTAGAGCACCAGCAGCACGTAGATGCCGAGCTGGCCGCCCAACAACAGGCCCGTCGGCGCCGCCAAGGCGTCGAACAGCCAATGCGACGCGACCACCATCCCCATCGCGATCCCACGCACCCGGATCGGCAACAATTCCGCCGCGGCGACCCAGGCAATCGGGCCGAGCCCGATCGCGAATGAAACGGTGAACATGTACAGGCCCGCAACGGACAGGAAGTGACCGGCGTCCGTCGAATGCAAGCCGGCACCCACCGCCATCGCGGCACAGCTGACAGCGACCCCGACGAGGCTGACCAACAAGAGCGGGCGCCGTCCGATCCGATCGACGAGGACGACGGCGACGAGCGTGGCCACCACGTTGACCACTGCGAGCGTCACACCGGTCGAGCTGGCCACCCCGAAGTCCCACGCCGTGTCAGCCAGTTTCGGCAGGTTTGCGGCCGAGTAGTAGATCACCGCGTTGATGCCGACGAACTGCTGCACGAAGAACAATCCGATGCCGATGAAGATCGCACCGCGTCCCGCCAGCGAGAACACCGCGGACAGACCGTCCAGGCGAGGATCACGAGCCAGCGGGAAGATCTCGTGAACTTGATCGTCCGTGGCGACGTTGCCCAATCGGGCCTCCACCGCCTCCGCGGTCTCGCGATCACCCATGAGTGCCAGCCACACCGGCGACTCCACCAACAACAGGGCAAGACCGCTCAGAACCAAGCCCGGGATCGCGCCCGCACCCAAGAGGAATTTCCAGTCGCCGTCCTCCGGGAACATCACGAGGCAGACATAGGCGAGCAGGATGCCGATGGTGATCATCAGCTGGAAGATGCAGATCAGCGTCCCGCGGCGTGCGATGGGCGCTATCTCGGCGATATACAGCGGGGACGCAACCGATATGGCCCCCACACCGATCCCGACGACCAGTGCTCCGATCAGCAGCACCAGTTCCGAAGGGGCGATAGCGCTCACAAACGCGCCGAAGGTCAACAAGGCGGCGGTCGCCATGATGACATCGCGGCGTCCGACCAGGTCAGCAATGCGGCCGGCGGCAAACGCGCCGATCACCGCGCCGATCAGCGTGGCCGTGCTCAACCAGGAGGAATAGCTTCGCTCCAACGCACCGGCCGTGATACCGGTCGCATAGCCGAAGATCAGGCCGCCCAGTGAGGCGATGCCGACCATGAGGTGACGCTGGCCCATTACTGGGGCACCGCCTGTTCCTCGTTCAGGCCGTCACGATGACGCACGAGAAAGACCGTACCGGGGCGATCGTGGCGAAGAGACCCTCCGCGAGGTTATTGCCCGCCGGATAGGAAAGTCTTCCTTTTTCAAAGGTGGAGTCTGGCTTTTCAGCGATTTCGGCGGCACAGCATGACTGGGAGCATTTCTCTCATCGTCCGAACGGACTTTGTAACCGTGTCAAGCCTTTCCAGCCCACCTACAGGAAGACCACCATGAACACTCTTGCTACTTCGGCCCGATGGCGACAGGTCGCAGCGGCCGCGGGGATCGTCATCGCTGCAATGTCGGGTTCGGCCGCTCTCGCCGACGCCAAACCGAAACTCCCGCCCGGGGCGTCGCTCTCGGACCAATGGGTGTGGTGCATGCAAGACGCCAGGGAGGTCTGGGGCCGGGTGGGCGCCGGGGCACCGTTCAGCGGTCCCGTCTTCTTGCAGAGCCTGGAGTCTTGTTGCACCGATCTGGGCGGCATCTTCAACAACGGGAACTGGGACTGCTACCTGCCCGATGGGGAAACCGTCCGCCCGCAGTCGTCGCCCTCCGCGCCCGGACAGCAGGCGCCCGGTGATCTGCCGCTTTCGCCGGGGGACAAGGGGCCTGCGACCCCTGTGTTCCCGACGGTGCCGCCGGTC